>Ga0164292_10002816_pt1 | contig 14171 bp, 19 predicted proteins | sample GEODES117metaG_FD_111486 | JGI IMG/M metagenome (GOLD analysis project Ga0164292, IMG submission 111486) | Eutrophic lake water microbial communities from Lake Mendota, Wisconsin, USA - GEODES117 metaG | ecosystem: Environmental > Aquatic > Freshwater > Lake | place: USA: Lake Mendota... | reverse complement strand
TTATTTTCTAAAACATCAGGTAATTGTTTCATGAGTTCCTCATCTGGAGTTTCATCAGCATCTATTTGGAATATATAATCACCAGTACACCAACTGTTTAAATAATTTTTTAAATCAGCAAAATGACCATTAAACGGATATGGATACCATTTAAACTCACAATCATCATTTATTGAGTTTGCTCGTAAGTATTCTTCAACCGATGAAGAGCCATTTATGCTATCAAATAATATGACAATTTCATCTTGTTGTCTTTTATTCTTTAAAAGAAAAGTTAATAAACGTTGAATTTCTACTATCTCATCTTTAACTGTTATTCCGTAACTTATTTTCATAATTAAAAAATATTAAGTAATTTTCCTTCTTTATCTGTTAAATAAAATACATTGAATTTATTATTAAAATACTCACGAACAGTATTAATCACATTATGAGTACCAACTAACCTAACGTAATTATTAAATAACATTTGGAAATCAGCAATTGAAAAATTAAATAACTCATTTTTATTAAATTCATTATAGTATTCATAAAATATGTTAATATCAAAATTATTAGTTTTTAACATTTCAATATACTGACTTCTTGTAATCATATTAATTTATTATATGATAATTATAATACCTTATTTTTAGTCTTCCAAACTTTCTTCTTGAGGGAGGATATTTATGTAACTTAATGCTTCCATATAATCACCTTCATCGAAATGTTGTATTGTATCCATATCCATTCTGAATTTATAGTATTCTCCCTTTTTTGATTTTATTGGGTATTTTTCTTTTTCTTCTTCTAGTACAGGTACTGCTTTTACAGCTGACCATTTCCATAATGAAGCATTAGTCCCGTTTGCAAACACCATCCCACGTTCCGGTGAATTCACAGATGAAGGCATCCAAACTTTTCCTTCATCATCTGTAAACATTAGATCTTTATACAATTCAGGTAAAATTTCTTTTTGTTCTTCTAGGAACGCTTCACCCTCTTTCATGAGAGTGTTTGTAGTGAAACCACACCCCATACAGTGATATGATTTTATACCACTGTATGGTTCAGTTTCCATGCACGCGTCTGAGCCACATCTTTTACATATTATTAAATTATCCATGTTTTATTTTTTTATAATATAATTAATTTTCTTTATATTTCCAAACATATTGAAATTCAATCTTATTCAACATTGGGTTCAATTCTCTTTAAAGAGGGCAATTCGATTTTCTTGAGAGATGGTAGTTTAAGTTGAATTTGTTTTGGAAATTTGGGAATTGACTTGGTTAAATATTCATCTAATTTATCTTTCATCTTATCCCAACTGAATTCTGTTTTACTATAATACGCTTGGCGTTTAGCGTTTTCAGTATAATTTTTATAATTTTCAAATACATCTTTCATGTAGTGGCCTACTTGACCTTGATCTACTGAAAACCATTGGCTTTCTTTTAATAACCACTGGTTAGCAGCACTTGGATGAACATTAGCCATTTGACCAGGTAACATAACTGTTAATTCGGATTTTAAGAAATCTGTATGTCCACTCCAATTAGTTGTAATGATCGGTTTCTTTGTTAAACTAAATTCAAGTAACGGCCGTCCAAATCCTTCACCTTTAGTTAAACTAACCATAGCTTTTACTTTAGGATGATTATATAACTCATTCATTTCTGAATCTGTAAACTCACCATGTAAAAGATATACATTGGGTAAGTCTTTTGAGTTAACTGTTTTCTTAATCATTTTAATACGTTTAAGAATTTCTTCTCTATCCATGTACGATGATCCAACCATTGACGTTTTTAAAATAAGAGCTGGTTTTGTCTTTTTGTTTTTAAACAACTCATAAAACGCCTTAATTAACAATCCAACGTTTTTGCGGTCTTCACCTAAGTCTCCGTTTATATAATGTCCTACAAACAGGTATGCGAAATTTTCTTTAATTGAGTCTAAGTTAATATTTTTAACTTGATTTATAACTTTGTAGATATCTAAATTAGCACCTTCAAATAACACTTCAGTTGGTTTTTGAAGCTGTATTATTCCTTCTACTTGATTTGTTTGTTGATTACGTCTTTCAAATTTACTTTCTTCAAATACTTTCTTTGAATGATTTGATGAAACTAAATTCAAATCCATTCTGTTAAGACCTTCAATCCAATCTGGGGCGCAAATTGTTGTTTCGATACCTGCTGTAACTCCAATATTATATTTTCCTATAGGTTGAAATTCAGATAGTATAGTAATCTGCATCCATACCTCAGGTTGTTTAGGGAGTTGATTATTTGGTAGTATATGTTCCATTAAAAAACTCCATTCAGAATTATCTTTACAAAATCCCCAAGGTGTGCTTCCCCATCTTTGAGATAGTAATTTTACATTATATTTATCTGTTTCAATAATTGCTTTAATTACATCTCTAGCTCTAGCTCCATACCCACTATAACAATCAAATGGGCTACTTATTACAAAAAGTGGTTTACTCATATAACTTATTTTAATATATTAATTTATGATTTACTATGTTTTCTTTTATTTCATTACAATTTATTAATTCATATTTTTCCCTTGGTTTCCAAGTTGCAAATAATTCATCAAATGCTTCCATTACTCTTTTACCTTGGTGTTCACCAGTGAATCCTGCTTCTTCACTTATTGCCCATTCTCTACCCTTTAACCCTTTACGTCTTAATTCTTCTCTTCCTGCTTTATAAGCATTCATAATTTGAACAGCAGCATCTTCAGCGGTACATCTATCATCCCAAATATAAGGAGTAACAGGTGAACCTACAAGTGAACGACTGGTTGGAAATACTGGGAATGCCCACTCTCCGCATTCTTTTATAGTGCCATTATGATTAGAAGGAAAATCAGCATCAAAATTAATCCATTTATTATTTTTAGAAAAACGCATTTGGTCTTGCATCCCTCCTGTAACATTAGCTATGATTGGACGACCAGATAATATAGCTTCTGTTAAACTTAATCCCCAACCTTCATTTGAAGCTAATAATATTTGAACATCAGTACAATTGTATAATAAATTCATTTCAGCTGTGTTATATCGGTCTGTTGAGAAAATAACATTATATTGATCTCCAGTCAAAAATAATTCCCTAACAGCCTCTAAATCAGTACCATGCTCACTTACAATTTCTGTATGTAGTATAAAAGCACATTTTTTAGCTTGCTCAATAGGTAATTGATCTATAAACAAACGATATGCTAACATAGCATCTGGGATTTGTTTGCGTCTGATATTTCTTGAGTTAAAAAATAAAACAAAGTCATATTCTTTGTTTTTAAATATATTTTTCTTGAATTGAACTAAATTAGGGTCTTTTTCATCAAGTGGTTTCATTATCTCATGGTTTAAACCATGAGGTATGTATTTTAATAAAATTGGGTTTGGTTTGTTTTTTTTCATAACTTTTTATTTTTTATTATTTTTATCTAAGTCTATATAAGGAACGTTTCCATGTTCTAATGTTAATTTATTAATGTTAACGGTTTGTTTTGAGATACCCATTAATAAATCACAACTTTCATAAAAAGGTAAATTATATAAACAAACTGGGTAATCATCCCATATGTTTAGATATGTTATTGGGATATTTTTTCTTATTTCATTTTCCATTTGAAATATATGGGTGAAATATCTGGGGTCAGTGATTAACATTATAGCATCTGGCTTTTCATGTTCAATTAAACCTCTAACTAATTCTTGATTACCATATCCATCAGCTGGGTATAAAATAACAGAAGAATCTGTTAAATTTGATATAGTGTTAGTATCTTGAGATAAATCAAACCTTTTACCAGAATCTGGATGTTTTATTGAGCCTCCTATCACTACCCAATTAAAGTACTGAGCTGTATGTATGATAATTTCTCTTCCTACTGTCGCTACTCCACTATGAACACGTATATCATCGGTAATGAGCATTATTTTTTTCCTTTTTTCAGGAGGTAAATATTTAAATTCTGAATTCATATAACTTATTTATTTTTAATTTAATTAATCTTTTGTTTCTATATCAATATTGGTATGATTATGTATTTTTTTTCTAAATTCAGGATCAGTTAAATATAGATGCATCGCTCTGTCTGCTAATTTTTGTAGTGAAAATTTATATTTAACACAAGATATTCTAAATTCATCCCATATTGTACTATTAACTTTAACACTTGTAAGAATTTGTTCATTTTTCATATATTTTATTTTAATTGTTATATATAAATATATGCTGAGATATTAAAATTACTTTTTTCTTAAGATTTCTTGTCCTTTTGAGCATAAAGCAGGGTCATCTGCAAAAACACAATAAGTACAATTATCTCTACTTGGATTAGCATCATGTTTTGTATCCTTATATTCACCTGTTTTCTCAAAAGCATTTTCAATAAAACTATTAACAGCTGTCACAGCTCGTTTTAGTTTAATTTTACCACTTGATGGTACAAATGTTTGTATTCGACTTTGAGCAAACTCTGATTGTTCCCATATTTTTCTTTTAACAATAAAAAACTCAATTTCAATATTATCTATAGGAACATTATATATTTGGCTGAAATATTGTTTATATAATATAAGTTGAAATTGCTTTATTTCATCTTTTTTAGTTTTATCATTCCACCCCCTAGTACTAGTTTTAATATCTATAATTTTGAAAGTGTTAGTTGGTTCGTGATATAATACTAAATCAAGATAACCTTTATATGTTATATTTCTATAGTCAATGCATGGTGATAACTGGATGGGTGTTTCACATCCTATTAAATGCCATCCTTTTTTACTAAAATATCCTCCTTTCTTTTTTTTAAAGAATTTTAAAATTTCTAAACCATCTTCATAAAATTCTCTTAACTCTATAGAATCACTAAAATGGACTTTTTTATTTGATGTATATTCTTTCATGTATACTTCACTCAACTTATCTTGAAAGTAAGATTCTATATCAATTTTATCAGCTTCAACTCCACTTACTTCATAAAATACAGTGATATAATTTTGTAAAGTTTCATGTAACGCTGTTCCAAAAACAGCATGAATTGATGGTTTATATATATAATTTTTATCTTTATATTGTAGTTCCCATTTTTTAGGACAAGATTTAAACATAGACATCTGACTATATGATATCGTCTTCATATAGCTATAATCTAGTTCAGGAAATATATGTTTTTGTATTTCTTTTATTATTTTTGGAACTGATTTTTTCAAAATTTATTATTTTATATTTAATTAAATACACATATCCTCCCCTCATTAGTATTTATTTTTTCCATTTATCAGTAGATACTAATTGAGCTATAATAGAATAATTTACTAAATCTACCCATGTGTCTAAAACTGTTTCATTATTTAAAGGATTATTATTATTTCTTAAAACTAAATTTTTTAAACGATTCATTTTATCATTCATCCTTATCCATATGGAAGTTAATGATAATTTAATATCTTCTTTATTTTCTAAAGAAGTCCCCATAGCTATATTATCTATACCATACGATAACATCTTCTCAGCAAACAATTTATACTGTTCATTTTGAATGTATTTAAAGTTCCTAGATAGATTAGGATAATTTTGCTCAAATGTATCTATGTTTGATTTGACCATTTTAGATAATGGGGGGTGTGTTTCATTATTTTTTGTCATATTATTAAATTTTTTAAAAGTTTTTTTTGTTCTTTTTCATCTATACCATTTTTTGTTAAAATATCTATGATGCCTTCTTTACCTAAAAAATAAATATATTCTTCTGCTTCTTTAAATGAAACATCATATTGTTTTACAACATAATGTAATAAAACATCTGAATTACGTTTTTTGTCAGTTTTAATATATTTTAACCAAACATTTTTCTTAGGTATCATGTCACAATATATTCTATATATTCTTTCCTTTTCAGTATATGGAATCATCTGTACATAATTGACTATATCAATATAGTCTTGATTCATTGATAAGTAACGATTAATTAAATAAACATTAAATGAAGATTTATCATCATCACTGAACGAGCTCCATTTATGTTTATTTAAAGTAATCTCTTTTAACCAATCAAACAATGTAAGGTTAGTCTTTGTTTTCAAATTCTTCTCTTAATTCTTTAGGTAATAATTCAATTAAAATATTTCCGTTTTCTATATCATAGAATACTGGTATAGGAACTATAGCATCTTCTGGAGTTCCAGATACAAATTTAGAAATTTTTTTTAATATTACTCCTTCTGCGAATACACATCCACCTTCTGGCGAGTAAATAGTTTGTGCTGATTTAAGGTCAATGTTCAGCTTCATTTGATTTTGTTGTTCCATATTATATGTTTTTTAAAATTTTACTTATACATGCTGCGAAGCATAATTCTTGGTCTATCCTTACAATTGAATGATATTTGTATTCTTCAATTATGATAGTGATTAAACCGGCATCCTTAGTGTATTGGTCTACTGTGTCGTATAAAAACCTGTAAAGGTCAGTATAATCGTTTAAGTCAGCATCTGCTAGTATTTGACGTATTGTAGTAAATGACTTAGGATTCGGTTTTTTAAGTTCATTTAGAATACGATCTTTATAGTCGTCTGATATTGTTATAGAATTGTCTAATTTAATCTCATTATTAACAGTGTATTTTTGGCAAGCATTAATAATGCGTCTAAAATCAGGATAGAATTTTTTAATTATATTCACAATGTCTTCGGGGGTGTGTTTAATATTTTCAATGTTTAATATATTATCTACATGTTGAGCAATAACTTTTTTAGATGGTGGTTCTAGGTCAAATTCTTGACATCGGCTGCGAAGTGGTTCAATTAAGCGTTCTGGATAATTACCTGTTAGTATGAAGCGAGTGTTTATACTATATGTTTCCATCATATTAAGTAACATCACCTGTGATGCTTGAAGAATATGAGTAGCCTCATCTAGTATTACTATTTTGAGTGGTTTGAATGAACCCGCGGATGCAAACGAACCAACCTTATCTCTCATAACATCCATACTTCGTTCATCAACAGCGTTGATAAACAAATAGTCACAGTTAATGTTATTTGCTAATATTTTGGCTAATGTGGTTTTACCTGAACCTGGACGTCCAGCTAATAAGATATGAGGTATATCTTGGTTGTCTATAAATTCTTGAAATTTGGCTCTGTTTTCATCAGAACAAATATATCCTTCTAAAGTATCAGGTCTCCATTTTTCGTTTAAAATTGTATGTTGTTTCATAACTTATTTTTTAATAATTACCATATATGTTAAATTTCTTAGGTGGTTCTTCTTTAACATTCTCCATCTCAATAACATATAATTTTCCTTCAAGAGGAGCGAGTTTAAAATCAACTGGTTTTTGATCTATTTGGAAATGCGCTTCAAGAGTGTTAGTGAGGGAAGAATAAATCTTCCCATCATTTAACAATCTCCATGTATCACCTTTACCAACAACTCGTTCTGCAATTTGTACGTATATTTCTTTCATACTCTAAATTTAGTACATACCTTCCATACCTCCAAACCCTTCGTTAGATTTCTTATCTTCGGGTTTATCAACAATAGTTGCTTCTGTTAATAAAACAACACCAGCTACTGAAGCTGCATTTTCAAGAGCACAACGTGTCACTTTAAATGGATCAATAATACCTGCTTCTTTCATATCATTAAAACATCCTTGTTTTAAATCCCACCCATACCAATGATTACTACCAGTTACTGAGTTGAGTGACATGTAAATGTTTTCTTGTTCATAACCAGCATTTGATAAGATTTTCTTAAATGGTGATGAACATGCTTCCCAAACAATTTTAGCGCCTATGTTATTTTCAAAATTAATTCCACTTCGGGCATGTAATAAAGTAACACCACCCCCAGGTACAATGCCTTCTTCAATAGCGGCTTTAGTAGCATGTAAAGCATCATCTACACGATCTTTCTTTTCTTTCATTTCAGTTTCAGTGTTTCCACCTACATGAACAATAGCTACACCACCGATGAATTTAGCTAAACGCTCTTGAAGTTTTTCTTGTTCAAATAAACTTTTAGAGTTTTCAATTTGAATTTGTAATTCTTCAATTCTTCTATTTATAGCTTCTTCATTACCTTTACCATCAACAATTGTTGTGGTTTCTTTCTGAATAGTAACTACTCTTGCCTTTCCAAACCAATCAGTATTGAATTTTTCTAATTTCATTCCTTTTTCACTACTAACAACTTGACCTCCAGTTAATATAGCTATGTCTTCAAGGATAAGTTTTCTTCTATCTCCAAAATCTGGTGCTTTAACAGCACATACTTTTAAAATGTTTCTAGCTTTATTAACAACAAGTGTAGCTAATACTTCTCCATCAATGTCTTCAGCTATAATAAGTAATGATTTATTTTGAGATGAAACATTTTCTAATATAGGTAAAAGTTCTTTTACTTGGTTGATTTTTTTATCTACAATAAGGATCAATGTATCATTTAATGTACTTGTCATTGAATTATTATCAGTAACAAAATATGGTGATTTGTAACCTCTATCGAATTGCATTCCTTCTACAGTTTCAAGATATGTTTCTCCTGATTTGCTTTCTTCAATGTGTACTACACCTTCACGACCTACTTTTTGCATCGCTGTTGCGATTAATTCACCTATTTCAACATCATTGTTTGCTGAAATTGAAGCGATTTGTTTAAGTTGCTCTTCAGATGAGATATTCTCTTTAATTTTAGTTTTAATAAAATCAATTACTTCTTTTACAGCTTTGTCTATACCACGTTTAATTTCAACAGCATTAGCTCCATTATTTAATTGGTTTAAACCTTGTCTAATCATCTCAGATGCCAATAAAGTAGAAGTAGTTGTACCATCACCAGCAATGTCAGCTGTTTTAATAGCAGCTTGTTTAACCATTTGTACTCCTAATTCTTCAATTGGATCTTCAAGTGAAATGGATTTAGCAACTGTAACTCCATCCTTTGTACTTGATGGATATTCACCTGGCCTAGCAATAACTACATTTCGACCATTAGGTCCTAGTGTTGCGGTAACAGCATTAGATAATTTTTCAATACCGTCAAATAATTTTTTCCTGGCCTCTGGCCCAAATTCTATAACTTTACTCATGATTTTAATTTTTAGTTTTCAATAATAGCTAATACTGTATTTTCAATACACACATAGTACTCTTCACCCTCATGCTCTACTTTAACAGGACCCATTTGAGGTAAAATAACTTTTTGTCCTACTTTGAGTTGTGTTGGAAGAAATTCTCCTGAAAAGGAATATTGGCCTGGACCTACTGATACAATTGTACCACTAAGATTTCGTTCTTTTCCTAAATCAGGAACTATAATATTCCCATACGTTGTTTCTTCTTCATTGAACGGTTTTACAATGATTGCATTGAATGTTGCTTTTATCATAATTTTTATTTTAAATAACTTATTTTATAGTACATTTATTAAGAATTTTTAGCAATTAAATAATAAGTACTGGTCAGTGTTTTTTCTTCATTTGAAAATTCTAGTTTCATTATCCCCTCTAAATTAATATACATTTCACCATAATGCATATCTTTATTACAATGCATGATTTCTTTAATCATATTTGAGTTATATTGTGTTTTAAAATCTCTTAAGGTATTTATTATTTCAATATTAGGAATGAAAAATGAAATTTTATTAGCATGTTCTATATTTCCTCCAAATTCTAATTCAATTAGATAATCATTATCATCATTAAGTGATGATTTAATCACTACTATTTCACTTTCAGCTATAGCGTTTTTAGCTTTAACAATAGAGTGTATGCTATCATTATCTATCACAGCTTTAATATCAAAATCAATATTATCTTTTATGTCGCCTGATTTTGGTATTAACATTAAATCTGCTAAAGTGTAATTAAGTGTAAAATTATGGTCAGCAATGATTAATTTATAAGGTATATCTTTATTTTTAATATATTTTATATCTAATGAATTATTAGTAACACTTATTAATTTATTTAGCTGAGTTGTGTTATTTATGCCTATTTTAGAGTCTTCTAAAGGAAAGTTATGAAATGTAATGTTACCCAACATTTCTTTAGATGGAGATGAAAATTTAATATTTAATATATTATTTTTAATATCCCATATAACTGATTCATTAATACCATTTAGATAATATTTAGATATTATGGATGTTAATTCTAATTTTTGTGTCATAGATATAATATAATAAAAAATATTTAGATTATCAAATTTATTTTACTTAGAGTTTTCATTTATAAAAAAATAGGGGCTGTTGTACCCGCATTCGAGGCGGTTAATGAATTGAATTATATACTTCGCATCAACATTGTTAGCCAAATTCCCCCATTTCTTATAAATAAATAATGTTTACGCCAAGACACGTTTACTATTAAGCATACGGCGGCGGCTAACATTATACATCTCATCAGCAATACTTTGAGGTATTGAGCGCTTTCCATTCATGATGTTTACAACATGAGAATAAGAGTACCCTGTGTTTTCAGCGATGCGGGAAATGTCACCTTGTCTTTTACGAGCTGTAAAGAAAGACAATTTAGCTGTTCGATTTAATTTTCGTTTCATAATATATAACTATTTAATTTTTACTTAGGACTAAAACAACTAACTCTCAATCTCAAAGCCCATTCGTTGAAATTAAGATGTTGGTCAGGCAATGTTGTTTTAAAATTGACATTCTGTTCTAAAATAGATGGAATATTTCTATCTGGGATGAAACCCATCCATTTTTTAATTAATTTTTGAATTGATATTTTTTTCATATATTTTTATTTATCTAAATATAAATAATTAATTTTGAGTAGCCAAACCTTATTTAACATTCTTTCATATATTGTTTTTATATACATAAATATATTATATTTTTCAATATTGCTAAACTTACTTAGTTAAAAGTAAAGAACTTATTGATATTTTCATTAAAAATAACAACCCCCCAACCTAAATCTTTATATAGATTTTCAATTTTGTTTTTTATAACTGAATCGAACATCTGATTTCGGTCAATATATTTTTCTATAAATTTTAAAATATCAGGAGAATCATTATACCCATTCATTCCTAAAACATCTATATAGTATGGATTTTCTTTTAAATAAGCTAAATACATTTTATCACCCACTTGAAATAAATCATGAGTTTTTGTTTGATTTTTGAATCTAATTAAATCATTAGAATATATAGCTCCTTTAGAATTAGTTGGACATTTTATAGCTAATTTAGAAAATATCTCACCAGTTAATGGTTTTTGAGCAATATATTCATCTAGTTTCTTTAGTCCAGTTGGTTTAAGTAATTTTTTCCAATCCATATTGTCAAGTGATTTTCTAAAATCAAGTATATATTTATCAACTTCAGATTTAGGAGCATCAAATAATATTTTTTTAATTAATTCCTCACCAAACTCTCTAAATAGAGGAGGAAAGTTAGATTTCATAATATCTAGACCCTTCATATCCAGAGCATCTTTATGATCTGGAGGGATAGGGACACCTTCTTTATTTACAATCCACATAGCGTATCTGCGTTTACCTGACCAATAAGCCTTCTTTACAATTACTTCTTGTTTTAGTTCAAAATAATGTTTACGCTGAATGTTAAATACTTTTTTAGATATATTATCTAGATTTTGGTTGGTGTCAATGATAAGTTCTTGAGATAGTTCAATTAGTTTACTAATTTTTCCTTCTTCATCTGTAATATCGGGATATTTTAAATTGAGTAGGTCTTTTAATACAATATATACACTGTCCATATCACTTGCTACTACAAATTCTTTTCTACCATTATTTATGAGATTTTCTAATCTAGTATTAATAAAATCAATACTAGCCTTAACTAATCTTTGCCCGCTGTTAGTAATAGATGCTGAACATATTTTGTATCCATCTGTGTATCTCCAACCGTTGATAGCATAGGTGCCATATAGTGCGTTCTGTAAGATCTTAAATGCAAGTTGGTATAGGTCATATAACTTATAATTTTCCCAATCCTCTTTCTTACCTGCTTTCTTCTTGAGTTCACGATAATGTTCTCTCTGTTTGAACCAGTCTTCTAGTACCTCACATGAAATACTTTTAATGTCATTTCTATAAAAAGCCCCACTAGCTGATATAGACCAGTTATTTTCTTCTATAATCTCAATCAGATCCTTAACCTTAATATTACATTTTTTTAAATTATATGTTTTATTGTTTAGTTTTTCAATATCTAATATAGTATCAGGTTCTAGTTGTTTAAGTTGCTCTAATGAATTGTGCTGTTCATAGTTATTTTTAGTAACTATTCTTCCCATCATTGTCTCAATACCTAAATTAAGGGACTTAATAATGCTTGGATATAGACTAGTAAAGTCAGCATCACTAACATATGAGTATAAACCTGGAGTTGGTTCTAGTAAGTAACCACCAGCATATGAGTCTTTTTTTCTTATTGTTTTTAGACTACGTTCTTTTAGAGTGTTAGATTTAGTTCTTATTTGGCATTTACCTGTTCTATCATCTATATAAGTAATTGTGCCCTCAATAGTTGGAGTACCTCGCTGGTGTTGTATTTCATCACCTATATTAAGTTCTTTAATAGACTTGTTAGTAGTAGTAGGTTTATTAGGTGACACTATACCTTTACGTTTAAGATAAGTTAATATAGCACCCTCATTTAATACAGTATTGTAATAAATTGACTCATAAGGTACATGACATAAATGGCATATCAGGACAGTTAATTTAATAAATTGTAACTTATTTTCTAACGCCTCAATAATCTCAACATCACGTAAGTTATACTCAATAAACTTATCTGGGTCATCTCTAAATAATTTGTCTAATGAGCCGTTATATTCAATTTTACCTAACTTGGCGTATTTTATACCTATATCTCCTAGCTTATAAGACGATTCTTCTTTCATGATATATTTCTTAACTAACATCATGTAGTCTAAGCTATTAACACCCCCTAAAGTAATAGGTGATTGTGGTGTGTATGGACTATCATTTATTTTTTTAATCGGAGACAAATATAAAACAATATCTTCACCTAATACTTTTTTAATTCGGAAATATAGGTATGGTATATCAAAGAAATCACTATTATATCCTACAACAATTGTTGGATCTAATCCAATCCATAAATCCAAAAACTTACTGAGTAGTTCTTGTTCTGTGGAGCATGGTATTATTTCTTTATTGTCTTTGTTTACATATTCTATAGCTTGTTTATCGTCTAATATCAGACAGTATTTCTTGCTTGCATTAACATCAATTAAAGCTATAGAAGTGATCTTAGCATTAGCATCCCTAATAGATTGAGCGGTAAGGGTACCTAAGATCTCAATCTCAATATCAAGATAAATTGTATTATGTGATATAGGAGCTGAGTCGTCTTGGTGGTATAAGTCCCTCAGTACTGCTAATTCTTTCTGGATGTCTTTTTCTAATACGGTTGGGTCATGCCAATCAAACTTACCTCTGATAGGTGAACAACTATCACCAAACAACGTTTGATATTCACCGTCCTGGTCTAATTTGTAAACAGTAGGATAGTATTTAAAGGATGACCATCCTTTGACGTCATCCCTTAAATAACATGTACCTTTATCCTCACCACTATAAGAATAGTAAATGCTTTGAAACATAATCTTTATTATTTTTATTTCCCTGATGATCCAAACCCACCATCTCCACGTGTTTGGCTTAATTTTAATTCCTTAAATTCCTCATCATTTAATTCAATGATTTCATATTTAGGTTTTTTAATAACTGCTATCTGAGCATAACGTTCACCTTCTTCAATTGTAATGTCCATTTTACCTACATTATAAATTTTAATACCTAAATCACCTGTATATCCAGCATCTACTGTACCATAATGTGGAATTAAATTATATTTAAATCCTTTACTAGAACGCAATTGGATCTGCATCCAGTAGCGTTGATGATCTGGTATAGTTAGGTTTAGACCGTTTGGTACCACTGCTGAACCTCCTGCTGGTATTATGGTTGTTTTAGTGCATGTAATATCAAAGCATGCTGATGTTGAATTATACTCAACTGTTAGAATGACCGCTTTGGGGTCCGTTTTGTGTGCGTAAATTGTAACCATATATTTTATTTTTAAAATTCTTCTAATATTCCTAATATTTCTGCTACTATAAATAAAGATCCAGCC
>Ga0164292_10002815_pt1 | contig 14172 bp, 14 predicted proteins | sample GEODES117metaG_FD_111486 | JGI IMG/M metagenome (GOLD analysis project Ga0164292, IMG submission 111486) | Eutrophic lake water microbial communities from Lake Mendota, Wisconsin, USA - GEODES117 metaG | ecosystem: Environmental > Aquatic > Freshwater > Lake | place: USA: Lake Mendota... | reverse complement strand
TCCGCTTCAAAATGCCAAGAGGGCACGCGCGTCGTGGCGCACGATAAGGTGAAGCTTGGCTGGGAATCCTCTGCAAAGATCACTTCCGCAGGCTCAATGCGGTGCAATTCAGAATCGAGCGCGTCTGCGGCACATTCTGAAATTTTGAATTCGCCGCTGGCAAGGTTGAGCCAAGCGAGTCCGGCGCGACCAGACTTATTTGATTTCGTGGGGACAAAGACTGCCGCAACGCAGCGATCTGTCTTTGCCGGAAGTAGTGCTTCGTCAGTTAAGGTTCCGGGCGTGACGATCCGCACAATCTTGCGCTCGACCGGCCCCTTGCTTGTTGCAGGGTCGCCAATTTGTTCGCAGATCGCGACTGAGACGCCTGCAGCAACGAGTTTGGCTAGATACTGCTCCGCGGCGTGAAAGGGCACTCCGGCCATCGGTATGGGAACGCCATTTGACGAGCCTCGGCGCGTGAGGGTCAGATTCAAGAGGCGTGCGCCGCGCTCCGCATCCTCATAGAACATTTCATAGAAATCGCCCATGCGGTAGAGCAACAACAGTGGCCCCGCCTCGGCTTTGAGGCGCAGATACTGTTGCATCATCGGAGTGTGATGCTCGATGGTGGCTGGAGTAGGATCGTGTTCTGACATGAAATGTGTGGCGTACGCGTGCGAACAAATAGATGTTAAGTGTAAGGCACGCGGCCTAGTTTGGCTTGGGTGCTCAGAGATTGCTTTTTAGTCAGAGGGAGTTCTCTATAATCTCTCATTAATTATTCGCAGACACGACGTTTAGTCACAAGGTAAAACATCATGATTTCAAAGATTGTTCCAAACCTAGAGGCGGCGATGGCCGGCATTCAGGATGGGGCTGTAGTGTTGATTGGCGGCTTTGGTGGGGCGGGTCAGCCCAATGCGCTCATCCAAGGTCTCATCGCCCAGGGCGCTCGGGAACTCACTATTGTCTGTAATAACGCGGGCGCTGGCGATACGGGTATTGCTGCGCTTTTAGCAGCGGGCCAGGTGCGTAAAGTAGTCTGTTCGTTTCCTCGGCAGGCAGACTCTTATGTTTTTGATGGACTCTATCGCGCGGGGAAACTCGAGTTGGAGCTGGTTCCGCAAGGCACACTTGCTGAACGTATTCGTGCGGGTGGCGCAGGAATTGGTGGTTTCTTTACGCGTACGGCGGTGGGAACACAGTTAGCCGAGGGCAAGGAAGTGCGTCATATTGAGGGGGATGACTACATTCTTGAAGCGCCCATCAAGGCAGATGTCGCGATTATCAAAGCCCATCGTGCAGACCGCTGGGGCAACTTGGTCTACAACAAGACCGCTCGCAATTTTGGTCCGGTGATGGCCACGGCCGCCAAGCTCACGATCGCGCAGGTCATGGAAATCGTCGAGCTTGGTGAGTTAGATCCAGAGGCTATCGTGACACCTGGCGTCTACGTCAAGCGTGTTGTAAAAATTGCAGATGGAGCAAAATAATGAAACGCATTTCACGAGACGAGATTGCAGCGCGCGTTGCACGCGATATCCCAGAGGGAGCGATTGTTAATTTGGGCATCGGCTTGCCCACCAAGGTCGCTAATTACCTTCCTAAAGATAAAGATATTTTCTTGCAGAGCGAAAACGGTGTATTGGGTATGGGGCCAGCGCCTGCCCCAGGGCAAGAGGATTTTGATTTGATCAATGCGGGCAAACAGCCCGTTACCCTGCTGCCAGGTGGAAGCTATTTTCATCATGCAGATTCGTTTGCAATGATGCGCGGTGGCCACCTTGATATCTGCGTGCTCGGTGCCTTTCAAGTTGCACGCAATGGGGACTTAGCAAATTGGTCAACGGGTGAGCCAGGTGCAATTCCTGCCGTGGGTGGTGCGATGGACTTAGCAGCTGGTGCCCGAGACGTCTTTGTGATGATGGAGCTGCTCACCAAAGAAGGTGAGAGCAAACTTGTTGAAACGTGCACCTATCCGCTGACAGGTTTACGTTGCGTGTCGCGTGTTTACACAGATGTCGCTGTATTTCAGATTGAGCCGGGAGGCGTTGTGCGTGTGGTTGACGATGTCTCTGGTGCAGGTCAAGATGAGCTGCGGCGCATGACTGGGCTAGACCTCGCTTTTTAAAGTGCTATTCGTCGACCAATTTGTTCAGGCGCTGAGCATCTAGCGTGGCTGCCTGACCTTCGACTTTAGAGCCCATCGATTCAATTGTTTGGCAGAGATGCGCAATGCGCGCATCTTGCTTTGATACATGCGTGATTAACTCATGTAACGCTTTGACAAGTGGATCTGCTGCCGCGGGGTCCACGGCGTAGGCTGTGAAGGCCGCGCCCTCGCCTGATGCTGTTTTGGCAGGGTCTTTATCGAGCATGGCTTGGATGGGGGCGGCATCCCAGTCCGAGTCACAGGGCGAGATCTTTGTTGATGTTGTGGACGCCGGTGTCGTAGCTGCACTGGAGTCTGTTGTGCTGGTGGCAGCATCCACTTCGATGATGCGCGCGGGGTTTCCGACTGCGGTGGCGCCGGCGGGCACGGGTTTGACGACAACAGCATTTGATCCGATGCGTGCACCATCTCCAACAGTAAAGCCGCCCAGCACTTGCGCACCTGCACCCACGACCACGCCCTTACCAAGGGTTGGATGCCGCTTGGCTCCCTTATAAAGACGCGTGCCTCCGAGTGTGACGCCCTGATAAATCGTACAGTCGTCACCGATCTCGGAGGTTTCTCCGATCACCACACCAAAACCGTGGTCAATAAACACGCGACGGCCTATCGTCGCACCGGGGTGAATCTCAATGCCTGTGAGCATCCGGCTCAGATGGGAGACCATTCGCCCGAGCCAGTAAAACTTTGCTTGCCATAAACGATGTGCAAGTTTGTGTGCCATGATGGCGTGCAGCCCAGGGTAGCAAGTAAGGATTTCTAACTTGCTGCGTGCAGCAGGGTCTCGTTCGAGAATGCAGGCGATGTTTTCGCGCAAAGAGTTAAACATGATGTTTAAAGCTTAGCGTAAATCACAAGTTGCTACTGAATTAACCCGCTTAGCGAGAAGGATTGCCCTGTTTGGCGCCACGCGCCGTCGCGATCATGGCGGTGCAAACGCCGCGCCACATGTCTACCTCGTCTTGAGTGAGGTCTCCGCGATTAAAGAGGTGGCGCATGCGAGGCATGAGTTTCTTAGGATGTTCCGGGTCTAAAAAACCGACTACTTCAAGTGCCTCTTGCCAGTGGGTGAGCAGAGCTTGGACAGCCTGGCTGCTAGCAGGCTGCCCGCCGCGATCTTTGCTAGTGCGAATGGCAACAGGACTGGCAGGTATGCCGCTGGGTGCGATTGGGGCGTTCAGCAGGGCATACCGCAGCTCCCAAGCCCCTAACTGAAGAGCCTGAGAGACATTTAGTGAGCTGTAGGCTGGATTGGCAGGTATGTGGCAGACCCGGTGACAGAGTTCGATGTGTTCATTTGTCAGGCCGGAACGCTCGGTGCCTACTACCAGTGCAACGCGCGCGTTAGGATGCTGTGCTAGGTGTGCGCGCGTGAGGTGGGAAGCTTCTCGGATATCGCAGGCGGGCGGGCCGAGCTCGCGATCGCGGGCAGTGAGAGCGAAGGCTAGGGTAATCGGGGCGAGCGCCTCTTGGAGGCTCTCAACGGTCTGTGCGGCGGCCAGCACATCGCTTGCGCCGCTTGCCAAAGCGATCGCTTCTGGTTGGGTAGTAATTTGTTCAGTCTTTGGGGCGACGAGCACAAGATCGTCAAACCCCATGGTTTTGATCGCTCGAGCTGCCGAGCCGACGTTTCCAGGGTGGCTCGGCTCGGTCATTATGAAGCGAACACGGGAAAAATCAGGAGTCATTTAAAATCCCGCTTTAGCTTATTAAAAAATAGACACATATATGCACCCGATGCTTAATATCGCCATCAAGGCGGCCCGGCGAGCCGGATCGATCATTAACCGTGCAAGCCTTGATCTCGAGCGCTTGCAAGTGGCACGCAAAGGGCCTCGCGATTATGTCACGGAAGTCGATCGTGGCGCTGAAAGTGCCATTATGGAGGTGCTCAGCACAGCCTACCCAGATCACACGTTCATGGCCGAAGAATCAGGTGTGGTGGGTCACACGCCTGAAGGAGAGCTTGCAGCCAACGAGTGGGTGATCGATCCCTTAGATGGCACGACGAACTTCATTCATGGTTTTCCGCATTACGCGATTTCAATTGCCCTGCGCCAGCGCGGTCAGATTAATCATGCTGTGATCTACGATCCGGTACGAAATGAACTGTTTACGGCCAGCCGCGGGGGCGGGGCATTTTTAAATGACCGTCGTATGCGTGTGTCGTCCCAACTGAAATTCCCCGATGCGTTACTGGGCGCTCGCTGGCCTGGCTCGGTCGGACCCGACGAGACCTCTGCAACGCGCTTTTTAGAAATGGCCCGCGGTTGTGCAGGTGTTAGGCGCACCGGCTCAGCTGTTTTGGACTTGGCCTATGTTGCAGTGGGTCGTTTGGATGGCTTCTGTGGCCTTGGTCTAAAACAATGGGATATGGCCGCCGCAAGTTTGATGGTGTTGGAAGCGGGTGGCTTAATTGGCGATTTGGATGGTGAGCAGTCCTGGATGGAATCTGGCAATGTTATCGCAGCGACTCCCAAGATTTTTACGCAAATGCTTGGTATGGTGAAGGGCGAACGCACGAAATAGTCGTTTAGCAGTGACGCCTCACGTGGCGTGTTCGTAGCTTCAGCGCATTGCGAATATCGGCTACTATTGAAGTGTTAGAAACTCTCGGAGCCCTCCATGGAGTGGCTGCTTGACCCTACTATTTGGGTCGGCTTATTAACTCTTGTCATACTTGAGATTGTTCTCGGTATCGACAACTTGATCTTCATCGCGATTCTTGCCGATAAGTTACCCCCGGCAGAGAGAGAGCGTGCGCGCATCATCGGTCTGTCGTTAGCGCTCATCATGCGACTGGGCTTGCTGGCCGGGATGTCTTGGCTTGTGCAGCTAACCGAACCTTGGCTTGTGTTGGGTCCCATCAGTTTGTCTGGTCGGGACCTGATTTTGATCGTAGGTGGTTTTTTCCTACTCTTCAAAGCGACCCTCGAGCTTCACGAGCGCATTGAGGGCAATCGTCAGCAGGCTACGACTGCGCGCGTCTATGCGAGCTTCTGGGTCATCGTGACGCAGATCGTGGTGCTAGATGCCGTGTTTTCGCTTGACGCCGTGATCACAGCAGTTGGCATGGTTGACGATCTTGCCGTGATGATGGTGGCCGTGGTGATTGCCGTCCTGATTATGTTGGTGGCCTCCAAGCCCTTGACAAAATTTGTCAATGAACACCCCACGGTCGTCGTCCTATGTCTTGGTTTTCTGCTGATGATTGGCTTTTCACTTGTGGGCGAAGGGTTCGGCTTTAAGGTGCCTAAGGGCTACCTGTACGCAGCGATTGGTTTTTCGGTGTTGATAGAGCTGCTGAATCAATTTGCGCGTCATAACGGTTTAAGGCTTCAGGCCAAGCGACCAATGCGGGAGCGCACGGCCGAGGCTGTGTTACGCATGTTGGGGAAGCCCTTGCCCGAAGATATAGTGGTGCAGGCACCCAGCGAGCAACAGCAAGACGCCCCTGTGACGTTCGGGGTTGAGGAGCGCAATATGGTGAGCGGTGTCTTGACCTTAGCCGAGCGCACCATTCACTCTGTCATGACACCGCGCACAGAAATTTCCTGGATTAACCTGGACGATGATCCGCAGTTGATTCAAAAACAAATCGCAGAGGTACCGCATAGCTTCTTTCCTGTTTGTCGTGGCTCTGTTGATGAGGTGCTAGGAATTGGTCGCGCGAAAGAAATGATTGCGGATCTATTGATCCACGGCAATGTACGTCGAGCGAGCCTGCGTGAGCCAATCATTGTGCACGACACCATCAGCATTATTCGTTTGATGGACACCCTGAAGCGTTCGCGTGGACAGTTGGTGCTTGTCGCTGACGAGTTCGGAACGATACAAGGCTTGGTTACGCCCATCGATGTGTTTGAAGCGATTGCAGGAGAGTTCCCAGACGAGGACGAAACGCCAGATATCGTTGCTGGCGGGGATAACGAATGGGAGGTAGACGGCGCCGCCGACTTGCATCAATTAGAGCAAGTGCTTGATACCGAGGGGCTGGTGGATGAAGATGAAGATTTCACGACGCTCGCAGGCTATCTACTGTCTCGATTTGGGCAGCTGCCAGCCAAGGGGGATCAATGTGAGTTCAAGGCGCCACATGCGCACTTTAAGTTCGAGGTCTTGCGCATTGAAGGACGGCGCATCGCCCTAGTACGCATCACCAAACTCGCTGCGCTATCGGATATGACGTCCGACTAGCGAGGAGTTAGGTCAAATAGGCTCAGGCCATCGTCATCTATCACCATCCAGCCGCCACGCGGCTTGCGGTGTTCGTCGGAGAGGTCACAATCCCAGTCTGGTAGGACCCAGCGTTCGCAACGATTGCCCTCCACCGTGAGTACATTGCGGCCAGGGCGATGGGTGTGACCATGCACGATCAAGGACACGTTATGCGCCCGAATTGCAGCGGCAACGGCATCAGCGTTTACGTCCATGATCTCGCTTGACTTAGTTTGATTGGCCACCATGCTTTCGCCGCGAGCTTGTGCAGCGAGCGTTAGGCGTTCAGGAATGCTTTTGGCCAAGAAGCCACTTTGCCAGGCGGGGTTGCGCACCATCGCTCGAAACTGCTGATAAGCGACATCGTCCGTGCAGTACTCATCGCCGTGACTCAAGAGCATGGTTCGACCTGCGATCGTGACCAATACTTGCTCGGGAAGCAAGTTTGCGCCCAGTCCTGCTGTCAGGGCTTCACCCATTAAAAAGTCGCGGTTGCCTCTACCCAGCCACACGGGAATTTTCGCTGCGCAGGCTTTGATCGCCATCAGGTCGAGCGCCAACCATGGCGGTGCCACCACGGCAACGTCATCGCCAATCCACGCATCGAAGATGTCACCGGGCAGTAGCAGAGCCGATGCCTCTTTCGACGCGAGTTTCAAAAAGTCTCGAAAAGCTTCGGATGTCCCGGTAGTGTGCTGACCAAGATGGACATCGGAGGCGAGCCACACGGGCCCATTTAATGCAATCTTATTCAATGACGGCTGCCTTGGTAATGATCAGGTCTGTAGTCGGAACGTTTTGGTGAAAGCCGCTGTTGCCAGTCGCCACGCCTCTCATCTTGTCTACAACATCTTTGCCTTCGACAACCTCACCGAAGACTGCGTAACCCCAGCCTTGGGCGGTGGGAGCGGTGTGGTTTAGGAAGTCGTTGTTAGCAACGTTGATAAAGAATTGAGCGGTCGCGGAGTGCGGATCTTGGGTACGTGCCATCGCCAAGGTGTACTTGTTGTTTTTGAGACCATTGTTGGCTTCGTTCTCAACAGGCGCTTTGGTTGGTTTTTGTTTAAGGCCTGGCTCAAAGCCACCACCTTGGATCATGAAGCCATCGATCACGCGATGAAAAATCGTGCCATCAAAAAAACCATCATTGACGTAAGCCAGAAAATTGGCAACAGTCTTTGGCGCTTTGGCTGCATCTAGAGAGATGATGATATCGCCTTGGCTAGTGGTCATTTTGACGCGTGGGTTGGTGCTCATGGTTACGCCTTGTTTTTGGTTCGTGGTTGAGGGAGGTGCCGCCTGGGCGGTCAAAAATAAGAAGGGCATAAGCCCTGCAAAGGTCAGGGTGCGCAGTGCGTGCCGCAAGTAAGTTGCGTTGATCATTTTTTTGTTGACTCAATAATGTCTGTGACTGACCGGATGCGTGGCCGTAAGTCGGTTGCGCCAGCTTTGACTGCTCGCTCGTAGGCTCTGAGAGCCAAAATGAGTTGTACATCGCCCAGATTGGCTTGTGTCATGGATGAGTTCGGATTGATCATGATCGACATTTCTAGCGCACGTCGAGCTTGCTCGAGCTCATCGCGTTTGACATACAAATCTGCAAGATTATTCCAAGGTTCAGGTAACTCGGGGAAACGCATAGTCATGCGCTGATAAATCGCCTCGGCCTCGGGCAGACGTTCAAGCTCCGTCAGAAGCCTGGCGTGCAAGAACATAAGCTGTACATCTGTACCAGGGGTGTGTCGGTTTGCCTCGATAGCCTGACGTTTTTCCACGACATCTAGCGCCTCTTTGAGTCGTCCGGTTCGAATTAAGCCTTCGATCCGCTGACTAATTTGTGCGGGGCTTAGAGGGATTCGAGTATCGATCCCGGGCGCAATCGCATCCAGTATTTTGGCAAGACCGTCCCAACCCCCTTCGGGTGGCTTGTCACCGATGATGAGCTCTGGTCCGCTGCCAGGAACGGCGGAGGGCAGTTGCTGGCGAGGTGTTTGACGCGCGTTTGGCTCCACGGGGTCGTTTGTCAGCGGATTGATGTTGCGCCCCGGCGTTCCGGTATAAGTTGACTGAGCCTGCGCGTGCATGGGCCATAGTGCCACCATGCAGGTAGCGACTAAAACGGACACAATGCTTTTGGGCAGGTTCAAGGTGGACAATCCTCAATTGCTATACTTGACGATCTGCATTTTAGCTCTGCTTTTAGGCTGCCAAACGCTAGACGGCATATTTTGCCTCGATTGGCTCAAAAGCTCCTTTTTATCCCTATCGCATGCTCCAGATCTACGATTCGCTCTCCAGGACCAAAAGACCCTTTTCTCCGCTCAAGGCTGGACAGGTTGGGCTATATGTGTGCGGAATGACAGTCTACGACTACTGTCATCTCGGGCATGCCAGAATGCTGGTCAGCTTTGATGTGGTTCAGCGCTGGCTAAGAGCCTCAGGTCTGCAGGTGACCTATGTTCGAAATATTACCGATATTGATGACAAAATCATCAAGCGCGCTGTGCAGAGTAATCGTCGTATCGCCGAGGTCACGGATTTTTTTATTGAAGCCATGCACGCCGACGAGCGGGCACTTGGCGTACAAGCGCCGGACCATCAACCCTGCGCAACGGAGTACGTTGGTGACATGCTTGGCATTATCAAGCAGTTGGAGCGCAACGGCTTGGCCTATCAGGCCGAGGATGGCGATGTGAACTTTGCGGTTCGGGGTTTTCCAGATTACGGAAAATTGTCAGGCAAATCGCTTGACGATCTGCGCGCCGGTGAACGGGTCGCTGTTGTTTCCTCAAAGCGCGATCCCTTGGATTTTGTGCTTTGGAAATCCGCTAAAGAAAACGAGCCTCCAGATACCCGTTGGGAGTCCCCTTATGGCTGGGGGCGGCCAGGATGGCACATTGAGTGCTCGGCCATGAGTAAGGCACTCTTAGGCGTTCCGTTGGATATTCACGGAGGGGGTCCTGACCTGAAGTTTCCACATCATGAAAATGAGATCGCCCAGACGGAAGGCGCTTTCGGTGGGACTTTGGCCAACACCTGGATGCATTGCGGTCCGCTCATGGTTGATTCGGACAAAATGTCCAAGTCATTGGGTAACTTCAAAACAATTCGTCAAACGATTGGTAAGGCCAGCGCTGCTGAGGGTGCTGCGGAGGAGTCGTCGGACTACGACGTGAATCCGCGTGAAGCGGAAATGCTGCGGTTTTTTATTGTGCGTAATCATTACCGTAGCGCACAAAACTATGCGCCAGACAATTTGATTGATGCGCAGCTCTCGCTGGATCGTTTATATCAAACGGTGCAAAACACAATTCCGGGTGTGGCGGCGCAGGTGGATTGGTCCGCCCCGCAGGCGATTGCCTTTCGTGAGGCGATGGACGACGATTTCAATACCGCTGGTGCAGTCGCGGCGTTATTTGATTTGGCTGGTCAGGTGAATCGCACACAAGATGCAGTACTTTGTGCGCAGTTAAAGGCGCTTGCTGGGGTGTTGGGTTTGTTGCAGCAAGAGCCAGCGGTTTATTTTCAAAGTGTCACCCGTTATACGCGTCGTGCGATCGAAGAAGCCTCTTCGGGGCAGAGCGCAATGGGCGTGGCCTTAATGTCTGAGTCAGAGATTGAAGCCTTGATTGCTGCCCGAGCCGCGGCAAAAAAGGCCAAAAATTTTGCGGAAGCGGACCAAATTCGTGCAACACTGAAAGCCGCAGGAATCGAGCTTGATGACAAGCCCGGTGGGTTGACTCAGTGGCGTCGTGCCTAAGGTTCTTGATATGCCGGATACCGTCGGACAAACGATTAAGCCAGACTATTGGGATGCGGCAGTCGCGCACCTGATGCGACGTGATCGCATCATGAAAAGGCTTATCCCGAAGTTTCCAAACATAAGCCTCGTTTCGCGGGGCAATCCCTTCATGACGCTGGCCCGCTCGATTGTGGGTCAGCAGATTTCTGTGAAAGCCGCGGAGTCAGTGTGGCAACGTCTTTTGCTGGAATGTGGCAAGCGCCCAACGCCGGCCTCGGTTCAAAAAGCGGGTGTTGAAAAATTGCGCGCAGCCGGATTGTCAGGCCGTAAGGCTGAGTACATTCTTGATTTATCCACACACTTTTCTGAAAAACTTGTACACCCCAAAAAATGGGCAACGATGGATGATGAGTCAGTGATTACCGAATTGACTGCGATTCGCGGGATTGGTCGGTGGACGGCTGAGATGTTTTTGATTTTTAATTTACAGCGCCCAGATGTTTTGCCGCTGGATGATGTCGGTTTGCTCAACGCAATCTCGTTACACTACTTCAGTGGTGAACCCGTTTCTCGTTTTGAAGCGCGAGAAGTTGCGCAGGGCTGGCAGCCTTGGTCTACTGTGGCGACATGGTATTTGTGGCGTAGTCTAGATCCCGTTCCAGTGGAATATTGATTTAGCGTCATTGTTCAAAGAGTCAAAGAAATATGCGTAATACTTTTTTAGAGTTCGAACAGCCTCTTGGCGAGTTAGAAGGCAAGATCGAGCAACTGCGCTATGTGCAGGCGGATTCGGCCGTTGATATTTCGGATGAAATCAATCGCTTACAGCAAAAAAGTCAAACCTTAGCCAAAGATATCTATGCCAAGCTCACGCCCTGGCAAACGTCGATGGTTGCGCGCCATCCGCAGCGTCCTTACACGCTCGATTACGTCCGAGAGATTTTCACTGACTTCCATGAATTGCATGGCGATCGCATGTACGCCGATGACTTATCGATCGTAGGCGGCATGGCGCGTTTTAACGGTGCGCCCTGCATGGTTATTGGTCATCAAAAAGGCCGTGATACAAAAGAGCGCGCCGCGCGTAACTTCGGTATGCCACGCCCCGAGGGTTACCGTAAGGCGATGCGTTTGATGCGACTCGCCGAAAAATTTAACTTACCTGTGTTCACCTTTGTTGACACACCAGGTGCGTACCCCGGCATCGGCGCAGAAGAGCGTGGGCAATCGGAAGCGATTGGCCACAATCTGTATGCCATGGCTGAACTGCGTGTGCCCATTATCTCGACGATTATCGGCGAGGGTGGTTCGGGTGGCGCGTTGGCGATCGCCGTAGGTAATGTTGTGCTGATGTTGCAGTACTCCACCTACTCGGTCATTTCACCTGAAGGATGCGCGTCGATTCTCTGGCGCAGCGCTGATAAAGCCTCAGAGGCTGCAGCGGCTTTAGCGATCACGGCAGATCGGTTGAAAGAGTTTGGCTTGATCGATCGCATTGTGAATGAGCCGGTTGGTGGCGCGCATCGTGATCCACGTGTGATGGCGCGCTTATTACGCCGCTCGCTCGCGGATGCACTACGTCAACTCTCTGGCATGACTCCCGAGCAACTTATTGAACATCGTCTTGAACGGCTGCTTTCTTATGGTCGCTTTCAAGAGGTTCGCGCGTAGAGGCTTGGTTGTCAGTATCGTCTGACACCAGCCCTGAACAAGGCCAAGCGCTGCATGCGGCGCTGGCGAGGTCACTCGCAGCGCTGCCGCCTCGTGCCTCTGTTGCGGTTGCCTTAAGCGGTGGGATCGACTCAGTTGCTCTTGCGCTTGTAGCAAAGCAAGTGTGTAACGAGGCAGAGCACCCTTTGTATTTTTTTCATGTCCACCATGGTTTGTATGCACAAGCCGATGCCTGGGCTGCCCACCTGCAAGTCTTTGCCGATGATTTAACTACTCCTTTGTTTTTGCGCCGCGTGGCGGTAGAGCAAGACTCTGGCCTGGGTATTGAGGCTGCAGCAAGGAATGCACGTTACCTCGCGCTTACCGATCTCGCGGCTGCTCAGGACGTGAAGGCGATTCTGCTGGCGCATCATCGGCAGGATCAGGCTGAGACGGTATTGCTAAGGTTGCTGCGGGGCGCAGGTGTGTTGGGGTTGGGTGCCATGCACGCCGATGTGTTGCGGGGTGGTTTGCGGCTCGTGCGGCCTTGGCTCGATATTGATCGAGACGCCCTTGTGGCTCAGACCCGCGCATACACAGAGCGATCGGGATGGGAGCCCATTACAGACCCCAGTAATATCGATGCGCAATTTGCCCGAGGGGCGTTGCGTGCAGAGCTCATTCCTGTGCTGGAGGCTCGTTGGCCTGCCTGGCGCCAGACCTTGACCAGACACGCAAAGCAAGCGCAAGAGACCTCGCAAATCTTGGATGAGGTGGCTGCCACGGATTGGCAAGCGCTTGAGCCCGATCTTGAGGGCTCGAGTTTTAGCTTGCAGCGCTGGCGTAGTCTGGGCGAACCTCGCCAGGCTCTGGTTTTACGGTACTGGCTCAACCAGCGGGGTGTTGCCATGCCAGGCGAACGCCGGTTGGCCGAGTTAATGCGCCAACTGCGCCAATTGCATGCCTTGGGGCATGATCGAGAGCTGCTCTGGCAGCACGGCGTGCATCGGGTTCAGTGCCTGCGGGGGCGGGTTTCCTTGTCTTCGGGCTAAAATAGTGGACTTTGCTCCTGCCTCGCGGCATTTTTGCTCAAAATATCATGGCACTCATTGTTCACAAGTACGGCGGCACGTCGATGGGTTCGGTCGAACGCATCAAAAACGTTGCACGTCGGGTCGCTAAATGGCACGCAGCGGGCCACCAGGTCGTTGTGGTGCCGTCAGCAATGTCTGGCGAGACCAATAGACTCTTAGGCTTAGCTAAAGAGCTTTCTGAAACCGCAGATGGTCGCGAGTTGGATATGATCGCCGCGACCGGCGAACAGGCTTCAAGCGGACTTCTTGCGATTGCCTTGCAAGCGGCGGGCTTACAAGCACGTAGCTACGCAGGTTGGCAGGTTCCGGTCCGTACCGATTCGTCTTTTACCAAGGCGCGTATCACGTCGATTGACGATACGCGTATCCGTGCAGATCTTGATGCCGGTCGTGTCGTCGTTGTGACGGGTTTTCAAGGTGTCGATGATGACGGGCACATCACTACGCTTGGTCGTGGTGGCTCTGATACATCGGCCGTAGCGGTAGCCGCTGCCTTAAAGGCTGACGAGTGTTTGATTTACACCGACGTTGATGGTGTCTACACAACGGATCCTCGTGTGGAGCCTGATGCGCGACGACTGAGCGTGATTTCTTTCGAAGAAATGCTTGAGATGGCTTCACTCGGGTCAAAAGTTTTACAGATCCGCTCTGTTGAGTTCGCCGGTAAATACCGCGTACCCACTCGTGTACTGTCATCGCTCACCGATCCCGATATTCCGCTAGACGAAGAAATGCGCTCTGGCACTCTGATTACTTTTGAGGAAGACGAAAAAATGGAAGCAGCCGTTGTTTCAGGCATTGCCTTTAGCCGCGACGAAGCCAAAGTGACCTTGCTAGGTGTGCCGGACAAGCCAGGCATTGCCTTTGCAATTTTGGGTCAGGTCGCCGATGCCAATATTGATGTCGATATGATTGTTCAAAATCAGTCGGTCGATGGCACAACGGACTTTTCTTTCACGGTCCATCGCAACGAATTTGCCCGGACCTTGGCTGTCATCAAAGACAAGATCGCACCGTCCGTGCATCCTCGCGAAGTTTTGTCAGATGACAAGGTGGCAAAAGTTTCGATCGTAGGTATCGGTATGCGTTCGCACGCCGGCGTAGCAAGTCTGATGTTCAAGACGCTTGCGCAGGAAAACATCAATATTCATATGATCAGCACAAGCGAAATCAAGACCTCGGTCGTGATTAGTGACAAGTACATGGAGCTGGCGGTGAGGGCGCTGCACAAGGCGTTTGGTTTAGAGACGGCACCTGCGAAAAAGCCTTAATCTGCGGTTTGCTAGGGCAGGGGCTAGCCATGCTAGAATCTT
>Ga0164292_10002813_pt1 | contig 14174 bp, 15 predicted proteins | sample GEODES117metaG_FD_111486 | JGI IMG/M metagenome (GOLD analysis project Ga0164292, IMG submission 111486) | Eutrophic lake water microbial communities from Lake Mendota, Wisconsin, USA - GEODES117 metaG | ecosystem: Environmental > Aquatic > Freshwater > Lake | place: USA: Lake Mendota... | reverse complement strand
TCCAGGTGCTCGCGGACCCCCTGCGCAGACCATCCATCAAGGGCATGGTGGTTCAGATTGACTTCAAGACCGTCAAACCCGAGCTGTCGGGCCCGCACGATCGCCGAGCGCAGATCGCCGTTGTAACCCCACAAGGTTTGAAAGAGCAGCAGAGGCGGTGCAACGCGCCCATCCTCGGTCGGCGGCGTCATCAGTCTTGACCTTGCCGTCAGAGGGATGTTGTGAACTGTTCGGGCGGGATGCCCAGGTACACCGCCTCCTTGAACAGGGCCTGTTTGGCTGCGGCGTTGTCTTCACGAACCGCCTGCGCATAGCGCTGCCGCAACGAGGTGATCAGAGCCTCACGCTGGGGGTCGCTGGTTGCCATGTCCGGCCTTCTGACATGGGTGATTTTAGGTGGCTAGCTTCGGGCTATTCAAACGTGGCTCATTGGACGATCCACGACACCACAGGACGTTGAACGGTCACATCCCCTACCAAATGCCGGGCGATCATCTGATGTGATGACCGGATGATCTCCACCACCACTGATCTGATCCCCCGCGGGGAGCTGGCCTTGCTCAACACCCTGCGGGATGGTCCAGGGGTGCGTCGTCTGTTGTCGCATTTGACCCTGATCGCCCTGTCAGGAGCGCTCTGGCGATTCGACAACCTGCCTCTGCCGCTTCGCCTGGCGGGGTTGTGGATCAATGGCATCGCGTTGGCCTCCTGTTTTGCAGGGTTGCACGAGTGCTGCCATCGCACAGCCTTTCGCAGCAAAGGGCTCAATGATGCGGCGGCCTGGTTCCTGGGGTTGCTCAGCTTCTACAACGCAACCTTCTACCGGCGTTACCACCAGTGGCACCACCGCTACACCCACCAATCGGGTCTCGATCCTGAGCTCGACGATCCAGTGCCCCTATCCCTGCGGGCCTATTTGCTCGAAATCAGTGGCTGGAACTGGTGGATTGGCAAGCTGCGGGGGTACGCCCGCCTGTTGTGGGGTGACCTCACTTCTTATCCCTACCTGAGCGACCAGGTTTTTGCCCAGGTGCGCCGTTCGGTGCAGCTTCAGATCGCGGTCTATCTCCTGGTGGCTGGCATGTCCCTGGTGGGGGCCAATGGCTTTCTGTTCTGGAACTGGCTGCTGCCGTTGGCGGTGGGGCAACCGTTTCTGCGCGTTCTGCTGCTTGCCGAGCACACCGGTTGTGCCTACAGCGCCGATGGATTGGCGAACACCCGAACCACCTTGACGATTGCTCCGGTGCGCTGGCTGATGTGGAACATGCCGTTCCATGGCGAACATCACCTCTACCCATCGCTGCCATTTCATGCCCTGCCGGAAGCCCATCGCTGGATTGGGCCCAGGCTGCAGCATCTCGATCAGGGGTATCTGGCCGTCCATGCCCAACTCCTCCCGAGGCTTGCGTCTCTCGCCCAGCCCGCATGACCAACAGTCCATCAGACACCGCGATTGACCGTGTCTTCGAGCTTGGCGATTTTTCCCTGTCCTGTGGCAAGACGATTCCCCAGGCCCGCATCGTCTACAGGCAGTTCGGCAGCCTGAACGCTGACCGTTCCAACCTGATTCTGATGCCGACCTCCTACGGAGCTCGGCCGGCAGATCTGGCCTGGACTGTCGGCCCCGTACTTGATCCTGACCACTGGTGCATCGTCATCGCCGGTCAGTTCGGCAATGGGCTTTCCAGTAGCCCCAGTCATGGTTCGATCGGATTGCAAGAGCAGGGCTGGTTGGTGCAGCACAGCGACAACGTTGCAGCCCAGAAACAGTTGCTCGAAGAGCAGTTCGGGGTGACCCGTCTACCGCTGATTTATGGCTGGTCGATGGGAGCCCAGCAGGCTTATCAATGGGCTGTCAGCCACCCCGAGGCAGTGGAGCGCATCTGCTGTGTCTGTGGAACGGCACGCACCTCGACACACAACAGATTGTTCTGTCTCAGCCTGCGTCAAGCGCTGACTGCCGATCCCTGCTGGAACGGGTCCGGCTTTGACGGCGTGCCAGAGCAGGGTCTGCGCACGTTTGCGTTCATCTATGCCAGTTGGGCTGCCAGTCAGCCCCATTACCGCACCATCGCAGAGCCCCTCGAACAGCACGTTGAGCAACAGTGGCTGCCCCATTACCGCCGCCATGATCCCCGCGATCTGCTGGCCATGCTTGACACCTGGATGGCCCATGACGTCGCGCCGGCTGCAGATCTGAGCCAGGCCTTGCGCGGCATCACTGCTCGCAGCGCCGTTGTCGCCGGTAGCCATGACCTTTATTTCACGGTCGATGACATGGCCGCCGAGGCCCAGTGCATTTCCGATGCCGAGTTCTATGTCATCGCATCGGAGCTGGGACACCGTGCCGGCAACCCGCACAGCAGCATCCCCGAACAGTTGGTGTTGCGTCGCGTCGTGGATCAGCTGCTCGACAGCTGATCCAGGCATCAGCTATCCACGTTTTCACTTCCATCCCATGACCGATTTGGCCAGCACTGCCCGCGATCTGGGGCTGCGCTTTTTGCTGTTTTCGTTCACCGATCTGTTCGGAGTGCAGCGGGCCAAGCTTGTGCCCGTTTCGGCGGTTCAGGGGATGAGCAAGGCCGGCGCGGGCTTTGCCGGGTTTGCTGCCTGGCTGGATCTGAGCCCTGCCGACGGCGATGTGATGGCGATTCCCGATCCGGCGAGTCTGATTCCCCTGCCCTGGCAACCCGAGGTGGGCTGGGTGGCGACAGAACTCGCCCTCAATGGTGCACCGATGGCCCAGTGTCCCCGGCGTCTGTTGCGCCGTCAGCAGCAGCGGGCCGCGCAATTGGGCTACGAGCTGCGCAGCGGTGTGGAGGCTGAGTTCTTCCTGCTCCAGGCCGGCGGAGAGGCAATCGCCGACCCTGCCGACAGCCAGGAGAAGCCCTGCTACGACCAGTTGGCCCTGATGCGCCGCTACAGCCTGATCGGACCCTTGCTTGAGGCGATGGAACAGTTGGGCTGGGGACCGTATCAGGCTGATCACGAAGATGCCAACGGTCAATTTGAGATCAACTGGACCTTCAGTGATGCGCTGAGCACTGCCGATCGCCACGCTTTTTTCAAGGTGATGGTCAAAGCGATGGCCGAGGCCCAGGGACTGCGGGCCAGCTTCATGCCCAAGCCCTTTGCCGAACTCACCGGCAATGGGTGCCACACCCACCTGTCGTTATGGGGTGCGCCCGGCAGTGCTCGATCTGCTGACAACCTGTTTCCAGACCCGACGGGCCCGTTGGGCCTGTCACCACTCGCATATCACTTTCTGGGGGGCTTGATTGCCCACGCCCCGGCCCTGTGTGCGATCACCAACCCATCGCTGAACAGCTACCGACGGCTGGCGGCCCCCCCCACCACATCGGGCGCCACCTGGAGCCCGGGTGGGATCAGCTACAGCGCCAACAACCGTACCCACATGCTGCGGTTGCCCGACGATCAGCGGATCGAGTTGCGTCTTCCGGACGGGTCAGCCCACCCCTATCTGTTGCAGGCTGCTCTGCTGGCCGCCGGTCTCGATGGGATCGAACGACAGCTTGATCCTGGCCCTCGCCATGACAATGACAATTACGCAGCACCTCTGCGGCCGGATCAATGCCCCCGCTTGCCGGCTGACCTGGGCGAGGCGCTCGACGCCTTTGCCACCGATGGGCACCTGCGCGCAGGCCTGGGCGAGGAGTTTTGCCAGGCCTACGAAACGCTGCGCCGGCGGCAATGGAACCGGGAGCGGGGCCCCATCGGCGAAGCCGAGCGGCGCAGTTGCCTCGACTGTTAAGTCTTGAACGGGGTCAGAGACCCCGTTCCATCAGCCGTCCCATCAGATCGCTGCTGCGCTGTTGAAACCCTGCCAGCTGGTTTGGCTCCAACCCCCCGACCGCCAGTCGGGCCATTTCATAAAGGTGGCGGCTCAGATCGTCGGCGAGTTGCTGGCTGGGCGAGCTGCTGCCGGATGCCGTGATCACGGACCCCGCTGAGAGCTTGAGCAATCCCTCCACCAGCTTGTGGCGGCGGTTGACCAGCAGCACGTGGTGGTCGGGCAGCCCGGGCAGACGCTGCTCCATCAGCGCACCCATGTCGTTGATGCGGCGCATCTGCTCGGGCAGCAGGATCAGCGCTGCCGGCGCCTGCTCTCCCTTGAGGGCCTGGACCTGAATCGTCACCTTGTCATCGGCCAGGGCTGCCTTGAACAAATCGCGCAGCTTCTCGGAGCTGTCCTTGCCTTCGGCATCGGCAAGTTCGCTCTCCTTGTCCTGAAGGGTGTCGTCCAGTTCGGCGTCAACCCGTTGGAACTTGAGGTCCTCATGGCGGTACTCGAGCCAGGGGATGAACTGGGAGTCGATGAAGGTGTCGGCCAGCAGCACCTCTGCACCCTGGCTCTTCCACAGGGCAAGGGCACCTGCCTGTCCGGCCTCGTCGGTGCAGTACAGAATGCGCTTGTCGTTGGCAGCATCCAGCCGGCTGCGGTACCCCGACAATGTTGTAAAGGTCTTGCCGCCCTCGGCAGGGATCGGATCGGAGCTGTCAGCGTCAGTTGCGGGGGTTGTCGTTCCGAACAACACCAGGTCGGCGACCTGATCGGCAAACTTGTCATCTTCCATGGCGCCGATCTTGATGAACGGTGCCAGCGATTCCCAGATTTCTGCATAGCGCCTGGGTTCGTCACGGTGGAGTTCCTTGAGCCGATCGCCCACCTTCTTGGCCACGAATCCGCCGATCGAACGCACCCGTCGGTCGGTCTGCAGGGCCGAGCGGCTGACATTCAGGGGGATGTCGGGGGAGTCGATCACGCCGCGCAAGGGCAGCAGGTAACGGGGGACCACCTCCTTGATTGAGTCGCTGACGAAGACCTGGTTGCAGTAAAGCTTGATTTCCCCTTTCTCCCAATCGGCCCTGCCAGTCAGTTTGGGGAAATAAAGGATGCCTTGCAGGTTGTAGGGATAATCGGTGTTGAGGTGCACCCACAACAGCGGGTCTCCCTGGAAGGGGTACAGGTAGCGGTAGAGCTCGATGTAGTCCTGATCGCTTAGATCACGGGGGCTCTTGCGCCAGGCCGCCTCCCGCTTGTTGACTGTTTCACCCTCCAGCTGCACCTCCACGGGCATGAAGTCGCAGTAGGTGGTGATCAGGGTCTTGATCCGGGCGGGTTCGATGTACTCGAGTTCCTCCTCCATCAGATGCAGGATCACATCGGTTCCTGCTTCACTGCGGTTGGCCGCCTCCAGGCTGAAGCGCGGTGAACCGTCGCAGCTCCAGCGCACGGCCTCGCTGCCTTCACGGGCGCTCAGGGTGACCAGCTCCACCTGGGCGGCAACCATGAAGCTTGAATAGAAACCAAGGCCGAAGTGACCAATGATCGCGTCGCTCTCGCTCTTGTACTTCTCAAGAAAGTCTTCGGCACTCGAGAAAGCAACCTGGTTGATGTATCGCTTGACCTCGTCGGCGGTCATGCCAATGCCGTTGTCGCTGATGGTGAGGGTCTTGGCCTCACGGTCGAGTCGAATCTGGATCTTGCCGTCCGGACCCTCGCTGCAGTCACCGGCCATCGCGGCCATGCGCCGCTTGCTGATGGCATCGACACCGTTGCTGACCAGCTCCCTGAGAAACACCTCGTGGCCGCTGTAAACGGCTTTCTTGATGATCGGGAAGATGTTCTCGGTGTGGATCTGAATCTGGCCCTGTTCGGCTTGCAGCACGGCTGGCACGCGGCGAGGTATGGACCAGATTCCATGTCCCGTGGCCCGCTCGCCAAGGGGTGCCGATGGGTGGTAAACCGACCCGACTTCTCCTTGGGCAAGGCGTGTTCAGCCCTGGCCAAAGAGCTCGCCCTGGACCATGGTGCTGCTGCAGGGGGTCTGCCGGGACCGCCGGCGCTCGGCCGCCGTCCTGCCCTCCGATGCACCCACACCGGCAAGGGAGTGCGTCACGCGCAAGGCGGGTGGCAGCACCAGGGGCCAGCAGACATCGCTAGCCCGGAAGACGGCATAGGGGGACGAGACAGCCATGGAGCATGGAAGCAGTACAGCTGTACTAAATCAGCTATGGCCATGTGTCAAGGCCTCTGTCGGTGCAGCGGTCGGCTGGATCTGGTGCCGGCAGACGTCGCATTTGGGGTTGAAGCGCGACAGCACGGAGCCGCTGGTAGAAGTCGAGAGCCTGGCCCTAGGCGATGGGCATCGTCAGTACTTGCATGGTCAGCAGTGGCCAGGGTCACCAGTTGGGCGCGGTTCGTGGTTGTGACGCCGGTTCTGCGTTTGTGCTAGCAACGCCTCTGGCAACCCTGTCCATGCCGCCCGCAACCTGTGCAGTGACGAAACCCTTGCGCCCTCAGGACGGTTTGGATGACGATGATGCGCTCGAGGACAAGGGCCGCAGCATCGGCTTGCGGCTGTTGGCACTCGTTGGCGCTTTCTCGTTTTTGATGCTCGGCGTGAGCAGCGTTGTGCTGCCGTTGATGAACCAGCCAGAGGCACAGCCCCCGACCACCCAGGGTGCCCCTTCAGCGGGGCAGGGGCTCTAATGGGTTCGCCACAATGTCGGATCCTGACCGCCACGGTGCGTGCCTTTGGCTCCGCTGCAACTGGTTTGGTTTAAGCGCGATCTGCGCAGCGTCGATCACGCCCCGCTGCTGGAGGCCTCGCGCCGCGGCCCGGTGCTCCCCCTCTATGTCATCGAGCCTGAGCTCTGGCAGCAGAGCGATGCCTCGGCTCGCCAGTGGATGTTCTGTCGGGATTCCCTGCTTGATCTGCGCTCCGTGCTGGCAGAGCTGGGGATGCCGTTGGTGGTGCGCTGGGGGCCTGTCGTGCAGGTGTTGCAGCGGGCTCAGCAGCGGTTCGGGATCGCTGGCCTCTGGAGTCATGAGGAAACCGGTAACGGCTGGACCTATGCCCGTGACCGGCAGGTGGCCAGATGGGCCCGCAGCCAGGGCATCCCCTGGGTTGAGCTGCCCCAGTTCGGGGTGGTGCGGCCGCTGGCGACACGTCAGGGTTGGGCACGCCGTTGGGAGGCACGGATGGCCGAGGCTGTACTGCCCCAGCCGCCTGCTCTGCAACCGTTGCCCCATGTCGTGCCAGGTGAGATTCCAGCTGCCGCCGCACTGGGACTGGCCGATGACGCATGCCAGGGGCGCCAGCCCGGCGGACGACGGGCGGCGTTGACGCTTCTGCAGGGATTTCTGGACCAACGAAGCCGTCATTACCAACGCGACCTGTCAAGTCCAGCGCGGGCGCTCAGCAGCTGTTCGCGTCTTTCGGCCCACCTCAGCTGGGGCACCCTGTCGATGAAGGAGGTCGTTCAGGCATCTCGCGCCCGCCGGGCCGCCCTGCTGGAGCACGGTGAGGGGAGATGGTCCCTGGCGCTGCTGCGTTTTGAAGAGCGCCTGCACTGGCATTGCCACTTCGTGCAGAAGCTTGAGGATCAACCGTCGCTGGAGTTCGACGAACTTCACCCGTTCACCCGAGGGCTGCGCGAACCCTGTGCCGAGCGCCTCGAGGCCTGGGCAGCTGGTCGCACTGGCCTGCCGTTCGTTGATGCCTGCATGCGTTCGCTGCTGGCCACCGGCTGGCTCAATTTCCGAATGCGGGCAATGCTGATGTCGGTCGCCAGTTATCAGCTCTGGTTGCCCTGGCGCGACAGCGGGCTGCACTTGGCGCGAATGTTCGTCGACTACGAACCCGGCATCCATTGGAGCCAGTGCCAGATGCAATCGGGCACCACCGGCATTAACACCATTCGCATCTACAACCCGCTCAAGCAGGCCTTGGACCATGACCCTGACGGTTCCTTCGTGCGGCGCTGGGTGCCCGAGCTGAGGGGTGTCCCTGCGGTTCACCTGCATCAGCCGTGGACCATGGATGCCACCACTCAGCAGCACAGTGGCTGTGTGTTGGGCTCCGATTACCCGCTGCCGATCGTCGATTGGCAGGCGGCTGCAGCCGTGGCCCGGGACCGTCTTTGGGCCATGCGCCGGCAAGCTGGTTTTGCCCAGGCGGCCGACTCCATTCAGCAACGCCATGGATCGCGCCGTGCCGGACTGCGGCGTTCAGGACGGTCGCGCCAGGCCTCGGCCGCTGTTCAGCAGTTGTCGCTGGATCTCAGCTGATCTGGCTGAGGAACTGCTGGCTACGCGGGTGCTGGGGACTGGTGAAGAACTGCTCGGGCGGCGCGACCTCGACCACCACTCCGTCGGCCATCAGCACCACCCGATCAGCCACCTGGCGGGCAAAACGCAGCTCGTGGGTGACCACCACCATCGTCATGCCGCCACGGGCCAGCCCCTGCATCACTTGCAGCACCTCCTGCACCATCTCGGGGTCGAGAGCACTGGTGGGCTCGTCGAACAGCAGGATGCGGGGCTCCATGCACAACGACCGGGCAATGGCGACACGTTGCTGCTGCCCACCCGACAGCTGTCCCGGGAATTTGTGCGCCTGCTCGTGGATTCCGACCCGTTCGAGCAGCTCCAGCGCCTGTTGCCTCACCTCGTGCTTGCGGCGTCCGCGCACCAGGACGGGGGCCAGGGTGAGGTTGTCCAAAACGCTGAGGTGGGGAAACAGATTGAACTGCTGAAACACCATGCCGACCTCACGGCGCACGGCGTCGATCTGGCGCAGATCATCACCGAGTTCGATGCCATCGATCACGATGCGGCCCTGTTGAATCTCCTCCAGTCCGTTGAAGGTCCGCAGCAGGGTGCTCTTGCCCGAACCGGAGGGCCCCATGATCACGACAACCTCAGCCTGCTCGACGTCGAGGTCGACACCGCGCAGGACGTGGTGGCCGTTGGCGTACCACTTGTGGACGCCGCGCACCGAGATCAGCGCTGGTCGGTGGGCGATCGTCATGGCTGGATGGCAGAGGGTTCATGCCGCAGCCGCCGTTCGAGAGCGCGGCTGCCCAGGGCCAGGGCCGTGCAGCAACACCAGAAGAGCACGGCCAGCACCAGGTAAACCTCGGCATTGCGCCCCAGAAACTGCGGATTGGCCAGCACCGAGCGGGCCGTGCCCAGCAGTTCCATCAAGCCGATCAGCGACAGCAGGGTGGTGTCCTGAAACAGGGTGATGAATTGGCCGACCAAGGCTGGAAGAGCCACCTTCAGGGCCTGGGGCAGCACCACCTTCGCCTGGGTCTGCAGTGGGTTCAACCCCAGGGCTCTGGCTGCTTCGATCTGTCCCCTGGGCACCGAGGCCAGCCCAGAGCGCACGGCTTCGGCCACGTAGGCGGCCGCGAACAGGGTGAGCACCCAGGCGGCTCGCCAGACCCGATCGGGTGACAGCCCCCCTGGAAGCACAAAACCAAGAATGTTTTGCCCCAGGAACAGCAAGGTGATCAGCGGTGCGCCCCGAATTAACTCGATGTAGAGAACCGCACCCCAACGCAGCAGCGGCAGATCGCTGCGCCTGCAAAGGGCCAGCAGCACACCCAGTGGGAAACACATCAACCAGGCGAAGCAAGCTTCGACCAGCGTCAGCAGCAGGCCACCCCACAGGGTTGGTGGGACCGGCTTCAGTCCAGGGAACCCAGCAATCAGGGCCATTCCCAGCAGGTACACCAGGGGCCAGATCAGGGGCCAGCAGCGCAGCATCAGCGGCGGCAGAGCCCGGCGGGTGTGCCCGGCAGCCCAGCGCCAGGTCAGCAGCAAGGCCACCAGCGCCAACCAGGCCCACCGCACGGTCGCTTCAAGATCCAGAGCCAGTGGCACCAGGCCAGCCAGCAAGCTGAGAGCAGTGGCGGTAACGCGATCGTGGCGCGGCCACTTGGGACCGCGCAGGAGCCCCCAGCTCAGGCCACTGGCGCTGCACAGCAGCGCCAGCACCAGCCACAGCCGCCAGCGCTCCGGCTCGGGGTACCGCCCCAGGGCCAACAAGGTGCTGTTGGCCCTGATCACCGTCCACTGGGCCTGGAGCACAGCCCAGTGGACGAGTGCCCAGATCGCATGTCCCAGCAGGATCAGCAGGGCGATGGTGATCAGACCATCGAGCGGATTGGCGAACAACCCTCGCCGCAGCTGTCGCCAGGGTGATCTCATCGCTCCTTGATCTGCACAAAGGAGTTCAGGCTGTTCATGACCGCTGAGATCAGCAGGTCGATCAGCAGGTAGGAGCCCAGAACCAGCAGCACCACCTCCACCGCACGACCCGTCTGGTTAAGGCTGGTTTCGGCCACCGAATACAGATCGCTGTAGCCGCAGGCCAGGGCCAGGGACGAATTCTTGGCCAGTGAGATGTACTGGTTGTTGAGACCCGGAACGATCACCCGCAGTGCCTGAGGCAGCACGATGGTCCTCAGGATCTGAGCAGGCTGCAGGCCAAGCGCCCGGGCTGCTTCCCATTGGCCCTGGGGAACCGAGGCGATCCCGCCGCGCACCACTTCGGCAATGAACGCCCCCGAATAGATCACCAGCCCTGTAAACAAGGCCATGAACTCGATGCTGAGTTGCAGTGGAGCATGCCAATGCCCCTGGTGCAGGTGAGGCTGAATCAGGAAAAGCCCTGATCGAGAAAGGACCAGACCAGGGAGCTGGATGGCTGCTTGATCGGAAGGCAGGCTCAGAAAGACAATGAAGTACCAGAACAGCAGTTGCATCAGCAGCGGACTGTTGCGGATCAAGGCCACATACAGCCCCGCCAATCGCTGCAGCAGGATGTTGCTGCTGAAGCTGGCCACACCCACTGCCGTGCCCACCAGCGTCGAGCCCACCAGGCCCGCAGCCACCACCCGCAACGTGTTGAGCAGGCCACTGACCAGGGCGAGCCAATAGGGCTTGCTCGCATCGAAGGGAATCAGGGATTCCCCCAGATCGAAGCCGGCCGGGGTCCCCAACCATCGCCAGCTCAGCAGCATGCCGGCATAGCTGAGGTTGCGTACCAGGTTGGTGACGATGGCCGCCGTCAGCACCAGCAGTCCCAGACCCGCAACCCCCTGGATCAACCAGGGCAGCAGGCGCCGATGGCGCCACCAGGGCACAGGGACAACCATCAGCGGAACGGCGGCGAAAACAGCAGTCCGCCCTTCGTCCAGGGTTGGTTGAGTCCGCGCTCGAGGCCGATCGGGGATCCCATTCCCACATTGCGCGCAAAGATCTCGCCGTAATGGCCGGTGGCTCTGATCACCTGCACCACAAAGTCGGGGGCCAGGCCAAGCTGGCGGCCAAAATCCCCCTCGACTCCCAGAAAACGACGCAGATCAGCCTGGTGGGGGTTGGCTCTGGCTTCGGCAAGCCGTGCATCGATCGTGCTCCGGCTGATGCCCAGCTCCTCGGCCTGGATCAGGGCATAGATCGTCCAGCGCAGCACATCGGCCCAGGCTGGATCGGCTTTGGAGCTGGCCGGAGCCAAGGGTTCCTTGCTCATCAGTGCATCCAGCACCCGATGGGCCGACGGATCGGGAAAACTGCTGCGCTTGGCGGCCAGGCCCGAACGGTCGCTGCTGATCGCGGCACAGCGACCCTGCAGGTAGGACGCGAATGCCTGGTCCGCGGTCTGGTACTTGAGCGGGGTGTAGGCGATGCCTTCCTGGCGCAGGCTGTTGGCCAGATTGAGTTCGCTGGTGGTGCCGCTGATCACACAGATCGTTTTGCCTTGCAGATCCCTGAGCCGTTGGATGCCGCTGCGCTGCGGCACCAGCATTCCCTGGCCGTCATAAAAGACCACTGGGGCAAAGGAGAGATTGTTGCCGCCTCTGGCTTCGCGGCTCAGGCTGTAAGAGGTGTTGCGGGACAGCAGGTCCACCTCACCGCTGGCCAGGGCAGCAAAGCGCTCGGCAGGGTTCAGCTCGCGGTAGTCGACCCGCTCCGGGTTTCCCAGCGTGGCGGCGGCCACAGCCCTGCAAATGTCCACGTCCAGGCCCCGATAGGTGCCTGACGCATCGACAAAGCTGAAGCCCGGCAATTTGCCGTTTACGCCGCAAAGCAGAACGCCACGGCTGCGCACCGCACTCAGGCGAGGACTGAAGGCGGTGCTGTCCGTCGGCGCACAGGCCCCCAGGGCAACCGTCGCCAGAACAGTGGATCCCAGGATCAGTGTGTGTCGCAGAAACCGCACGGTTTGAGCAGGGGAGGTCCTCACCTTGTCAGTACGGCGACAATGATCTGGTGGCCATCACCGCAGCAGGAAACCATCGCCAACAGATTGCCGCAATCTGGAACCGATTCTGCAGCATCATGGTGCACCTGAAGCTGGATTGAACGCTGCAGACTTCGGGTTCACGTTGATTGTCCATTGGTCGATCGCCTTGCTGTGGATCATGCATTCCGCCTGGCTGGGCTCTGGATCGCCTGGTTGTTGGTGATGCTCTATCACGTTGAACTGGGCCTGATGCCCTTGTTCCACGGACTTCCAGTGGAGATCAAGAGCAAGATCCCGCCTGGAAGGCTACCGCGGTTGTTCACGGCCATGATGGTTTATTTTCTTCTGCCGCTAGCTGCCTTGTTGCTCGTGGTTCATGCCCATTCAGCACCAGCCAGCTGGAGCAACCAACCAATCTGGCGAGCAGTTCAATTCTGGTTCAGTGTTCTGTACAGCATCACCAATCTGCTGCATCTGATCGCGGATGTTCGCATTCCGGACTCGCGCGCTGACCAGGTGGCTTTGATGGTGGTGCTGACCATCATCGGGTTGTTGATCAATCTTGAGTCCTGGCTCTGGTGGCAGGTCTGAAGGCCCTTGCCGTGATCACCATTGGCGGCGTGCTGATGTCCATGATTGCGCTCGTTGGCGGGTTGACGGCGCTGTTGCCGCCCCGCAGGCAGGAGCAGTTGCTGCTGCCCCTGATCTCGTTGGCGGCGGGCTCTCTGCTCGGGGGCAGTCTCTTTCACATGCTTCCCCAGGGGATTGAGGCGATGGATCCGCGCCGGGTCGGCCTGTGGTTGGCCGCAGGTTTCTGGGCTTTTCTGGCCCTGGAGCAGGGGGTGCACTGGCATCATTCCCATCGGCACCCAGGCCCCAGCAGTCAAGCGGTCACCCTGCTGATTCTGGTCGGCGATGCTCTGCACAATTTCATCGGCGGGCTGGGGATTGCCAGCACCTATCTGATCAATCCCCCTGCCGGAGTTGCGGCTTGGCTGGCCGCAGCAGCCCACGAACTACCGCAGGAACTGGGCGATTACGGCGTGCTCCGTCATGCCGGTTGGAGCCGACAACGGGCGTTGCGTTGGAATGTCCTGTCGGCCCTCACCTTCCCGCTGGGGGGTGTGGTGGCTTGGTGGTGTTCAGGGGTGCTGCCCTTGCCTGGTCTGGTGCTGTTTGCAGCTGGCAATTTTCTCTACATTGCCGCTTCCGATCTGGTTCCGGAGATCAAGGCCCGCAGCAGCCTGGGTGAGGCCTTGATCGGGTTTGCCGCATTCACATCCGGTCTGCTGCTCTTACTGCTGTTGGCTGCGGGCGAGTCCTGATCAGATCAGCCTTGAACCGCTGGCCAGTTTCTGCTGCATCGGATCAAATACGGATGCAATGGTGCGCAGCAGCTTGCAGGCGACCTTGCTGCCGCGATCGCCAGGCTGCCGCTGGACAGGGCGAAGTGGTGCATGCCGATCGCCGCCAAGTAGGCCTCCAGCACCCGCGACCCGGTGAAGGCAGCTGCCGGGGGATGGAAACAGTGCAGAGAGGAGGCAGTGCAGCAATTCCATCTTCTGAGATCAGAACATGGCGATGACGTGATGATGCGTGGACAGCCTCGTGCAGGAGTGGGTTGTCGTGTAAGCGCAGTACTCTTATTTAGTTGTCTCGCGCATGCTCTCCGCCATGGAGCATCTGGCTGAGTACTTCAAGGTCTTTTCTGAGCCGAACCGGCTCGCTGTCCTTGAGGCCCTGCGCGACGGTGCTCTCAATGTCACGGCGGTGGTCGAGAGGACTAGCCTGAGTCAGGCTCTGGTGTCGAAACACCTCAAGCTGTTGACCATTGCCGGTGTCATCCGCCGTCGACCCCAAGGGTCTCTGGTCTTCTACGAGATCAACGATCGTGCTGTATTGGACCTGCTGGCTCAGGCCGAACAGCTGATGCTCGATGCCCGGCGTCAGCAGCTCGATGCGCTCGCCGCCATTCTTTGATGGCAGGTCCCGAGGGGCAGGGTTTGCTGCCGGTCACCCCCCAGAGCCTCGACCAGTTCAAAGCGGCACTGGCCGTTGGCGAGCGCTGTTTTGAGGGGTTGCGTCTGGGCGTCATCGCTGGTGTCGATCTGG
>Ga0164292_10002812_pt1 | contig 14182 bp, 14 predicted proteins | sample GEODES117metaG_FD_111486 | JGI IMG/M metagenome (GOLD analysis project Ga0164292, IMG submission 111486) | Eutrophic lake water microbial communities from Lake Mendota, Wisconsin, USA - GEODES117 metaG | ecosystem: Environmental > Aquatic > Freshwater > Lake | place: USA: Lake Mendota... | reverse complement strand
GGTGCCATCCGCGAAGCCCTTGATGAAGAGGGTTTCGAGCATGTCGGCATCATCAGCTACACGGCCAAGTACGCCAGTGCTTACTACGGGCCGTTCCGCGAAGCCCTTGATTCGGCCCCTCGCGCCGCCGCTGGCAAACCGATTCCCAAGGACAAGAGCACCTACCAGATGGATCCGGCCAACGCCCGCGAGGCCATCACCGAGGCCCAGCTCGATGAGCAGGAGGGTTCCGACATCCTGATGGTCAAGCCCGGACTGGCCTACCTCGACATCATTCACCGCCTGCGCAACGAGACCGAGCTGCCGATTGCCGCTTACAACGTCAGCGGCGAATACGCCATGGTCAAGGCTGCTGCCCAGAACGGCTGGATCGACGAGCGCGCCGTGGTGCTCGAGACCCTGCTCAGCTTCAAACGGGCCGGGGCTGATCTGATCCTGACGTACCACGCCTGTGATGCGGCCCAGTGGCTGCGTCAGGGCTGAGCCGCGTCTGTTGGCGCAGCGTCCCTGAGGTGCGATCCTGCTGACGCCGCTCGGCGATGGCGCTTGTTCGATGGCCCGCTTTCTGCTGTTGTGGGTCCATGGACCCTGGATCGCTGCATCGCTGATGGTGATCCTGGCGCTGCGTCTGCTGATGGCTGAGGACTTCAGCCTTCACGGGCATGGCTGGGGCTTGCTGGGAAGCGCTTCGATCTGCTTTTCGATCGGCTGCGTCTGCAAGGTGTCCTGGGTGCTGGCCCAGCTCAATCGCCGCCGTGCGGCGGCTGAACAGCAGCTGGAACACCTGGTGCTCCACTGAGACCCGCCGGGATGAACCGTTCCTCCGTGCTGTTGATCATTGGTCTGCCCTGGGCTGCTGCCGTGGCGGTGATGCTGATGGTCACCAAGATCCATGCGTCCGGCGGTCGGGTCGAGTGGGGTCTGTTGGGCAGCGGTTGCATCTGTTTCTCGATCGGCTGCCTGGCCCGCACCAGCGTCGGTCTGCACGACCTGGCCCAGCGCGCCGGCCGGCGGGGCGGTTCCGATCCCCAGCGACCGCCCCGATGAGCCGGCTGCGCTGGACAGCGACGGTGACGGCAGCGACGTCGGCGGTTGTGGTGGCCAGCTGGTTGCCTGCCAGTGGCTTGCCCCCGTCTAGGGGATTGCTGCGCACCCTGGCGGCGTTTGAGCGCGACCTCGCCGAGCTCGATGGTTCCCTGCGGACCATCCCCGCTGCCCTGCCAGCATTTAATCCGGCGGATCCGGCACTGCAGGCCCCTGCGCCAGCGGCAGAAGCCACCACGGTTGGCACCGCCCAGCTGCGGCAGGAGCGCGTGCTCACCCTGGGCCAGGCCCTGGCCGTGGCCGTGGCCAACAATCCCGAACTGGCCGAGCGCCGGGCCCGCATCGCTGAGATGCGAGGTCTCAAACGCTCGGTGCTGGGGCGTTTTTGGCCGCGCCTGGATCTCCAGTTGGCAGGTGGATTCGGGCAACGCAGCGAGGCCAACCAGGTGCTCGATGCCAACGCCGGCCTGTACCCGACCGGATCTCCCTTCCTGGTAGAGCCAGGTGGTTGGAACCGCATCCAGTCCAATCTGGGCAACGGCTGGGGCAGCCTGGCCCTCGACTGGGAGCTGATCAGCTTTGAGCGCGGAGCTGCCCTGGCCGAGCAGGACCAGCGCCTTGGCGCCAGCCTGCGGCAGTACGGCGATGCCTTGCGGCAGCTGCAACTGCAGGTCAGTGAGGCCTACTACAGCCTGCAACTGGCCGACCAGCTGCAGCGCATCCGTGCGTCGGTGCTGCGCAACGACACCCTGGTGCGCGATCAGGTGGGCGCTCTGCAGCGCTCGGGCCTGGTGCCCCGGCTTGATCTGCTGCGGGCCGAGGCCGCCTTGCAACAGAGCCGCTTTCGGCTCGAGCAGGCCGATGCCCAGCGCCAGAGCCGGCGCCAAGGCCTGACCAACCTGCTCAATGTCGCGTTTGGCACGGTGCTGATGGCCCACACCGATGTGTCTTTGCAGCCCCCCTGGCCCTTGCCCCTCGACGCCACCCTGGTGGCTGGTCTGCGCCGCAACCCGGCCCTCGAGCAGCTGGCGGCTGAACGACAGGCCCTGCTGCGTCAGGCGGATCGCCGCAACGCCCAGCTGCTTCCCACGCTGCGGCTGTTTGCAGCCGGTGGGGGCAACAGTGATCTGCTGACCAAACCGGTGATTGACCTCAGGGGGTGCTGCGCCTCCAGCCAGATCCGCCAGCTCGCCAGCCAGAGCGCCGACTGGGTTGCAGGGCTGCGGCTGCATTGGCGGCTGTTCGATGCCGGTGTCTCGGGGGGTGAGGCCCAGGCCAGCCGTGCCGCCGCCGAAGCGGTGCTGCAACGCTTGGCCCGTCAGCGCAACCAGATCCGCCAGGAGCTGGAAACCGCCTTTTATGACTACCGTGCCTCGTTGTCCCAACTGGCCGCGGCTGAAGCGTCCTACCGGGCCTCCAGGGAGGCCTTTCGCGATGCCCGTGCGCGTTATCAACTCGGGCTGGCCGATTACACCGATGTCAGTGACACCATCACCCTGTTGACGCGGTCGATGGAGGGCATCGCCGAGGCCACCACCCTGGCCAACCTCAGTTATGCCCGCATGCTGCGCCAGTTGCAGCCGGTGCCGGATCAGCCCGAACCGGAGCCCAGCCTGCCGCTCACACTTCGTTCGTCGGTGTCGCAGCCGGCGGTTCAGCCTTAGCCCGCAGCTCCAGTCGCTGGCGCAGGGCCAGGCTGCGCCAGGTGAGCAGCACCAGCAGGGCGATGAACCAGAACCACACCTCGGGGGCATTGCTCTGCAGCAGGACCACCAACAGCAGCACCTCGAGCACCAGAAAGGGCCATTCGCGTTTCATGGAAGGCTTCTCTGCTGCCTGCGACTGGGTTGATCCTGCTGCAGATCCAGCCGTGGTGTGCGGTAGGTGCCGGTGAGGTCCCGCAGCACCGGCAGCACGTAGCTCAGCGGGGTGCGCCATTCGACATAGGCGTGGGCCCGCAGGGTGAGGCCCTCCTGGATTGGGAACACACTGCTGCCGTTGGACAGGGTCCAGCGGTAGCCGTCGTCGCTGCGGGCATTGGGCTGCAGCGCGATGGCGGTGCGGATCACCGGGCCTTTGGCCACCAGGGCCTCGGCCAGCGGTGGGTTGCCCATGGTGGTGTTGATGTCCTCGGGTGTGGCGGGCAGCCGGCTCACCTGGTCGACCCGTCCCTGAATGCCCCCGAAGCGGCCGCGTTGCTGCCAGTCGGGCACCACTTCAATGCTCTGGCCGCGCTGCAGGCGCCGGGCATCAGCCGGTTCGAAGTAGGCGACGGCCTGGAGCACGGCGGCCCTGCTGGTGTCGCTGACGGCCGCGGCGCCCAGGGTCCCCAGCCTCTGGCCCGGCTTGACGGTCTGTCCCTGGATCACCTGAAGGTCAAGGATGCTGCCGTCGCGCTTGGCGGTGAGCAGGCCCTCATAGCGGAGCTTGGCTGCAGTCACCCGCACGTCGCGGCGGGCATTGTCGATGCGGAAGCGGCGTTGTTGCCGTTCGCTGTCGATGTCGAGCTTGACCTTGGTGTAGGCGCTGATCACATCCTTCTCCCGGATGTTGAGCTCGTCGAGCTCAACCAGCAACTGGGTGTTGCGGTCGGATGTGGCCACCACCTCCTGGGCCAACGGGGCTACCACCTGGGTTCGGGCCAGGTGGTTGAAGTCAGCCACCTTCTGGGCATAGGTCTGCTGCAGGCGACGCAGCCGCTGCCGCTCGCGTGTCAATTTGGCCAGGGCCGTTGTGCGCACATCCAGGGCCGCCCGCAGGCGGATGGCGTCGCGACGATCGAGGTCGCTGTTAATGGCGATGAGTTCGCGCAGGTCCCGCTCCTGCCGCTCCAGCTGTTGTTCAAGGGCGGGTTGATCCAGCACCATCAATAGCTGGCCCTTGCGCACCCGGTCTCCCACCTTGACCTGCAGTTCCCGGATCTGACCCTCAGCCCGGCTGTCGAGCAGTGTGGCGCCACCGGGAACAATCACCACGCCGCGGCCGATCACTTCGGTTGGTACCGGCCACACCAGCACCCACAGGGCCGTTAGACCGCCCAGGCCGATCAGGCTGAGCAGCACCCGGCCCTCGTCATCGCCGGATTGCCGCTTCAGCCAGTTCATCAGCCCCTGCGGTGCCATCAATCGCTGTCTCTCGGGCCCCATGATTCTCGACATGATTGGGCTCTGCACCGCTGCACTTGACAATGGAACAATCGTCGAATGAGCCCATGCCCGCCAGTCACCGACTTGGCCATGTCGCGCTGCGGGTCCAGGACATGGAGCGTGCCAAAGGGTTCTACACAGCCCTGGGGCTGCGTCTGACCTGGGATGCGGCCGACTGGGCGTACCTGCAGTCGCCGCTGACCGGTGATGGCATTGCCCTGCTCAGTCCCGAGTACCGCGCCGCTGGCCCCCATTTCGCCTTCCATTTCAGTAACCGCGCCGATGTCGATCGGGTGCACTCCAGGCTGCAGGAGGCTGGCCACGCCTGCGGCCCGGTGCATGACCACCGTGACGGTACCGCTTCCTTTTACCTGCAGGATCCCGAGGGCAACTGGCTGGAGATTCTGTACGAGCCGGAGGCTGGGATCCCCTCGAATGTGCCCGGCCAACAGGCCATCGCCCCTTCCCTGACCGCGGCCGGGTGAATCCAGAACACGAGACTCTGGAGCTGCTCGAGTGGCCGCGGCTGGCTGAGCAGGTGGCTGCATTTGCCAGCACGGCTGCTGGTCGCAGCCGCACGCTGGCGTTGCCGCTGGCGGCGGCGTTGCCGGACAGTCAGGCCTGGCTGGCCGAAACCGGCGAGTTGCTGGGCCTCGACGGGGTGCTCGAGGGTGGGGTCAGTTTTGACGGTGTGGTCGACATCGGCCCGGTGCTGCAGCGCTGTGCCAAAGGGGGGATCGCCAGCGGCGAGTCCCTGTTAGAGCTGGCCCAGACCCTGGCGGCTGCCAGGCGGCTGCGCCGACAGATCGACGATGCCGAGCTCAGGCCCCGCACCAGTGCCCTGGTGGCCCAGCTGCGCACCCTGCCTGAGCTGGAGCAGCGCCTGCGCTTCTGCCTGGAAGAGGGCGGACGGGTGGCGGATCGGGCCAGCCCACCGCTGGCCGGCTTGCGGCGCCAGCTGCAGGGGGTGCGAGCCGAGCGCCGTGAGCGCCTTCAGGAGCTGCTGCGCCGCTATGCCCCGCTGCTGCAGGACACCGTCATCGCCACGCGCAGCGAGCGTCCCGTGCTTGCGGTCAAGGCTGGCGCGGCCGCCCAGCTGCCCGGCCTGGTGCACGACAGTTCGGCCTCCGGCAGCACCGTGTTCATCGAGCCCCAGGCGGTCGTGGGCATGGGCAACCGGATCCGTGAGCTCGAGGGGCAGGAGCGCGAGCTCGAGCTGGCCATCCTGCAGGAGCTCAGTGCTCTGGTCGGTGAACAGGCCGAGCCCTTGACCCAGCTGCAGCAGGTGCTGGTGCAGCTGGATGCGGCCCTGGCCCGTGCCCGCTACGGCGCCTGGCTCGGGGCGGTTCGGCCCGAGCTTGTGGCCGATCCCCAGGCGGCCTTTGACCTGCGCGAGCTGCGTCATCCGCTGCTGCTCTGGCAGCAGCGACGGCAGGGCGGTCAGCCGGTGGTGCCCGTGAGCCTCAACGTCAGCACAGAGCTGCGGGTGGTGGCGATCACGGGCCCCAACACCGGCGGCAAGACCGTCACCCTCAAGAGCCTGGGGCTGGCAGCCCTGATGGCCCGCGCTGGCCTGTATCTGCCCTGCAGTGGCTCACCCCGCCTGCCGTGGTGCGGCCTGGTGCTGGCCGACATCGGCGATGAACAGTCCCTGCAGCAGAACCTCTCGACCTTCAGCGGGCACATCCGGCGGATCGCCCGCATCCTCGAGGCGCTGGCGGCTCCCCAGCAGGGTGCCTCGCTGGTGCTGCTCGATGAGGTCGGTGCAGGCACCGATCCGCAGGAGGGTTCGGCCCTCGCCGCAGCCCTGCTCAAGCATCTGGCTGGTTGCGCCCGGCTGACGGTCGCCACCACCCACTTCGGCGAGCTCAAGGCGCTCAAGTACGGCGACCCGCGCTTCGAAAACGCGTCGGTGGGGTTCGATGCTGAGACCCTGGCCCCCACCTACCGGCTGCAGTGGGGGATCCCCGGGCGCAGCAACGCCCTGGCGATCGCCCGCCGGCTCGGTCTGCTCGAGCCGGTGCTGCAGCAGGCTGAAGCCCAGCTGGCACCGCTGGCGGCCGGCGATGTCAACCAGGTGATCGCCGGCCTTGAAGACGAGCGCCAGCGCCAGCAGGAGGCCGCCGAGGAGGCAGCGGCCCTGCTGGCCCGTACCGAGCTGTTGCACGACGAACTGCTGCTGCGTTGGGAGCAGCAGCAGCAGCAGAGCGTCGAGCTGCAGGAACAACGGCGGCAGCAGCTCGAGCGCTCGATCCGGCAGGGTCAGAAAGAGGTGCGGCGCATCATCCGTCGCCTGCGTCAGGGCGATGGCCGGGTGGTCCGCAACACTTCCGAACTGGGCGAATCCGCCCGCCAGGCTGGCCAGCGGCTCCGCCAGTTGGAACAGCAGCACCGTCCGGCTCCCGAGCGGCGTGAGCACCAGGGGTGGATGCCCGCGGTCGGTGATCGCGTGCGGGTGCTTTCGCTCGGCAAGGCTGCCGAGGTGCTGGCAATCGCCGCCGATGGGCGCGAGCTGACGGTGCGCTGCGGTCCGATGCGGCTGACGCTCGAGCTAGCCGGCATCGAGGGCCTGCAGGGCGAAAAGCCCACGCCGCCGCCGCCGCGGGTCCAGGTGTCCGGTGTCACTGCCACCCGCGGCCGGGGGCCGGCGGTGCGCAGCGAGCGCAACACCGTCGACGTGCGTGGACTGCGGGTGCACGAGGCCGAAGCCGCCGTCGAGGAGCACCTGCGCAGCGCCAACGGGCCGGTGTGGGTGATCCACGGCATCGGCACTGGCAAGCTCAAACGTGGTCTGCGTCAGTGGCTTACGACCGTGCCCTACGTCGAGCGGGTCGCCGATGCCGACCAGGGTGATGGTGGCCCGGGCTGCAGCGTCATCTATCTGCGCTGAGCTCACAGGGGCGGCAGGCTTGGCCCTCCTGCTGCGGCAGTGCCGGTCGCCTGACGGGGCCTGGGCAGGGCGTCGCCCTGGCCATCAAAGAAGCGCCAGCCCTGAGGCTCCACCTCCAGATGGACTGTCTCGCCCGGTTGCCGGCTGCGCTGGGGGTCACTGCGCACCTGGACCAGGTGGCTGCCCTCCTGCAGGCGGCAGGTCAGCAGTTGTTCATTGCCCAGGGCTTCAACGTGGCAGATCTCGGCGGCCAGGTTGCGGTTGGTCGCCGGTGCCAGGCGCAGATGTTCGGGCCGCAGGCCGGCCATCAGTTCGGCGGGGCCGCGCCACTGGTTCAGGGCCTCGGCACTGGCTCCTTCGGGAACGAACCGGTGCCCGCCCAGTTGAATCTGCCCCTGGCTCAGCAGGGTCACTGGCAGCAGGTTCATCGGTGGGCTACCGATGAATTGCGCCACGAACAGGTTGGCCGGCCACTGGTAAAGCTCCATCGGGGTGCCCAGTTGCTGCAGCCGGCCAGCGTTGAGCACGGCGATGCGATGCCCCATCGTCATCGCCTCGACCTGGTCGTGGGTCACGTACAGCGTGGTGGTGCCCAGGCGCCGCTGCAGGGCCACGATCTGGGCGCGGGTGCCGGTCCGCAGCTTGGCGTCCAGGTTGCTCAGCGGTTCGTCCATCAGGAAGACCGCGGGTTGCCGCGCGATGGCCCGTCCCAGGGCGACCCGCTGTTTCTGGCCGCCCGACAGCTCTTTCGGGCGACGGGACAGCAAGGCCTCCAGTTCGAGACTGGCAGCCACTTCGGCGATGCGCGCCTCGATGTGCTGTTCGCGGGGCGACCGCAGGCGCAGGGGCGCCGGCAGGGGCCTGGTCAGCCGGTGCAGGTTGTCCTGCAGCTGGGCCAGGGGGCCGCGGGGGGTGCTGCGGCGCAGGCCAAAGCCGATGTTGTCGGCCACGCTCAGATGGGGGTAGAGCGCATAGCTCTGGAACACCATGGCCACATCGCGGGCGGCAGGCCGCAGCCGGCTCACCGGCCGGCCGCCGACATAAATCTCACCGGCGGTGGGCTGCTCGAGTCCCGCCAGCAGGCGCAGCAGGGTGCTCTTGCCGCAGCCCGAGGGGCCGACCAGCACCAGAAACTCGCCGTCGTCGATGCTGAGATCCAGGTTCTGCAGGACCGCGACACCGCTCTGCTGCCGGCCAGCCGAGGGCCGCGGCGGGTAGGTCTTGCTGACCTGCTGGAAGCGAACGTCAGCCAAGGCGGCGCCCCATCGGCTCAGCGGAAGCCGTGATCCTAGGTTTGATCATCATGCAGTTCATCGATCAGGCGCGCATCGCCGTCAGGGCCGGTCGCGGCGGCGACGGCATCGCCGCCTTCCGCCGCGAAAAGTACGTCCCCGCTGGTGGCCCCTCGGGCGGGGATGGAGGGCGTGGTGGCGACGTGGTGCTGCGTGCTGACAGCAACCTGCAGACCCTGCTCGATTTCAAATATCAGCGGCAGTTCGTGGCGATGGACGGCCGCCGCGGCGGGCCCAACAAGGCCACTGGCGCCAGCGGCACGACCCTGCTGATCCGGGTGCCCTGCGGCACCGAGGTGCGCGATGCACGCACCGGCATCCTGCTGGGCGATCTGACCGAACCGGGTCAGGAGCTGCCGGTGGCATTCGGCGGCCGCGGCGGGCTTGGCAACGCCCATTATCTGAGCAACCGCAACCGGGCTCCCGAGAAATACACCGAGGGCCGCGATGGCGAAGATTGGTTGCTGCAGCTTGAGCTCAAGCTGCTGGCCGAGGTGGGCATCATCGGACTGCCCAACGCCGGCAAGAGCACGTTGATCGCCGTGCTCTCGGCGGCACGCCCCAAGATCGCCGACTATCCGTTTACAACCCTGGTGCCCAACCTGGGGGTGGTGCGCAGGCCCAGTGGCGATGGCACTGTGTTCGCCGACATTCCCGGATTGATCGCCGGCGCCTCCCAGGGCGCCGGACTGGGCCATGACTTTCTGCGTCACATCGAGCGGACCAGGCTGCTGATCCATCTGCTGGATGCGGGCAGCCCTCAGGTCCTTGAGGACTATGGGGTGGTTGAGGGCGAGTTGCAGGCCTATGGCCATGAACTCGATCAGCGCCCAAGGTTGGTGGTGCTGAACAAGATCGAGCTGATCGAGCCTGCTGGGCTGGAGTTGCTGGCTCAGCAGCTTCAGCAGGCTTCAGGACGGCCGGTGCTGCGGATCTCAGCCGCGGCAGCCCAGGGACTGGAGTCCCTGCTGGCTGCGGTCTGGCGGGAGCTGGGGATTCAGTCGTCGTAAACCAGGCACTCGGGTGCGTCGGGGTTGAGGTCGCAGAACACCTCGAGGGGCGTCGGGTCGTGGTTGTCGCCGGGGTGATGGTCCTTGTATTCCTTCAGGCCCTGGAGTTCGGCTTCCAGGTGGCGGACCTTGCCCATGTCACCGGCGGCGCGGGCCGCTTCGATCTCGCTCTGATCCTTCTGGATGTGCTCGTCGATGGATTTCATGGCTTGACGGCTTGGAAGCCTCCGTTTCGGCGCGCCTACCTTACGGGCGCCGATGCCCTGGCGCGCACCCCTGTGTGTTGCTGCTGATCTGCCCAGTTGTGGCTAAGCCGGAGAGACAGGGTTGTCCGAGGTCGGGCCATGCCAAAGATCACGCAGCGTCGAGGTCGCCATTTCATTGACGACACCGGTCGTCTGTTCTGGATCAATGGTCCAGAAGATCACTGCTATCTGTCGGAGCAGAGGCAGTGGCGCCGCGGCCTCAGTTTTGACGATGTGTTGGATTGGAAACAATGCGCCCCCAGTGGTCTGGTCAGCCAGCGCTTCGCTTCGCTGCTGGCTGCCTGTGAGGCGTACGAACACCGTCAGATCAGCTGGTATCAGGACCTCTACCTGCGTCGCATGGGCGAGCAGATGGCTGCCCACCGCAGCGATGACGACTACAAGCCGACGGCGATGAAGCAGGCCGAGGCCCAGGGGGCCAGGCCAAGGATGCAGCCATGGAAATTGCCTGAGCCCCTTGGTCCGGTCTGTGGTCTGCCGCCCCGCACCGAGGTGGTTGGCCCCGGGGGAACGCCCGACTTGGCCCACCCCCGCCGCCGCCGCCGCTCAGGTCGGCAGTTCGCTGAGCTCTAGCCAGCGCTCCTCGCCTTGCTCGATGCGCTCGCTGAGGCCGGCCAGCTCCTGGCTCAGGCTTTCCAGAGCGCTGTAATCGCTGCTGCCGGCCCCGAGGATCTGCTCCAGTTCAGTGCGGCGGGCCTCCCATTGGGGCAGGTCGGACTCCAAGGCCTCCAGCTCGCGCGATTCCTTGAAGCTGCGTCGGCGCGGGGGCTGGGGCCGGCTCCGGGCAGGCAGCCCGGGGTCGTCGCCAGCGCTGGTGCTGAGGGCGCGGCTGCCCCCGCTGCTGGCGGTGCTGGTCGCCACATGCTCGAGGTAGGCGCTGTAGTTGCCCTCGAACCGTTGCAGCTGGCCGCGCTCAACGTTGAATAGGCGGTCAACGGTGCGATCGAGGAAGTAGCGGTCGTGGGAGACCACCACCACACACCCCCTGAAGTCCTCGAGAAAATCCTCCAGCACTGTCAGGGTCTGCACGTCGAGATCGTTGGTGGGTTCGTCCAGCAGCAGCACGTTGGGCGCCTCGATCAGCAGCCGGCATAGGTGCAGTCGGCGCCGCTCGCCGCCAGACAGTTTGCTGATCGGTTGATGCTGCTGGGCCGGTGGGAACAGGAACCGCTCCAGCAGCTGGGATGCGCTGAGGGTTGAACCGTCCAGCTCAACGCTGCTGGCGGCCTCCTTGACCACATCGATCAGCTTGCGTTCCCGTCCGGCAGCGTCCTGGGTCTCCAGCACCTGGTGGCTGTGCTGATCGAAATAGGCCAGCTTCACGGTGCTCCCCAGTTCAACCCGGCCCCCATGGGGTTGGCGCCGTCCGGCGATTAGATCGAGCAGGGTCGATTTCCCCGAGCCGTTGGCCCCGATGATCCCCACCCGGTCTTCTGGGCTGAAGTCGTAGCTGAAGTCCCGAAACAGAGCCGGCATGCCGGTCGTGCGGGCCTCGTCGCTGGCCCATACCGTCAGCTCTTCGGCCTCGATCGCCCGCTTGCCGAGGCGACGTTGGTTGCTGGCCAGGCTCAGCTGGCCCCGGGCCTGGCGCCTGGGTGCCTCCTGCATGGCCTCGATGCGCTGGATCCGCGCCTTTTGTTTGGTGCTGCGGGCTTTGGGGCCCCGCTTGAGCCACTCCAGCTCGCGGCGCAGCACCCCCTTGAATTTGGCTTCGGTGGCAGCGAGCGAGGCCTCCTCCTCGGCCTTGCGTGCCAGGTAATAGGCGTAATTGCCGCTGTAGCTGCGGGCTTCGCCCCGGTCCACCTCGACGATGCGGGTGGTCACCTGATCCAGCACATAGCGGTCGTGGGTGACCAGCACCAGGGCGCCGCTAAACCGTTGCAGGTAGCCCTGCAGCCACTGGATGCAATCGGCATCAAGGTGGTTGGTCGGTTCATCCAGTAGCAGCACCTCGGGGTCAGCCACCAGGGCTGCGGCCAGGGCGAGGCGCTTGCGGTAGCCCCCCGATAGCTCCCCCACCCGGCGCTGGGTTTCGCTGATGCCAAGCCGTTGCAGCACCTCGCGGATCTGTTGCTCCAACGCCCAGGCCTGGCTCTGGTCCATGCGTGCGTTGAGGTTGCCGAGTTCGCTCAGCAGCGCGGTGTCGTCACCTCCTTCGGCATGGGCCATGGCCAGGGCCTCGCTGACGAGGGTGTAGCGCCGCAGCAGCTCCATTTTCTGGCCGCTGGCACTGAACACCTGCTCCAGCACGGTCCGCTGGGGATCGAGTTCGGGCTCCTGATCCACATAGACCACGCGGGTGCGGGAGGCACAGCGGCGTTCGCCGCTGCCCAGGGGCTCCTGGCCCGCCAGCACCCGCAACAGGGTCGATTTGCCGGCACCGTTGGGTCCGATCAGACCAAGCCTCTCCCGTTCACCGATATGCAGGGTGAGCCCTGCAAACAGGGGACGCAGGCCGAAATCCTTACTCGCTTCGATCAGGCTGATCAGGCTCAAACCGCCTCGCCTCCTGTTGGGCTCACCTGACCCTGGCGCAGGGCCTCGAGATGGGCGAAGACGCTTTTATCGCCCACATCGGCCGCTGCCGGCATCGGAAATTTGCGCAGGCACAGGACCAGCAGCAGAACGCTCTCAAGCGCCAGCAGGGCCGTGGTGGCCCCCCCATCGAGCCCCCCGACCAGGTAGCCCAGCAATGCCAGCGGCAGCAGCAGGGTCACGCCGATGGCCTCGGGCCGCTGAAAGCAGAAGAATTCTTTGAAACCGATCCCGGCCAGGGCCGCGAACAGGGGACCGATGGCCAGCAGCCACACCCGATGCTGGGTCAGGGCCAGGGCCATCGCGGCGGGGCCGACCCGCAGGGCCAGGGCCAGGCCGCCCAGGCAGCCCAGCAGCCAGAACAGCTGCAGGGTGCGATGCAGCGGCCGCAAATAGATGTGAATCCAGCGCAGCGCCAGTCCCAGGCCCACCGCCATCAGGACCAGCCAGGGCCACAGCAGGCCTGGTCCCAGCAGGTGCCACTGCAACAGCAATGCCACCTGGGCCACGGCCACCAGCAGCAGGGCCAGTCGGTAGCCCAGCACCTCACGCCGATCCCTGGCATCAATGCTGTAAGTCCCGTACACCCCTTCGAACAGCGGATCACTCATGGGCGCGCTGGTAGTTCCTGCACCAGTGTGGCCAGGGGTGGTCCCGCCGGGACCAGGCCGCCCGGGTTCAGCGGAAACAGGGCACCGAAGTAGTCGCGGCGCCAGGCCTCGGGCCAGCAGGTGTCTTGCACACCAGGCAGGCCATGAAAGCGGGCCCGCCATTGCCACAGGGCCGGCAGTTGCCACAGCGGCACCCGGCTGCAGCCGAACAGCGGCCCATACACCTGTTCCAGCCGGATCAGCGTCGGAAACAGCACCACATCGGCCAGGCTCAGCTGGTCGCCGCTGAGCCAGCCGTTGGGCCTGTTCGCCAGGATGCTGTCAACCTGTTGCAGGGTCTCGAACAGTTCGGTTTCGGCCTGGTCATAGGCCGCCTGGCTGCGGGCGAAACCGCAGCGGTACACCCCATCGTTGACGCGGTGTTGCAACTGCTCACGCCACTGGGCCGTCGCAGCGGCCTGGGCCGGGGGCTCCAGGTCGAGGGGTGCGGCCCCTGCGCTTTGGGGCCAGCGGTTGAGCAGCTCGATCAGGCGTGCGCTTTCGCTGACCAGGATGCGGTTCTGGCTGCGCGCGAACAGGGCTGGCACCGTTGCCCGCACAGACGCTTCTGCACCGCTGCGTTGATACAGCTCGACGAGGGTCTCGCAGCCCTCGAAGGGGGTGGCAAACCGCCAGCGGCCCGCCTGGGGATCGGGCTCGACCACCACCAGCTCGACCGAGGCGTCCAGTTGCCGGAGGCACCACACCAGCCAGGCCCTGTGTGCCCAGGGGCAGCTGCGACCCACGATCAAGACATGGCCTCCTGGCGTGGCCGCGTCCCCGGGCACCGGCGGCAGCGTCGCAAAGGCTCCCGCCGGCCGCTGGTAATGGCCGCCGGCATCGGCTGGGCCCAGGCCGTTCATCAGCTGCAGCCACTGCCAGTGCCAGAGGCAGCGGGCGCTGCGAACCAGAGCTGGTGCGGGGGCCATGGCTTGCGTCAGGCTGGGGTGGAGTGAGCAGGGATCACCCAGCAATGCCAAGCGAAGCCCCGCCGGGTGGCTCAATCCTGGTGGTGGGCGGCACCCACGGCAACGAATGCCATGCCCCCTGGCTGCTGGAGCAGTGGCGCGTTGATCCGGCCACCCTGGCGCATCAAGGTTTTGCCCTGCAGCTGGTGGTCGGCAATCCTGCGGCCCTGGCTGCTGGCCGGCGTTACATCGACCGCGATCTCAACCGCAGCTTTGATCCCCAGTTGCTGGCCGATCCCCGGCAGCAGAGCCTTGAGGCGCGGCGTGCACGCGAGCTGCTGGACCGCCATGGTCCCGAAGGGTCGGCTCCAGCGCTGCTGGCGTTTGATCTGCACAGCACCACGGCGGCCATGGGCAACAGCCTGGTGGTCTATGGCCGCC
>Ga0164292_10002811_pt1 | contig 14185 bp, 9 predicted proteins | sample GEODES117metaG_FD_111486 | JGI IMG/M metagenome (GOLD analysis project Ga0164292, IMG submission 111486) | Eutrophic lake water microbial communities from Lake Mendota, Wisconsin, USA - GEODES117 metaG | ecosystem: Environmental > Aquatic > Freshwater > Lake | place: USA: Lake Mendota, Wisconsin... | reverse complement strand
GGTAGCTCGTCCGTAAAGGGAGAGGCCACCACGCCGGCACGACGGTAGCCGGGCACGGATTCCGCGAGCATCGCGCAGGCGACACGAGCGAGCGGGCCCGCCGTGAAAACCATACCGCTCGCGTCGGTGCGCACCGGCAGGACGTAGCGCTCGCCCCGAAGGGCGTCTCCGTGCACGACCAACCCGTTTTCGACTGCCTCCGCCGGCCACGGATCCATCGATGCTGCTGCGATGAGCAGCGAAGGGACCGCAAACAGCGCGGCACCACTTCCGTGGGCGAGCCCCTTGGCCAGTGCGGCCGCGATCCGCAGTGACGTGAAGCTGCCGGGCCCCGCACCGCACACCACGGTCTCGAGCGCGCGCGGCTCCAACCGGGCCGCGTGCAGCACCCGCTGTATGGCCGGGAACAGGCGGTCGTCCTGGCCAGCCCCCATGAGCACTGCCTCGTGAGCAACCAGCGCACCGTCACACCACACGGCCACCGAGCCGGCGGTCGTGGACGCTTCGATGGCAAGCAGGGGGGCGGAAAACGAGAGTGACGGCACTCCCAAGTGTATCGCCTTTGCCACGCAATTTCACCGAGCCGCCTCCAGAACGGGGCGGCTCAGGCCACCCGGTTTGCGGCGGGCCCGAAGGGCGTCATCGGCACGAGCTGCTCCAGCTGCTCGAACCCGTCTTCCGTCACACGCGAAAGCGATTCGAAGGTGCCATTCTCAGCCAGGGCGACGGCCGCGTCGAAAATCTCGGGGTCGAATGCCGTGCCCCGATCGTTGCCCATGATGGCGACGACCTTCGGCACGGGCAGCCCCTCCCGATATGGCCGAGTGGCCGTAAGCGCCTCATAGACATCGGCCACGGCGAGGACCCGTGCCATGTAGGAGAGCTGCGCCGCGGGCAGGTTCCACGGATACCCACGGCCGTCCAGGCGTTCGTGATGCTGCGCCGCCTCGTGCGAGAAGTGCCGGAAGGCACCCACATGCTGCAGGATCTCCAACGTCCACGTCGGATGCCGGCGAACCTCGGCGAACTCCTCATCGGTGAGCTTCGCCGGCTTGTCGAGAATCCGGTTCGACACGCCCAGTTTGCCAATATCGTGCAGGAGGCCGGCCCGCAGCATGTCACGATGCACCGCGGCATCCGCACCCATCGCGCTCGCGATACCCACGGCATACCGCGCCACATTGCTCGAGTGCTTTGCCGTGAACGGGGTCTTGGCGTCGATGACCGCCGCGAACGCGAAGGCGATGCGATCGAGGCGCTCGTCGGTGGCGACCAACGGCGTACTGCCCGGCTCGAGCGCCAGCACGGCCTCATCGAGGCGATTGATGTCGGCAAGACGGCCCCACCACTCCCGATCATTGCGCCACGCCGTGATGATGTCCACGAGGTGCGGGTCGAACCAGGTACCGCGGCGCTTGCGTGCCATCTCCAAGGCCGGTGCCGTCCCGAGTTCGCTCCAGTATGCCTCGACAGTTTGCGCGAGCAGGATGATGCGGGACAGCAGCGGGATTTCCTCGCCGGCAATGCCGAACGGGTGCCCGAGCCCGCACCAGTGCTCGTCGACATACAGAATGGCTTCCGACGTCGCCCGCGGAAATCCCAGCACGCTCGCGATCTGCGCCCCGCGCTCGCAGCGCGTCTGAATGATCTCGCGCGTGAGCGACGGTGTCTTCGCGACCATGAGGAAGTGCCGGACGCGATGGATGGGATTGAGGCCCACGCCGCAGCTGGCAGCCGTACGCATGGCGAGCTTCCAGCGATCGTGCCAATCCACCAGGCGCATATTACGCTTCAATTCCTGGTCGGGACTGCCGAAGAGCGCCGACATGCGCGCTGCATTGCTGGAACAGCCGGAATCCTTGAGCAGCGCCGCATAGTACAGCGCGCCAAGCAGCTCCCGATCGAGCCCTGCCTCTTCTCCGAGCCGCATGGCCAACACGGTGCTGCGCAGTGTGTGGCCCGGACGCTGCCCTTCCGTGAGGTCGAGCGCGTACGTCAGCGCGGCAATGACGTCGGCGAGACGTACCACGCCCGACTGTGCAGGGCTGACCGACTGGAGTGTACGTGGAGTGAGTCGTTGCACGGAGACGGGAAGCGAAGAGCGAAGCCGCAATCGTCAGCGCGCGAGCGGTGACGTGACGTGCAGGTGCCGGCGGGTCGTATTGTCGGGATCGTGGGAGAGCGTGATGCCGATCGTGTCGGCCGGCAGGGTGTGGGAAGCCCGTTCCGGCCACTCGACCAACAGGACGGGAGCCGTGGCGACCAGTTCATCCCAGCCGAGTGCCTCGAGTTCCGCATCGCTGCGCAGCCGATACAGATCAACGTGAACCACCGGACCGTCCGGCGCGGGATATTGCTGCACGAGCGAGAACGTGGGACTGGTCACCGCATCGAGATCGGCCACTCCGATCCCGGCGCAAAGGGCGCGCGCGAGCGTGGTCTTCCCCGCCCCGAGATCCCCTTCGAGTGTGATCACCACCGGGCGCGGCAGCACGGCGCCAACGGCACGCCCCCACGCCTCCAGCGAGTCACGCTCGGGCGCCCGCGGCGAACCACGGGAAAGCAGATGGGCGAGTTGTTCCCGCATTGGGTCAGCGCCCACGCTTTCCTCCGGGGCGGCGGAGGGGGGCACTACCGGGAGGACGCTTGGGCGCCGCCGCGTTCCCGCGTGCCTGTGCCGGCGCCTGACCGAGCGCCGTCCGCACCTCGAACAACTGGTCGCGCAACCGCGCCGCCGCTTCGAAGTCGAGCGCCGTGGCGGCCTCACGCATCGCGATCTCGAGTTCTCCCACCAGCTGCTCCAATTCGTCACGCGAGCGCGCGACATTCTCGCTCGGCAACTTCTTCGGGACGGGCGCCTCCCCGTCACGTTCCACACGGGCGTCGGCGACGCGCGTAATGAAGCGCACCTCGTCGATGCTCTTCGTCACGCCCTTCGGCACGATCCCGTTCGCCACGTTGAACTCGTGCTGCATGGTACGGCGACGCGTGGTTTCCTCCATCGCGCGCTGCATGGAGCCGGTAATGCGATCGGCGTACAGAATGGCCATGCCGTGCAAGTTGCGCGCGGCCCGACCGATGGTCTGAATGAGCGACCGATCACTGCGCAGAAAGCCTTCCTGATCGGCATCGAGAATGGCGACGAGCGACACCTCGGGCATGTCGAGCCCCTCGCGCAGGAGGTTGATGCCCACCAGCACATCAAACTCGCCCAGTCGCAATCCGCGTACGATTTCCATGCGCTCGATGGCGTCGATGTCACTGTGCATGTAGCGAACGCGTACGCCCATCTGCTGCAGGTAGTCGGTGAGATCCTCCGACATGCGCTTCGTGAGCGTAGTCACGAGAACACGCTCCCCCTTGCGCTCCCGCTGCCGGATTTCATGCAGCAGGTCGTCCACCTGTCCCTTGACGGGACGCACCTCGAGCACCGGATCGAGCAAGCCGGTGGGGCGAATGACCTGCTCCACCACCACGCCTTCGGACAACTGCAACTCGAGTTCGCCGGGCGTGGCCGACACGCTGATAAGCCGCGGGACCAATTGCATGAACTCGTCGAACACCAGTGGCCGATTGTCCAGCGCACTTGGCAGACGAAACCCGTAATCGACCAGCGTAAGCTTGCGCGCCCGGTCACCGTTGTACATGGCGCGTACCTGTGGCAGCGTCACGTGCGACTCGTCGACCACTACGATGTAATCATCGGGAAAGTAGTCGAGCAGACAGGCCGGCCGCTCCCCGGCGTTGCGTCCGCTGATGTGCCGCGAGTAGTTCTCGATGCCGGCGCACGTACCGATCTCGGCGAGCATCTCCAAATCGAAGTTCGTGCGCTGCTCGAGGCGCTGGGCTTCGAGCAGCTTGCCCTGCATGCGCAGTTCGGCGAGTCGTTCGCCGAGTTCATCACGAATGGCCTTTGACGCCCGCTCGATCGTGGGCCGGTTCGTGATGAAGTGCTTGGCGGGATAAATCGCCATGCGCTCGAGTGTGGCGATGGTGTCGCCGGTCGTCGGATCGATCTTGCTGATGCGTTCGATTTCGTCGCCCCACAGCTCGAGACGCACCGCCTGCTCCTCGTAGGCCGGGTAGATCTCCACGGTGTCGCCGCGTACGCGGAAGGTGCCGCGATCGAACGCCACATCATTCCGCAGATACTGAATCCCGACCAGCGCCCGCAGAATGTCGTCGCGCGCCACCTGCTGGCCACGCGCCAGCGACACCATCCGCTCGCGGTACGACACCGGATCACCGAGGCCGTAGATGGCCGAGACGGTGGAGACGATCACCACATCCTCGCGCTCCATGAGCGAACTCGTGGCGCGCAGGCGCAGACGATCGATATCCTCGTTGATGCTCGCGTCCTTCTCGATGTAGGTATCACTCGAGGGGACGTACGCTTCCGGCTGATAGTAGTCGTAGTACGAGATGAAGTACTCGACCGCATTGTTGGGAAAGAACGACTTGAGCTCCCCATAGAGCTGCGCCGCGAGCGTTTTGTTGTGCGACAGCACGAGGGTGGGGCGTCCCCAGTCGGCGATGACATTCGCCACCGTCATCGTCTTGCCGGACCCGGTGACGCCCAGCAGGGTCTGGTGTCGGTCACCGCGGCGCAGCCCCGCGGACAGCTCGCGGATGGCGCGTGGCTGGTCACCGGCCGGGGCAAAGGGAGACTGCAGTCGAAAGAGAGAGCCCATCGCAGGTAATCTAGCAATATCGGCTTCTATTCGGTATCACGCCGATAGGACCGCCGTTCCGGATTAAAGGCTTTTCATATCAATCCCGACAATTCGATTCGGCAGCGTGCTCCCCTACTCCCCGGCATGCTTCGATCGCAGTACATCCGACGCCGATGATGGCGGCTAGAAGGCCGACGCTTTGCCACATTCCCATGTCCGTTCGTAGCTCCGGCGTGCAGCACGCCCTATTCGATCGTCCCCTCACGTTCCAACTGTGGGGCACCCTCGTCATCGTCTTCAGCGCTGGACTGCTCGCCACTACCGTTGCCCTGTTCGCGCTCCGTGGCGTGAGCCGCGATGCGTTGGCCCTGCAGGACAATGCCATTGCTCCGCTCGCGACGCTTGGCGATCTGCAGGAGGAAGTCCAGAAGGTGCGGGTGGCGTATCGCGACGTGGCCTTCGATCGTGAGCAGCGCGATGTGGCCCGCACTCGTCTTGAGAGCAGTCTGCAAGTCGTCGACTCGCTCCAGAAGGAACTCGGCAAGCGTGCCGCGGATCCCAAGATCGCCACCGCGGTCACGAATTTTGGAGCGGGATGGCGCAACGTATCGGAACCCCTCGGTCGGTTTCTTGCGGCGGTAGACGCACAGAACGATTCATTGGCCTTCGATATCCTGCGCACGGATCTCCGCCGTGTCATGGGCGCCGTGGAAAAGGAGCTCGCAGCGTTGGCCGCGCTCGAAGTCGCCGCGGCTGCCGCGTTCGCGAAGAACACCGAGCGTGCCGTGAGCTCAAGCACGCGGACGGCGCTCCTCGCGCTCATTCTTGGCGTGATCGTCGCCGGTGCCGTAGCGCGACTCGTGCTTCGGCGGGCCACCACGGCCATTGCCACCGTCAGCCACCGTCTGCGGGCCTTTGCGACGGAAGGGATGGCCAGCCTCGAACGGGCCACTGAATCCCTGGCAGCCGGCCGGCTCGACGTCAGCGCGGACGTAGATGTTACTCCGATTGCGGTCAGTGGCCGTGATGAACTCGGTGTGCTGTCGCGGGAGCTCGAGGGCGCCATGCAGCGCACCCACACTGCCATCGCGTCCTACACGAAGGCGGTGGGAACACTGCGAGACATGCTGGCGGAGACGCAGCAGCTCGTGACTGCCGCGCAGCGTGGTGATTCAACGGTTCGCGCCAACGCTGGCCGCTTTGACGGCGCGTACCGCGCCCTGCTCGAGGGATTCAACGACGCGCAGGATGCGTCGCGCCGGCCGGTGGCGGCCGCTCTCGAGGTGCTCGAGCAGGTGGCGCGCTATGACCTGTCCGTGTCCGTGCAGGGAGAGTTCGCAGGGGATCACGGACGGCTCGCGCAGGCGATCAATGTGGCGATCGCCAACGTCGGTGAGGCGTTGCATGAGGTCGAAGTATCGGCGGAGCAGATTGCCGCTGCTGCGCATCAGGTCAGTGGCGGCAGCCAGCACCTCGCCGACTCGGCCTCGCAGCAGGCGGCGTCGGTGGAGGAGATCACGGCGGCTGTGCAGGAGCAGTCAGCGCTGACGGCACGCACCGTGGTGCGTCTCGACGATGCACGACAGCTGGCCCGCGATACGCGTGAACGTCTCCGTGAGGGGACACACGCGATGCATGGTCTCGGGGAGGCGATGGAGCGCATGACGACATCAGCGGAACGCACGGCGAAGATCGTGAAGACGATCGACGAAATCGCGTTCCAAACGAACTTGCTCGCGCTCAATGCCGCAGTCGAAGCCGCACGTGCCGGAGACGCGGGCCGAGGATTCGCCGTGGTCGCTGACGAAGTCCGCCAGCTGGCCGTCCGGGCCGCCAGTGCGGCGCAGGAGACCGCCGACCTGATCAACCAGACCGTCACCACCGCGCGTGAAAGCCGCGCGATCACCGGCGCCGTGACCGAACGGCTCACGAGCGTGGATCACGACGTGGAGAAGGTCACCTCTGTGGTCGAGCACGTGGCCGATGACTGCTCGGAGCAGCGGCGCCAGATCGAGGAGGTCACCCGCGGCGTGTCCAGCGTGAGCAATCAAACGCAGCTTGCGGCCGCCAACGCCGAAGAAGCCGCCAGCGCCTCGGAGGAACTCAACTCCCAGGCCGCGAGCATGCGTGCGCTGGTGAATCGATTCGTCATCGGCGACGCGGACGGCGAGCCCAGAAACGCCGCCCGCCGCGAACCGCACCGCGCCCCCCAACGCCCCTCTCTCGAACGCCGAGCAAGCTGATCGCCGGCGACCTGCCTACGCCTCGCTGCCACCCTGTGGCGGCGAGGCGTACGGCATTCCTGCCGATGCCTACTCCTCGGCGGTGATCTTCTCGCGACGACTGACGACGGCGATGCCTTTGACCCGTCGGGCTGCCTTGATGATACGCTCAAGGTGGGCGAGGTTCTCGACCTCCACCATCGCGGAACCAGTCACCTTGCCGTCGGTGGTCTTGAGTTCGAGACTCTTGATGTCGGTACCCGTCGCACTCACCGCCGCCGCCACGTCGGCGTACAGCCCGCGCCGATCGTTGCCTTCGAGCGCAAGACGCACGACGAAACGCTCGCCCGCCATCTCCTGCCAGTCGATCTCGAGCCGTCGCTCCGGTTCGTGGGCAAGGAGCAGCAGGTTGGGGCAATCCCCGCGATGGATACTGACCCCACGACCACGCGTGACATACCCCACCACGCGATCACCCGGCACGGGCTGACAGCACTGCGCATATCGCACGAGGAGACCGTCGGCCCCCTGAATGCGGATCCCCTTCCCCGACCCCGTGACGCGATTGACGATGCGCTCGAATGTGCTCGGCTTCGCCGGCTCCGGCGGACTCGTGTCGAGCAGGGGGTGCAATAGCTTGAGCACCTGCAGGACATGCACGTCGCCGGCCCCGATGCTCGCGATCAGATGCGCGGCGTCCTTGAGCTTGAGCAGCTTGGCGATCGGATAGAGATCGGCATCATCCGCCTTGGGCAACCGGCGACGGCGCAGTTCGCGCTCGAGGATCTCGCGGCCGAGGCGCATGGCCGACGAGCGCTCTTCGAGCCGCAGTAACTGCCGGATCTTGTGGCGCGCCTTGCCGGTGCGCACGTGGGCGAGCCAATCACGACTCGGCTTCGCATTCGGATTGGTGAGAATCTCCACCGTTTCCGAATTCTTGAGCTCCCGTGACAGCGGCGCGATACGTCCGTTGACTTTCGCCCCGGCGCAGTGCGCACCAACCTGCGAGTGCACGGCGAACGCGAAGTCGAGCGGCGTCGCCCCCTTCGGCAACTGAATGACGTCGCCGGTCGGCGTGAAGACGAAGATTTCGTCCTGATACAGGTCGAGCTTGAGGAACTCGAGGAACTCACCCGGCGTCTCGGCATCCATCTGCAGCTCGAGCACCTGACGGAACCACGCGAGCGCCTTATCGAGCTCCCCCGCACCCTTCGTGCCCTCCTTGTACAGCCAGTGCGCCGCGATACCGAAGTCGGCGGTCCGGTGCATGTCCCGCGTGCGGATCTGGATCTCGAACAGCTGTCGCCCGGGGCCGAACACCGTCGTGTGCAGCGACTGATAGCCGTTGCTCTTGGGCTGGGCGATATAGTCCTTGATCCGTTCCTGCACCGGCGTCCATCCGTCGTGGATGACGCCGAGCGCGTGATAGCATTCGAGAACGTTCGGGACGATCACGCGGATGGCGAGCAGATCGTAGATGTCCTCGTAGGGACGGTCCCGCTGCTGCATTTTCTTGTAGATCGACCACAGGTGCTTGGGACGCCCCGTGACTTCGACGTTGGCAATGCCGGCGTCGGTGAGCCGCTTCACGAGCGGCTCCTTCATCTGACTGATGAGCGCCTCACGCTCACCGCGCTTGGCCGCCACCATCTTGGCAAGCGATTTGTACGCCTCGGGCTCGAGATGCTTGAACGCGAGATCCTCGAGTTCCCACCGAACCTTCGCCATACCGAACCGGTGCGCGAGCGGCGCGTACAGGTCACGAGTTTCCTGCGCGATACGCCGCCGCTTCTCGGGCGCCAGCCAATCGAGCGTCCGCATGTTGTGCAGACGGTCGGCGAGCTTGATGAGGATGACGCGGGCGTCCTTCGCAATGGAGAGCAGCAGCTTGCGGTAATTCTCCACCTGCCGCTCTTCGCGCGACGACATGGGCAGGTTGGCGATCTTGGTCAACCCGTCCACGATCTGGGCAATTTCACTACCGAACTCTCGCGCGACATCCTCGACCGTGATGTCGGTGTCTTCCACGATGTCGTGGAGCAGGCCGCAGGCAACCGTCGTCGTATCGAGCTGCAGATCGGCGAGGATTCGGGCCACTTCCACACAGTGCGACACATAGGGCTCGCCGGAGTGGCGGACCTGTCCGGCGTGCGCGACGTCGGAGTACTTGTACGCGCGCACGAGCATATCGTGGTCGAGGCGCTCGTACGCGCCATCGGCCCCCGACCCGAATCCCGGAATCATCTCGTGCAGCGCGATCGTCGTCACAACAGTCCTGCCTCCGCAAAGCTTACGTATCGTCCACGCCCCACGATCACGTGGTCGTGCACCGGAATATCGAGCAGACGCCCGGCGGCCACCAACTGTTCCGTCACCGCGCGATCTTCCGCGCTCGGCGTAGGATCGCCACTCGGGTGATTATGCACCAGAATGACGGCGGCGGCCCGCTCCGCGATCGCTTCCCGGAACACCTCCCGCGGATGCACCAGCGACGAGTTCAGCAGCCCCCGCGTGACCAGCACATCCCGCTCGAGGCGATGCTGCGCATCGAGGATAGCGACATGGAACTCCTCCACGGGCAGATCCTGCAAGCGCGGCGCGTAGGCCGAGGCCACATCACGCGGACCACGCAGCGGTTGTCCGGCTTCCCGGGCTTCACCGGCCATGCGCCGCCCCAGCTCGAGCGCCGCATGCACGGCCGCCGCCCGTGCTCGTCCTACCCCACGCACCCGGGTGAGTGTCGCCAACGGCATTGACGCCAGCCGCCCCAGCGATCCGCCACTCTGCTCGAAAATCACCTGCGCACAGGTCAGCGCCGACGCTCCCTGATTACCGGATCCGAGCAACGTGGCCAACAACTCGGTCGTGCTCAACGCCTGCGCCCCGAGCAGCCGCATGCGCTCGCGCGGCCGCTCGGTCGCAGGCATTTCCTTGATCTTAAGACGGGCCCCGCTGGGCTGGCTAGTCGAAACCGACATGAATGCTCCGTGTGGAAATACGGCGTGTGCCCCCACAGTAGGCCCGCCCCTGCCCGTACGCGTTACCGCGATCGTGCACATCGGCTCAAACGAACGCAGTGCGTATCTTCCCCGCATGTCCACAAACCACCCCTTCACCCCGTCCGTCGATCGGGCAACCTTCGACCCCACCACCCCACAGGCGTGGGAGTCGTTGCGGGCACTCGGTCATCGCATGCTCGACGACCTCATCGACGCGCAGCAGGGGTTGCACGCGTCTCCCGTGTGGCAACAGGTCCCGCGGGCGGTGCAAACGGAGTTCGAGACGTCCGGCCCACGCGATGGAGTTGGCGCGGACGCCGCCTACGAGCGATTCCTTACGCAGGTGCTGCCTTACGGACTCGGCAACTGGCACCCCAGGTTTTTCGGATGGGTGCAGGGCAACGGCACGCCGCTAGCGATGCTGGCCGACATGCTCGCCGCCGGGATGAACCCGCATCTTGGAGGATTCAACCAGGCGCCGGCCATGATCGAACGACAGGTCGTGCGCTGGTTCGGCGAGTGGCTGGGCTTTCCGGAAGCGAGTGGGCTGTTCGTGACGGGCGGGACGATGGCCAACGTGCACGCCCTGGCGTGTGCGCGCATCACGATGGCGCGGCGACTCGGGCGCGATGCACGGCGTGACGGGGCACAGGCATGGCCCGGAGAACCGGTTCCGTCACCATTCGTGTTCTACGGGTCGTCGGAGACGCATGGCTGGGCCCACAAGGCCGCGGAATGGCTCGGGCTGGGTGACCGCGCGTTCCGCGCCGTTCCGGTGGACGCCGACTATCGCGTACGTCTCGACGCGCTGCAGGAGATGATCGAGACCGATCGCGCGGCGGGGCTCCTGCCCTTCTGCGTCATGGGTACCGCCGGCACCGTAAACACCGGGGCGACGGATGATCTGGCGACGCTGGCGGAGCTCTGCGCCCGCGAGCAGCTCTGGTTCCATGTCGACGGCGCGTTCGGCGCATTGGCCGCGCTTTCACCACTGGTGCGCGATCAGGTTGTCGGCATGGACCGCGCCGACTCGGTGGCGTTCGATCTGCACAAGTGGGGCTCCATGCCCTTCGAGTGTGCCTGCGTGCTGGTGCGGGATGCCGCGGCGCATCACGAGGCGTTCCGCAACTCGGCCACCTATCTCGCGCCCGGTGAGCGCGGACCGACCGCCGGCGGCATGTACTTCAACGAACGCGGACTCGACCTCACGCGAGGGTTCAAGGCGCTCAAGGTGTGGATGCAGTTACACGCCGACGGCGTGAGCCACTTTGGGCGCGTCATTACGCAGAACGTGCTGCAGGTACGACAGCTCGTTGCGCGGATCGATGCAGAGCCCGACCTCGAGCTCCTCGCACCCGCGCCGTTGAACATCGTGTGCTTCCGGTATCGACCAGCTTCCCTTGAGACGGACGAGCTGGCGCTGAATACGCTCAACCGCGAGTTGCTGGCGCGGCTTCAGGAGAGCGGGGTGGCGCTCCCGTCGAGCACCATGCTCGGCAGCCGCTTCGCGATTCGGGTGGCCCACGTGAACCACCGCACGCGTGATGAAGACATCGCGATTCTGGTCGATACGGTGCTCGACATCGGGCGCCACCTGCACCGCCCCGCGTCCTGAAAAAAGAACGGGGCGACCGTTCTTGGTCGCCCCGTGATGCCTCGCACGATCAGTTTCCACCGGATCCGCGCGGCTTCGCGGTACGGCCGCCATCGTCGCCACCGGACGAACCGCCGGAGCTGGCACCGCCGCCCATCACACCACCACTTCCACCACTCGAGGGCGGCGAATAGGTACCTGGCGTAAGGGGCTGCGACGACGGAATGTCGCGGGTGTATCCACCGCCGCTTACGGCGCGCCCACGGACGGTTCCCCCGCCAACGTCGCCGCCGGCACTACCGCTCGGGATGATGACCACGGGGCCACCGCCGTAGTACACGCCGTTCCCCCAGCCACCGCCCCAGCCACCGCCCCAGCCTCCCCCCCACGGCGAATAGGCATTCCAGCCGAGGCCGCCCACGCCGAGGCCGTAGCGATAGGGGTTGAAATAGCCGAAGCCCCAAGGATCGAGCATGCCGTAGCGATAGCCGAAGCCCCATGCGCCCATACCGCCGGGGCCATAACAAAAATCATCGAGCAGTTCGCAGCGCGACCGCATCGCCGAGCTCCCTCCGCGACCGGTGCGCAGGGCGGCGATATTCGGCCCCTGACTCACGCCGCGGGCGTTCATCATGGCAGGCCCGATCTGGAACCGGTCGGGATTGGCCAGGGCCACCATGACATCGATGACACGCGGCGGTACGCCTCCGTCCGCGAGCTGCAGCAAGGTCTTGGAGTCGAGCGCGATGCGCGGCCCGAGTTCAGTGAGCCAGCCCTCGGCCAGGCTCGTGGGCACCATCATCGCCACGTCCATGACATCGGCGACCTCGATAGGACCGCCGGCCGCCAAGCGGAGGGCGCGCGTCGACCGGATGCGTCCCATGGCCACGCCCGCCAGCTGCACACTGTCCCCTTCAAAGCGGAAGCGCGCGACCGTGGTGGCTTCGTTCTTCCCGACCGCAAGGTGCTGGAACTGGACCCACTGGCCGGCATCGTTCATGGACATCAGGCCGGTCTCCACCCGCTTCACTCCGCGAGCGCAGGTCAGTTCGGCCTTCATCACAAGACGCGCATTCCCCGGCGTCCACTCCGCACTCTCGACACCGTCACATTCGTCGATCCTGCGGGCAAGCGGCTTGCCGGGAATCGGCACCACGGTACGCGACATCAGGGAGTCGCGATGGAAGAGCATCAGCTCGACCGTGCCGGCGGTCGTGGCGCTGGGCACCACACAGGCTCGGGTAGGCTGCTTCTCGGCGTCGAGCTCCTCGAGTCCCACGCCGGAATCGATGGGACGCCAGCAGCCGACCCACGGCTGGAACCGAGGATCGATGGACGTGGTGCCCTGCGCCGGCAGCGTACCGGACAGCATGAGCAGGGAGGCAACGGCGGTCGGCCCCAACAGGCGCCGTGCAAGACGTGCGCGGGACATGGACAGCTCTCCGGATTCGGTGCGGCGGATGGGAAACGCGAGCAAACGGCGGGGCGACAGGCGGGCGATCATCAGAAGCGGAACTGCAGGCCGGTATTGATCACCACGCCCGACAGGCTGGTCTTGTCGAAGCCCGTGAAATCGCCGCGCATAGGCGTACTGGAATGATCGTAGCGCAATTCGGTGTTCAGCGCGACCGCCGGCAGCACGGCCCATGTGACTCCACTAGCTGCGTAGGCCAGCGGTGCCCAGCCCTTTGCCTCGAGCCGAGCGGTGAACACATCGAGACGGGCCGAGCGGAAGTCGACGAAATCGCCGTTCTGTTGGAAGCGGTACTGCAGGGCGCCCCCACCGGCGGCAACGTAGGGCACGAAACGGGTGGGCACCCACGCCAACCGGCTAACCGCGCGTCCTGCGGGCACCAGGTTGTACCGAATCCCCATGCTCAAGGGCGTGCGGCGCAGGCGCGTGGCCTGTTCAATGGGCAGATCGCGATTATCGACGAAATCCCGATACTCTGATTCTACGCGCCTCGAGGCACTGGAAACGGAAAACTGGAGTTCGAGCTGCTGAGTGAGCGGCACGCCCACGTCGGCCCCGAAGTTCGCACCGAGAAACTGATCAGGGTCCAGCGTCAGCAGCCGCTTTCCCACAGAGTCCGTCACTGCGAAGACCCCATTGGAGGCGTTGGGCCTGACGGCGCCGATACGCAGCGTGAGCGTGGCCGTTGGGCGTCCGAGCAGGTAGTCGCTGCGCCGAGACTGTGCGTGCCCGCTACGAGGCGCGAGTACGCCGAACGAGAGCATCGCGGTGAGTGCGACCGCGGAGCGCAGCGCGGCGCGGCGCGGGCGGGACATCCGGACGAACATCATGGAGACTCCGATGAAGACGCCGAAATATACACTCGAATGCGCGGCAATGGTTCCAGCCTGGCGCGGGGGTGGTTCAAATCCGCTTCGCTCGTCCGCGCCAGGCCGAGGCCCATGCTGTGCGTAGCGCGGTGAGTATTGGGGAGCGGTGTCACCGACTCGTTATCTGGTGCGTTATGGCGATCGGGGTCGCCACGTCGGTGTGTGCGGAGATTTCGGGGTAGAAATGACGCAACCCCCGCTGCGTGGAGTGAATCCACACAGCGGGGGCTGCAAAGGGTGCCGGCGACGGCCTACTCTCCCGCGAGCTCTCGCCCGGAGTACCATCGGCGCTATCAGGCTTAACGACCGTGTTCGGGATGGGAACGGGTGTGGCCCTGACGCTCTAGTCGCCAG
>Ga0164292_10002810_pt1 | contig 14187 bp, 12 predicted proteins | sample GEODES117metaG_FD_111486 | JGI IMG/M metagenome (GOLD analysis project Ga0164292, IMG submission 111486) | Eutrophic lake water microbial communities from Lake Mendota, Wisconsin, USA - GEODES117 metaG | ecosystem: Environmental > Aquatic > Freshwater > Lake | place: USA: Lake Mendota... | reverse complement strand
TTGGTAATCCAGCTTGAGCAGCTTGAATTAACGTTAGAGGTATTCCCTCATTGTCACTACATAAAATCGCAATATCTGATGCACTCAGAATCCGTGCAATGTCATTTCGCCATCCATAAAAAGTCATCGGCAAATCTTGAGACTCAGCCGAACTTCTTATTGAATCAAATAATTCCCCGGCTCCTGCAATTAGAAAATGAGCACTCGGGTACAGCCCCTTCAATTCAGCGGCTATCTCTAATAAACGATCAGGTCTTTTTATCTGAGTAAGTCTTCCCGCAAAAACCACATACAACTTTTGTGGATCTAGTCCTAACTCTTTTTGAGCTTGAGCCCTTGGTATGACATCTAGATCTTGTAGCCCAGGGAAAATTACATGAAACTTAGCTTCCCTACCGATACCAATGTTTATCAGATCATTCTTAACTTTAGTGCCAATAGAGATCAAGCCATGAGAGATCCGACCAAGAATCTTTTCAATAGCGACAACTACTCGGGTCTTACCCACACTAAAGTAACCATGGAGTAAATGTCCATGGTATGTGTGCACTCGCTTTGCTGATGGCTTTGCAATCAACCCAGCTAGACGGCCGAGCACCCCAGCTTTTGCCGTATGGGTGTGAATAACGTCAGGATCAAACCTTATGATCTCTCGAATCAACCTGACAAAGGCTAAAAAATCCTTTATGAATGAAACGGATCTACCAAGACCCACAATCCGAACAGCCTTAATATCTGTTGCAACCTCATCCAGGTAATCACTCTCACTCTCATCGCAATACCCAGTAACCAAAATTTGTTTAAAACTATGTGCGTCAATACTGCGCATAAGGTCTGCAACCAAAACTGCAGGACCTCCCACATTCATACGCGCTATAACGTGCATGACCCGTAGCGCGCTCTGGTTTTCCATACCTCTATCTTTCCCCAATTTAGAGCCAATTACAGTAATGCCAGAGTTATTTCCACCCTTAACGCACCTATACTTTAGATATGGCACCACAAACCTGGCTCATTACTGGTGGAGCTGGCTATGTCGGCTCCCATATAGCCGATTTATTCTTAGATAATAACAAAGAGGTGGTTATCTATGACTCCCTGTATCAAGGTCTTGAGTCTCGTATTGAATACTTACGTAAAAAGCATGGCAAAGCAATCCCTCTAATTGTCGCTGACATACGAGATTCAGCCAAGTTTGAGGAAGTCCTATCAACCTATAAACCATACGGAGTTATTCACACGGCGGCACTCAAATCGGTTGCAGAATCCATGCAAAAACCCGATGAATACTTCGAGGTTAACTTTCGTGCAACAGTCAAGATTCTAGATTTACTAACCACACATCAAATTCATAACTTCATTTTTTCTTCTACTGCTGCTATTTATGGTTCACCAGATCACTCAAACTTGATCAAAGAAGGCGATCCTAAAAATCCAATAACACCATATGGCGCATCAAAGTTAGCAGCTGAAGAAGAGGTGAATAACTACCTTGCGCTTAATGGGAACCACGGAACTTCTCTCCGCTTTTTTAACGTTGTCGGAACAGCAACTCCAGAGTTAATGGATAACTCAATTGAGAACCTGTTACCGATTGTTGTTGGAAAACTCAAAGCAGGAGAAGCGCCAGTGATCTTTGGAACGGATTATCCAACACCTGATGGAACTTGCATTCGGGACTACATCGATGTGAGAGATGTAGCTAAGGCTCATTTGTTTTCGGCAAATGCAGAGAATAAACTGCCTCTTGTTATGAACGTTGGAACTGGTTCAGGTGCTTCTGTGAGAGAGGTTATTGATATGTTGCGAGAATATTGCGGGGATAAGAATCTGCAAATAAATGAGACCGAACGTCGGCCAGGTGATTCCGCATTCTTATGTGCGGATGCAACTTTGATCAATCAGACCTTGGGATTCAGTACAAATCACAACCTTATCGATAGCGTCGAAAGCTTGTTTGTTGCAAATTGAATAAAGTTTTCCTAATTAATTGAGTAAACTTGATAAGTACATCCCATACGGATTGCCTTTATAAGAATCGGCAATTTGAAGTAATTGAAGATTTGAAATCCATCCATTATTCCAAGCAATTTCTTCAAGGCAAGATATTTTACTACCCTGCCTTTCCTCGATTATCTGGACATATGAAGACGCTGAATGCAGTGTTTCAATAGTGCCTGTATCAAGCCAAGTAGTGCCACGTTCCAGAATTCTTGTGTTCAGCCGCCCATCTTTCATGTACCGCTCATTGATTGAAGTAATTTCGAGTTCACCCCGAGGACTAGGCTTAATTGTCTTAGCTATTTCGACAACGAGAGAATCATAAAAATACAAACCAGGAACAGCAAAATTCGATTTAGGCCTTGTGGGCTTCTCCTCAATGGACACTACCTTGCCAAGATCTGAAAATTCCACTACTCCGTAACTTTCTGGATTTGAAACTTTGTAGGCAAAGATTGTTGCCCCATCCTCTGTTTCTATTTCACGGAGTTGTTTTCCTAAACCAACGCCATGAAAAATGTTGTCCCCAAGGATTAGGGCGACATCATCACCATCGATAAAGTCTTCCCCAATTATAAATGCTTCAGCCAAACCATTTGGCTTCTCTTGAGACCCATACTTAAAACTACAGCCATATTGCGAGCCGTCACCAAGTAGCCGCTCGAACGAATCACGATCATTAGGGGTTGTAATTATCAATATCTCATCAATTTCAGCAAGAAACAAAGTACCTAGAGGATAATGAATCAAAGGTTTATCATAAACTGGAAGTAATTGTTTACTAACACCTTTGGTAATTGGCCACAATCGAGAACCAGTACCACCAGCCAACACAATCCCTTTCATATCGCAAGTGTAGCGGCTAAAGTAGTTCCATTAACAATGATAAATCGGAGTGGATATGCGCGTTTTAGTTACCGGCGGTGCGGGATTCATTGGCTCTAACTTCGTCCGAATGATTGCAACTGGGAGCTTGACTGGATTTTCCTCAGTAACGGTTTTGGACAAACTCACTTATGCAGGTCACGAGGCAAACTTATATCCCGCAAATGAAACATCAGGATATAGGTTTTTTAAAGGAGACATTTGCGATCCTAAAATTCTGGATGAAATTTTGCCTGAAATCGATGCAATCGTAAATTTTGCTGCAGAGTCTCACGTTGATCGAACGATCACTGGATCGCATGAGTTTGTACAAACAAATATTGTTGGCGTTCAAGTTTTGCTCGATGCAGTTATGAAATCAAAAAAAAATATACGATTCCTCCAAGTTTCAACTGATGAGGTTTATGGCTCGATTGATTCAGGTTCATGGAAGGAAGACCGGCCTCTCTTACCAAATTCACCGTACTCGGCAAGTAAAGCAAGTGGTGAACTTTTGGCCAGGGCATACCACAAAACACACAAACTTGACATCGTGATTACCCGGTGCAGCAACAATTACGGTACCCACCATTTTCCAGAAAAACTAATCCCGCTGTTCATTACAAATTTAATTGAGGGCAAGAAGGTTCCTATTTATGGAAGTGGTTTGAATGTACGTGATTGGCTTCACGTGGATGACCATTGTCGGGGAATTAATCTAGTGCTCAATAAGGGTCGGTCGGGGGAGATTTATAACATAGGTGGAGGCAGGGAACTCACTAATTTAGAAATTACTAATGCGATTCTAAAGTCTATGGGAGTCGATGATTCTTCAATTGAATTTGTAGAAAACCGCAAGGGACACGATTTCATATACAGCGTTGATTGGACAAAAATTAAAAATGAACTTGGTTATAAACCGCAGATAACTTTTGAAAAAGGTTTGAAGAGTACAATCGATTGGTATAGAAGTAACGAGGAGTGGTGGAAACCACTTAAAACGAGCTAAAAAATGAGATGGTTGATTACAGGTGCTTCAGGTCAGCTCGGATTAGCGATGCGAGAAAAACTGATATCCGAATCAATTCCATTTATAGGGACTGATTCAAAGGTATTGGATGTAACGCAAGAAGTTTTTGTGGAAGATTTTTTGCGTAAGTATCGCCCAAATGTAGTTGTTAATTGTGCTGCGTGGACGGATGTAGATGGCGCTGAAGTAAATGAAGATAGGGCATACCAAATTAACGCCTTGGGGGCAAAGCATTTAGCGAGCTCCTCAAAGAGTATTTGTGCAAGGTTCGTTCAAATCTCGACAGACTATGTTTTTTCAGGAAAATCTCACACACCTTTGCAAGAGAATTCAGAAACTAATCCCGTTTCGGTTTACGGAAGTTCTAAACGTGATGGAGAAAAGTATGTACGAGAAATTTATCCCGAAGGCTCGTACATCGTACGAACGGCTTGGTTGTATTCTCCACATGGTAAAAACTTTGTGAAAACGATGACGAAACTGGCACTATCGAATGAAGAAGAGGTAAGAGTTGTTAGCGATCAATTTGGTCAACCAACATCCGCGAGCGACTTGGCAGATCAAATAGTTAGACTTGTTTTGGGCGAACCAGAATTCGGGTTTTACCATGGAACAAATAGCGGTGAAGCTAGTTGGTTTAGCCTTGCTCAAGAGATATTTAGTTTATTGGGAAGAGATTTGAAACGACTCAAACCAGTAGAGTCTTCTGAATTCATTAGGGCTGCAAATCGACCACAATATTCCGTTCTCGGGCATACAGGTTGGGATAGAGTTGGGCTACCCGTAATGAGGGCTTGGCAAAATGCTCTAGAGAATGAGATGCCCAAAATCGTGGCTTCCATAGAAAGAGAGACTCGGTGATGGATTTCCAACCACTAGGCATTAAAGGAGCATGGATCGTAGGGTCACCAGTGTTGCATGACCATCGAGGTTTCTTTCGTGAATGGTTTAAACGCGATGAGGTGTTTGCCTCCACCCAAATTGACTTTTTTGTGAAACAGGCAAATTTTTCATTAAGCGACCAAGGCGTAATTCGTGGAATTCACTACAGCTTAATTCCGGGTGGCCAGGTAAAGTGGATAACTTGCGTTAGTGGATCAATAACTGATGTTGTAGTGGACTTGAGAACAGACTCTCCAACTTTCAAGAAGGTTGAGTATGTTGAATTGCAACAAAATGATGGCAAGGCAGTTCTAATAGGACCTGGATTGGGCCACGGTTTCTATTCAAAAGAAAATGCGTCAGGGGTTGCCTACTTGTTAAACTCTTCATACAGCCCTGAACATGAGTATGAGGTTTGTCCGAGTGACCCGGACCTTGCAATCAGGTGGAGCACTTTAGGCGTAGAAGACGAAAGCTATGTGATTTCCGCTAAAGACGACTCCGCACTAACTCTCAGCGTCCGACAGGCGCAAGGTCAACTACCAAAAATGTAGCGGTCAATTTGGATCTAAACAGTGTTCAACATGTTTAGAAGCATTGCAACATGGAAAGAGTGTGGAGTTATCCAGATCCAAGCCTGGTTAAACTGAATGAACAGTATTCTCTCGACAACTACCCCATAGTAAACAAATAATAAAAGCCAAAATTGATTCTAATCAGATGAAGCTTTAGGTAACCCTAATGCTGAATAAACAAACCCATGTAATACTTTCATCTGAAAAACCAATACCTTCGACCAAATTTGATCAAAAAAGTTGGCTTCTTTTTTGTTCAAGTAGATCACATCACCGAAATAGCCTGGATAGATAGGGACTCGAACAGGAATTAGCCCATGAGCAAGCATGATCTGGTTGACTTCGAAGTAATCAGCCACACGCGAGTCACTCATTTTATGCATCTGTATTTCAATTTTGGCAGCTGCCAAATTGCTTATGTGGTCAGAAGCGCCATTTAGAGCTTGGACCGCGTGCCCTTCGACATCCAGCCATAACATTCCGCCATAATCTAGATTCAACTTCAAATCGTTGAGTCTTCTGACTACCACGCTGCGACTACCGGTTTCGGCAAGGTAAGATGACCCCGTCCCCTCTTCGCCATTTAAAAAATTCAAAAATAATTCAGAATTCCTATTGGAGAGGCCAAAGTCGTGGAGTTCAACATCGAGATCATTAGCAGCATAAGTGTTTTTAGCCCGAAGTCGAGCATGTTCATCTGGCTCAAAAGCAATAATTCTGAAGGGCTTTAGCGAGCGATTAATTGTTAAGGTATCTTCGCCGTCGTGGCATCCTGCCTCTACAACCCAAGAGATTTTGATATCTTTCTTGAGCAAGTATTTGATGATGTCCGAATCACCAATCAAGTTGTAATAGATTGTTAGTATTTTCAATTAGCGCCCCTCCTCTTCAAAGCCTGTTTAAATTTGGGTGGGCTACACTTATAATCCCCAAAATGTAACATATAGAGCACGTTTATTTAGAGTTTGGCCATATTCCAACTATAACTGATTCACCTTGGTTATAGTTGTGCCGTGCGAGAAACTAATGAATCTTGGAATCTAACCGATAGACAAAATGTTGCAGAGGCGCGTTCATTAGCATTGGATATTCTTGAAAAAATTGGGACGGGGCATCCTGGTGCCACTCTTTCTCTAATGCCTCTTGTTTACTTACTCTACTCAAAAGTACTTTTGCATGATCCTGGAAATCCCAATTGGGCATGTCGAGATAAGCTCGTACTTTCATGTGGACATTTAAGCCTGGCGCAATACATACAACTTCATTTTTCTGGTTATGAACTTTCCATGGATGATTTGAAGGCATTTAGGACTTTAGGTAGCAAAACACCAGGCCATCCAGAGATTCATAAAACACCAGGTGTAGAGACCACGACTGGACCCCTAGGACAAGGCTTTGCAACAGCAGTGGGAATGGCTCTATCTGACGCAATCCACGGTAAAAATTCTCAGCATCAGAAGTGTAATCGTGAACGCCAAATTTACGTTATCGCGAGTGATGGAGATATTCACGAAGGCATAAGTTACGAAGCCGCAAACATCGCTTCTATATACTGTCTAAAAAACATTACAGTTTTTTATGATTCTAACGGAATAACTATTGATGGTTCAACTGAAATGAACTCCGTAGTTGATGTTGAAAAGTATTTCGAATCACTCGACTGGCATGTACAGAAAGTGGATAAGGGTAAAGACGGCGACATTAACGCGCTGGAGGTCATTAAAGCAATAAGGAATGCGCAAGAATCAAGTAAACCGAGTTTGATTATTTTAGAAACAATAATTGGGTGGCCTGCCCCAAATTGGCAGAATACTTCAAAAATTCACGGAACGGTCATGCCAACTTCTGAGTATGAGCAAACTAAAAGAATGTTAGGAATAGATCCAGCAAGGAAGTTTCGCTTAATGGAGGCTCAGCGAGCCAACAATATTGAAGCGATTGCACAGCAAGCATCTAAGCACAAGCACCAATGCCAAAGTGAAGTTCAATCAGGCGTTCAGGTGTCGCAACTAAGCGATGTAATTGAACACCTGAATTTTCCCGAAAACATCTCAACCCGTAAAGCGAATTCGATGATTATCAACGCGTTGCAAGAAAATCACCCTTGGGTTATTGGTGGCTCAGCAGACCTGACGGAGAGCAACTCTCTCAGTCTTGAAAACAGGTTCCAGAATTATCCCTCAGGAAATGGATCTCGGGGAACTAATATTATATATGGGGTACGCGAGCATGCTATGTCGGCAGTGTCTAATGGAATGGCAATAGACCAGACGAATATAATCTTTTGTGCAACGTATTTAGTCTTTTCTGATTATCAAAAGCCCGCTATTCGCTTGGCGGCCCTTATGAATATACCTACAATCTACATTTGGACACATGACTCCGTGGCTATAGGTGCGGATGGGCCAACTCATCAACCAATCGATCAATTAGCAATGCTTAGAGCCATTCCAAATTTCACCGTGATTAGACCTTCCAGTGCGAATGAGCTTAAGTATGCATGGATGAAAATGCTTGCTGAAAGAAAACCATACGGCATTGTGTTGAGCCGACAGGACCTACCAAATTTTACGCTGGACGAGACAATGATGGAAAACGTTTCTAAAGGTGGGTATAAAGTTTTCCAAACCAAAGGATCAATTGAACCCGATTTGGTTTTAATTGCTACAGGATCTGAAGTTTCTGTGGCAATAGAAGCTAGCAAGAAACTATCTCTTAAGGGCATCAACGTAAGAGTCATATCAATGATTTCGATTGAATGGTTTAATTCCCAGGAAGCCGCATATAAGATAGAAGTGCTTGGGTCTGATTTAACGCCGAGAATTACATTTGAAGCGGCAAGCACTTTTGGATGGTCTTCTTTCACAGGTTTCAATGGGAGATCAATTGGAATAGATACATTCGGTGAAAGCGGAAATGGCTCTGAATTGATGAAGTTACTTGGAATAAGTGTGGAATCTGTCGTCGATATATCTCTCAAAGTTCTTGGAATTTCAGAAACGGACTTCAACAAATGATTCTTCTAACGCTAGCAGCGGGTTTGGGCACTCGGGCTCAACAGGGTGAATACACACCTAAAGCGCTTATTCAAGTAAAAGAAAAACCTCTTGTTTATTGGTCAATCGATTCTTTTCATCCTCTCCGAACCTGTGGAATCTTGTCCAGCGACAAATTATTTGTAGCAGTCAGAAAATCTGATCTCGATACATTTAACTTTGTTGAACAAGTACAGGAACATTTAACGTCTAAAATCAAAATTACAGAACTCGAGGCCCTAACCAATGGCCCTGCCGAGTCAGCGTACTTAGCGATAAGGCAGCTTCTCGCAGAAGGTCTAATCAGCCTAGAAGACCCCATTTTAATTAACGATTGTGATCACCATTTTAATGGCAATAGACTTCTTTCCGCGCTAAGTGAGCTTCCAACTTCAGGCGAAAACCATGTGTTGTTGTGCACTGCATCGAAGAATCCTGTTGACTTATCCTGGTCTTTTGTAAGAGAAGTTGATGGCCAAATAGTGGGAGTAGTTGAAAAGCCGATTAATCATAAAGACAAAGCTATAAATTATTCTGAGGGACTAATAGGTGTATATGGGTTTAGCCAAGTTTTACACTTTATGCAAATGTTTGAGAAAGCGAGAGAGAAAAATGGAATTGCAGAAATTTTTATTTCTGCCGTGATCGATAATGGACTAGTTTCAAAAGAAATACAAGATGTAAGAAAGGTTCAAGTAGATAACTTCACGAGTCTTGGGACGACAGAATTAATCCAAAGCGCCATACAGAATAATCAACTAGGCGGGTCATTTAAAGAAGCGGGAACTCTCTTTATTGATTTGGACGGAACTATTTTTTTTCATGACAGCGGGGGTGGAATAGGAGTTTTTGATTACAACACTTCTCCGACACTAGTTAACGAAGGAATACCTGAATGGCTTCAAAGTGCCAAGGCCGCGGGGTACAGCATTGTTATTACGTCAGCTAGAAATGAAAGCTCCCGCGGTTTAGTAGAAGATCAATTGACTGCATTTTCCATCCCGTATAACGAAATCATTCTTGGGCTCTCAGGTGGACCAAGATTCTTATTCAACGATACTAAAGATTCCTTAGCATGTTTGCCAACGGCTCATGCGATGAATTATCCAAGAAATAGTTTTCCGGTAACAGACGCTAATTTGATATTGAAGAGCATATCGAGTCTCTCTATCCACAATGAATTTAAAGGCGAGAGTGGCGAAAGAACATTTTTAGTACAGGATAGCGAAGGATTCTTCATCCGAAAGCAATCACAAAACACAGCCAATTCGAGAAACATTGTTAAATATCAAGTTAAGTGGTTTGAAGTAGTAAATGAATTTTATCCAAACAACGTACCAAAGCTGAAAAGAACTAACATACATTCTACGGACCAATTATTGTTCTTCGACTCCGAATATGTACCAGACTTGATTCCACTTGGAACGTACTTAGCTGGTCAAACTAGCGAAGTTCAGAAGTTGAAAATAAGTGAGTTTGCGAACATAATGAATGACATATATGAAAAGTTCCGTGTCAAAACTCCACTAAATATGGAATACGTTCAAAAGATTATTGAAGCTAAAGCCTTAGAAGGTGTAGTTAATGGATTAACTAACCTCCACATCGCGATTGATATGCCAATTATCCATTCCGTGAACGGGCGCACACTCACAAAATCATGGAACAATATTTCTCGAGTACTCAATCGCGCGAATACATTTGTCGAAAGTTTATTGAAAAACAGTATGGATGAAAGGACACTCATCCATGGTGATCCGACACTTAGCAATATAGTGTGCACGAAAGATGGGCGTATTTTGTTGCTGGATCCGATTGGCGCACGTGTGATGCCAGATTTCAATCAAGCCGAGGGGTTAGGAAGAGCAAATCCAATCTTTGATCATTCACGAGTCAGACTATCACTAGAGAACGAATACGAGCGATGGGCCGATGAGATTGTAGTTCAGAACGATTCAGGTGAGGTCAACTATTTCCTCCCAAACCATAATCATAGTGAACTGTACTCCTTCTACCGTAGACAATCCATTAAATCCATTAACCAACATAACTCCGCGTTGGATGACTTGATTCACATAACGACCCTGGCAAGAATATTTCCTTACAAAAGTAAGTCAAAGAAAAAAGAAGCTTATTACATTCTAGGAATTCTTGACGAAATGTGCGAAAGATTCATGAAGGAGTATATGTGAATTCGATTTTCAATTCAATTGCACTAAAGTTTCGAACCTTCATGTTCATGAGAATTCTAAGGTCATGCGATGAATTTCTCCGCACGAAATCAATGAGACTCAGTATTGGTACTCGTGAGTTAGGAGAGAAAACTAAACTTCTCGTAACTTCCCAAGAGTCACAAGATTGGTGCCTAATTCTACATGGCAAAATTTACAATAAAAATTTCTATGATTATCTAACAAACAACTTGAATGAGTTTCGCAATTCAAGTCCAGAATTAAAGATAATTCTTGCGACTTATCGCGATGAATTTTATCCACTACTCGAACAGTTTACGAAAAAATTAAGAATTGATCTAGTCGCAGTTGAAGATGTTGGGCAATTACCAAGTCCGTATCCGCAGAGCTTAGGACAACAAATTGCTACTATTTCGGCAGGAATTGAAAGAGCTAGAAGCTTAAACTTTAAATATGTCGCTAAATTGCGAGTCGATCAAAAAATCGAATTGAAAACTTTTATTCAATTGGCAAGTAAAGTCTTCAACTTGTTTCCACCTGGCGATAAAAGATTTTCAACACGAGTTTGGTCGACCAGCTATAACACCTATATCAATCGCTATTTCGGTATCTCAGATATGTTCATGTTCGGATCCACCGAAATCATGTCAATTTTTTGGAAAAACGCATCACCCCAGGAGATATTGCTGTTCAATAATGATTTAAAGAATAAGGAAGTTCAAGAAATTCTTTATGATTTTTCGATCCCAGAAACTTGGCTTGGCTTTAGGTTTATGAACTCAGTTAAAGTCGAAAGAGTTGGAGTAGAAAATCTCAATAGTGATTTCTGGAGGAAGTATGCTGGCGTCATTAATTCAGAGGCTATCGGGTTCGCTTGGGGAAAATCAAATGATTGGTTTAGCACTAACTTTCACAGTTATAACTGGTTTAGAAGTTTGTACTCACGTGATCTTGCGGAGCTAAGTTTCGAGAATTGGCTCACTAAATATTTGTGAAATTTGGTGTACATTTATCCCATGCGATATCTGGTAACTGGCGGCGCGGGTTTTCTTGGATCGCATCTTTCTGAGGCATTGCTTACCAAGGGCCACGAAGTTTTGTGCGTTGATAACTTCTTAACGGGAAACAGAAAGAATGTTGAAGTACTGCGTGACAATTTGAATTTCGAATTCTTAAGGCATGACGTAACAATTCCACTTTTCGTAGAAGTCGATGGCATTTACAACCTTGCATGTCCTGCATCCCCAGTAAAGTATCAACTTAATCCAACTCAGACAATGAAAACTAGTGTTCTAGGTGCTATAAACCTTTTGGGATTAGCAAAGAGACTAGATATACCAATCCTTCAAGCCAGTACTTCAGAAATTTATGGTGACCCAAAGATTTCTCCGCAAATTGAAGGATATTGGGGAAACGTCAATCCAATTGGTGTTCGCTCCTGCTATGACGAGGGCAAAAGAGCAGCCGAAACGCTCTTTTTTGACTACTCGCGACAATATGATGTCAAAATTAAAGTTGCAAGAATTTTCAATACGTACGGTCCACGCATGGCAGCAAATGACGGACGAGTTGTCAGCAATTTTATTAATCAAGCCCTTCGAGGCGAAGAGATAACAGTTTTTGGCGATGGTAGTCAAACACGCTCACTATGTTATGTGGATGATTTAGTTTCTGGTTTGGTTATGTTAATGGAAAGTCATCCCGAAGTTACTGGCCCAGTGAATCTTGGGAATCCTGACCCAATCACGATGTTGGACCTAGCTCAAGAGATTATTAGCCTTTGTAAGTCAAAGAGTAAAGTGACGTTTATGCCCCTCCCAAGCGATGATCCTACAAATAGGCTTCCTGATATATCCATTGCCAGAGAAATTCTAAACTGGTTCCCATCTGTCTCAAGGGCAGAAGGCTTAGATCTTACAGTTCGGTACTTTAAATCAATAATGTGACTGAATCCATTTTTTCCAGAATGGTATCCACAGACATTCGATTTCACTGGCGCGAAATCCAAAGTTTATTCGATTGAATTCATTAAGTTTTTCTTCAGTGATTTCATCTATGTTGCTAATGAAGAGAATTGGCAGCCCAAGATATTTAAGTGACTTAGACCAAGGTGTTTCAAATACAACAGGATAAACTCCAAGGTAAAGCGCCTCCCAAATTCTGTGATTTTCGTACCCATTTCCCTCGAGACACAAAATGAATTTGTATCTGTTGACATTTTGAATATACTGACGGAACTCAACGTAGTTAGGATCTATTTCGAAACACTTCGAAGTGGTTGCTTGAATTTCTAACAGAATTTTTCTGCGAATAGCATTTGTTGGGGACATGGGAGGTACATAGACCTTCATAATCTGATTTGAGTTTGAATTACATTTGTAAAGATTTGGATTGCCGGCACGCGCAAGCCTTCTATTCTCCAATCCGATAGGAAGTGTAAAAATTCTCTGTTCATCGGAAATGGTTGAATTTTGAATTAGGCATAGCGAGACACTTGGCGGAAGACAGATCGGTTCATCAAAATTCTCATCACTATTTCCTACCACCAACACTTTAGCGTTTATGTGGGCATGATTTTCATTAAGAAACTGCCTAAACTTATCTCCAGGTATAAAAAGGGAGCGGGCACTCTTGAGCTTCAAGAAATCAATTTTGGAGTTTTTTGAACGCCCGTAAACCCAATAATCGGTTATATCAGCAAGAGAGTCACCAGAAACAAAGGGCGCATTATCAGTGTTAGCTAAAATTAGATTTCGCTTTATGACACGAAGCAGTTTATGGAACATTCGCAGCATCCTGAGGAATCCTTACCTGGTGGCTATACTTGGTGACATGGTAGACCATTCCAAGCCAATGAAACTCTTGGTAATCGGTGGTACTTCAATTCTGAGTGAGTCCATCTCCCAACTTGCTAGAATTGAAGAATACCAAATTGAAACAACATCTCGTGGTGGGAAGGTCTGCAGTTATGCGGATACTCAACACGAACTAGATCTTAGTAGCGTAAGCAGTTTGGAGGAATTTCTTAGAGGAATTTCGACTCATAGATATAATAGAATAATTGTACTTACGGGTGAAACATCGGGAATTGATGTCGATGCAAACGGTACTGAAGAGATAAATGCTTACTACAATACACATTTGATAAATACTGTGTATTTAATTGACCAGCTATTAGCGAAATTAGAAACCCCGGGTAATTTGATCTACATTTCGTCGATCGCGGCGACAAACTCGAGCTATGATTGTCACTATTCCGCAGTGAAGGCCGGGGTCACAGCCTACATAAAATCCCGTTCACGATTCCTTAGCGCTAATCAAAGTTCATTCTCAATTGCTCCATCGTTGATTAAGGACACAAAAATGTATAGAGGGATGTCAACGAATACCGTGGCAAATCATTTAGTTAGAAATAAAGGACGTTTGATTTCACCGAATGAGGTTGCGAAATATGTGTGGGCTCAGAGACCAGAGACGACAATGGCAATTAATGGTCAGTTAATTTCGGTTGGCAATGAATACTAAGAAAATTGCTGTAATTGGAGCGGGAATTTTTGGAAGTGAAATAGCACTCAAATTGAGGAGAAATGGCTATGAAGTCAAACTTT
>Ga0164292_10002809_pt1 | contig 14187 bp, 12 predicted proteins | sample GEODES117metaG_FD_111486 | JGI IMG/M metagenome (GOLD analysis project Ga0164292, IMG submission 111486) | Eutrophic lake water microbial communities from Lake Mendota, Wisconsin, USA - GEODES117 metaG | ecosystem: Environmental > Aquatic > Freshwater > Lake | place: USA: Lake Mendota... | reverse complement strand
TCGCTCAAGTTCATGGGGCGTTGGAATGTCAATTCGGGCACGCCTACTGTGGCGCTGCTGGTCCAGGGCGGCATTGCGCTGGCGCTCGTGATCTTCGGGACCCAGCAGCGCGATGGGTTTGGCGCGATGGTCGAATTCACGGCGCCCGTCTTTTGGACTTTCCTGTTTCTGGTCGGCGTGTCGGTCTTCATCATGCATAACCGACCTTTCCCCGGCGAGCGCTTCGATGTGCCGCTATACCCGCTTACGCCGCTCCTGTTCACGCTCAGCTGCCGCTATCTCGCTTACTCCAGCACGATGTACACCGCGAGCAAGAATGCCGTGCACATCTCGTTTGGCGTGATGGCCGTGGGCGTGGTGGCCCTGGTCTTGCTGGAGATGGCGGAGCGCCGCAGGAAGGCGGTCGCGGCGTAGGGGTGAGGCGGTGGCCGGTCCCGGTCAGGGTTCCCCGGTCAAGATTGCCCGGGCGGGGTGCTCTGCGAGGGCCAGGGCATCGCCGCCAAGTGACGCTCAAACGAATCGACGTATAGGCGTTCGATGATCGTGCCGACGAGTCGCTGAAGGCCTGTTTTCAGCCCAGTACCAGACGACCCCGAAACGCCGACGCTCGGGGTGGCGGCGTAGTTGAAAAGGTGGATCCGTTTGATCCAGGGCGCCTGCCCTTGCACGCGTTCAACAATCTCGAATCCCCCACCGAGATACGGATAGAGGCCGACTTCGTCGGCCCTCTGAGCCTCATCGGGCGCGAATCGATCGCACCATCTCGCAGCCAGCGGAGCGACCGACGCGAGTTCGGGGCGCATGGACAGATCGTAGCGGGCACCGGTTCCAAAAATCGCAAAATCCGCTTCCTGCGGGCCCACACTTGTGGTGATTTGGATGCGGCCGTCCCGGTAGTCCGTCTCGATCCAGCCTGTGCCAGCGTGCATCGTGAATGATGCATGTCCGATCACCCGCGCGACTGCACTTTCAGGGGCGGGCGCTCCGAGCGACAGCAGACGGTGCATCACGGCCCACTTTTGGCGATCATCGAGTGCACCGAAGCCCCTGAGAAATCCTGCCTGCTCGAGCCAGGCGCGGTGCTCGACCTTGAGGAGTCCGGCGCGGCGGAAATAGAGATCGACCGTTGCCCCATGGTCGAGCGCGGCCGCCGCTGCGTCGAAGGCCGCCGCCCCCGCGCCCAGTACAGCGACCCGCCGCCCGCGCAGCGCTTCAAGATCGATCGGATCGGAACTGTGCGCCCAGGCCGTTCGGGGCAGGGGTCGGGTGAACTCGGGAGGGGCGTACCAGCAGCCACCGCCGTCCATGCCGTTGGCCAGGACGACATGCCTGAATACAGCGTTTCGGCTGGTACCCGAGGATTGGAGATTGACTTCAACCAGCCCGTCGGGCGTCCCATTGCAGGCGGTCAGCTCGACCCCGTTGGAGACCTCGACGCCCGTGATCTGGCGGAACCAGAGCAGGTAGTCCATCCACATCGGCGTCGGGATGCGCTGCATCGCTTCCCAGGCTGAGGCACCGTGCTGACACTCGAACCATGCGCGGAACGTCAGGGAGGGAATCCCGTAGTCTGGTCCAGTGAGGTACTTCGGGGTGCGCAGCGTCAGCATGCGGGCGAAGTTGATCCAGGGGCCTTCGCGGCCCGATGGACTACGGTCCACCACGGTGACATCGTGGACGCCTTCTCGTTTGAGCGCAAATGCGGTCGCCAGCCCCGCCTGGCCGCCGCCCACCACCAGCACGGCACCTGCTCGTTGTCCGTTGGTATCGAAGACTTCAGGTACCCAGGAGGCCTCCGGAAAGCTCAGGCAATCGAGTTCATACCTGACCCTCGCCTCGAGCTCGGACAATGATGCGGCACCTGCTGACCCCACCCATCGACGATCGGGTGCCCCCATCACTTGTAGCCTGCGACAGTCGGAAGCCACATCGTGAGCGCCGGGAAAAAGGCGATCATGGTCAGAACGATGAGCATGGCCGCGATGAAGGGGAGTACCGCGAGCGAGATCTGCTCAGCCGAGACTTTGGCAATCGGTGCGACGACAAAGAGCGCCAGACCCAGCGGCGGCGTGAGCAGCCCGATCAAAAGTGCATACATCAGGAAAACGCCGTACTGAAAGGATTGCATCTCGAGCAACTGCGTGCAGATCGGCATCAGCAGCGGGCCGAGAATGATCATGTTGGCCACTGCATCCATCACGCAGCCGACAACGAGCAAAAGAATCACCACGATCAGAAAGACCAGAACCGGCTCGGTGGTGATGCCACTCATGAGCGCGACCAGTTTTTGCGGGATCTGTTCGAAGGCCAGAATGCGACCCATGACCAGCGATATGGCAACGATGATGACCGCCGCTCCAGTGATCTGCGCAGTCGACATCAGCGCCTCGCCGAATGACCGAAGGCTCAGATTACGGTAGACGAGCGCCCCGAGGATCGTTGTGTAGATCACCGCGATGACGCCCGCCTCCGTGGGCGAGAAGACCCCGCCCAGGATGCCCCCCAGGATGATGGCCGGGATCGTCAACGCGGGAAGGGCGCGCATGCCGTGCCGACCGAGCGCGCTCACACCCTCGAACCGCCTCGGCGCGCCAAAACCGCGAACTCTGCAGATCAGCCAGGAGGTGATCATCAGCGCGATACCCGTCAAGAGCCCAGGGATCACGCCTGCCAGGAACAGTCCGCCAATCGACATGCCGAGTTGGCTGCCGATGATGACCAGGGGAACGCTGGGCGGAATGATCGCGCCGATGCATGCGGCCGCTGCCGTGATCGCCGCAGCAAACCCAGGCGGGAAGCGTTCGCGGATCATGGCAGGGATGACGACCGGCCCAAGCGTCGCGGCATCGGCGAGCGCGGATCCGCTTATGGTCGCGAGCAGCATGCCCGTTACGGTGGTCACGTGGGCCAGACCACCCCGGATCCAGCCGACTGCCGCATTGGCGAGGTTGACGAGTCGGTCGGTGAGCCCACAGCGATTGAGCAGTTCGCCGGTCATCACAAAGGCCGGCAGCGCCAGCAGCGCGTAGGAGTCCAGGCCCGAGGCCATCTCGGTCACCAGCACCAGCGTGGGAATCGAGGTGCCGGAGAAGGCAAGAAAGATGAAACAGCCAATCCCGATCGCAAAAACGACCGGTACCCCGATCAAAATTGAACCCAGGAACGGCAGGATGAGATAGATAAGGACGTTGGTCATGCAGTCAGTCCGCCGTGCCCGAACTGCCGTAGGCAGCGAAATGCGCGTGATCGCCGCGGCGCCACGCGAAGAGGTCAGCGACAAGCCTGGCGGCCACGACGATCGCCGAAAGCAAGGCACAAAATGGGATGGCGAGCTTGAACCAGCGGGTTGACCAGCCCAGACCGGGCGTCACCCTGTGAAAGCTGCCGCCGACGACCTGGAATCCGTACCAGACCAGGGCGATCAAGAGACCGAGGGTCAAAGCACGCGAGAGCATGATGGTCCACTCGCGGAGCCCCGAGGGCAGTGCATTCACGAGTGCGGGCACATGGATGTGCTTCCAGTCGAAGCACAAACCGACGCAGGCCAGCATCACCAGCCAGGCCATGCCCCATATCGCCACGTCGTCCGCCCAAAATACTGAGCTGTTGAAAACATAACGGCTGACGACCTGAACGGCCATGGCCGAAAAGATCATCAGCACCAGCGCTGCGGCTAGACCGTTGCTCAAGGCAACGATCCGGACCGCAATTGTTTCAATGGCGCGCATCAGCAGTCCGGGGTCAGCTCAGCGGAGGGCCACCATCCGATCGAGCACCGACTTGTCGATTCCCTTGGCCTCGGTTTGCCAGACCGACTCGCCTCGCGTGCGCCAAGCCTGCATCTCCGCAGCAGAGGGCCGGTAGATATCCATTTTGGCGGCGGTGAGTTTGGCGGTGAATTCGGCCTCGAGCTTGCGGTCGAGCGCGTTGGCCTCCGCCGCCGCTTCGGCCGCTGCTTTCATGAAGCGCTCGCGAATCGCAGCAGGCATGGCATTGAATGAATTTCGGTTCATCACCTGGAACTGCACCGCGAAAATCGAGTCGACGGCGGTCGCGTGACGCAGGACCTCATGCATTTTGAAGCCAAACGTCCAGATCGGCTGGACGTGCATGCCATCGACCAGTCCGTTCTTGAGGCCGTTGTAGGTTTCGGTCCAGGCAAGCGGAGTGGGGCTCCCGCCCCAAGCCCGGATGAGGGAGATCTCGGCCGGCGAAGTCGTGGTGCGAAATTTGAGGCCCTTGACTGCGTCAGGGGCGGGGAGCGCCCGGCGACTGTTCTAGAGCAACCTGAACCCGCCCGCACCGACGGGGGGCAGGACGACCAGAGGCGTCTGGGACTCAAATCGCCGAGCCTGATCGCGCCACAGATCGGAGGAGAATAGCTTTGCACCCATGTCCCAGCTGGTAATCGCATAGGGCAGGTCAACGAAGGTGAACGCATTAGAAAATTGCGCGAACTGGCCCGTGACGTTACTGGTGATGTCGATGAAACCTGTCTGAACCGCTTCGAGCTGCGACAGGTCTGTTCCGAGCGCTGAGCTCGGATGGACGCGCAACTCGAGGTCAACCTCGTATTTTTCCTTGAGGATCTGCGGGATCCGGGCGATGGAGATGTAGGACGGGTCGCCTTCCTTGGCGTTGAGCCCGGCGACGATCGGCTTCAGATACCGGAGTCGGCCCGACGCCTGGACAAGCGAGGGCGCTGCGAGCACGGCCGCTGCCGCGCCCACACGCCGTAGCGAGTCTCGACGAGCAACAGAAGCGATGGGGGCGGCCCCTTTCGGAAGGCTTGAAGTCATGGGATACCTCTCCTGAGCTGATCGAAGCCTGATTCGAAATTGGCTTCGGTTATGGATATGCAACGATCCCGAATGGCACGGCTCGCACCTTTTCGGCAGAATTCTTTGAAGCATCGGGATTTAAGCATCAAACATCTGGCTTGTACACAGTTGGATGTCGAGTCGCTGAATCGCAGCGTGCTTCGCGAGCCCCGTCGCGCTGGGGAGGTGTCAGCGCCCGAGCGCTTCTACGCATTCGAGATTTCTGCATTCTGAAGGGGGTTTAAATGGAAACAGGGCTTGTGGGTCGTTCGGTGTTGATCACCGGCGCTTCCCGGGGAATCGGCCGGGCGGCGGCGCTGGGCTTTGCCGCCGAGGGCTGCGCGCTTCATCTTGCCGGTCGAAATGAGGCCGACCTTCGCGACGTCGCTGCGCAAGCGCTCGATCAAGGGGCGACGTCCGCGCAGGTGCATGTCGGCGACCTGATGCACGCTGGCGAACCCGCCCGACTGGCGAAAGCGTGTGGCGAGATCGATGTGCTGGTCACCAATGCCGGTGCAACGCCCACCGGACCGATCGAGACCGTCACCGAGGCCGATTGGCAGGAGGGGCTCGGCCTCAAGGTGATTTCGACCGCGCTTCTGATTGGCGAGGTGTATCGAAGCATGTGTCAGAGGCGCAGCGGCGTCATCGTCAATGTGATTGGCAATTGCGGCGAGCGACCCGATCCCGAGATCATCATCGGCACCGTCTGCAATGCCGGCATGATGAATTTCACCCGGGCCCTGGGCGCTGACAGTCCCCGTCACGGCGTACGTGTGCTCGGCGTGAATCCGGGGCCGACCGCGACCGAGCGTTTGGTCATGCTCATGGAGCGCAAAGCGGCCGATCGCTTGGGCGATGCGCAGCGCTGGACCGATCTCACCGCGCCGCTGCCTTTTGGACGTGCCGCCACGCCCGAGGAGATTGCGAACATGATCGTGTTCGGCTCATCCGATCGTGCTTCGTTTGTGAGCGGCACGGTGCTGACCGTGGATGGCGGCGTGGCCTGGCGCGGAGGGCTCTTCTGAGACGGGTGCTGCACTCCCAGGCCGTGGTGCAGGGGGTACGGGGGTGCATGCGTAGTGGCTCGACTCCCCCGAAGCTCGCTGTGTATACTGGAAGCGATCTGGTGTTGTCCTCGATTGAGATGTGTACCCGAGGGCTCGCTGGCCCAATAATGATGACAACGGAGGAGACGATGGCCCGATTCCATCTTGTTTTGGCGTGCGCCGCAGCTTTTGCATTGTCCTGGCAACACCCGGTATCTGCGCAGCCGGGCGCTCCCGCGCTCAAGCCGCTCGAGGTACCGTCCCAGTGCGCGAAGAAAGACAAGGTCCGGATCGCCAATACCGGGCACGTATTGATCTACGTCGCCGGCCAGTACGCGAAAGCCTCGGGCATCTTCGACCGGCTCTGCCTAGATGTCGAAATGGTCACCCTCAATGCTCAGGTCGAGGGCCTGATCGGCCGGCAGGTCGACTTCATCGAAAGCAACACGATGGAGCCTGTCAAGACGTATGCGGCGGGTCGCCATCTGCTCGCTGTTGCGCCGATGCTCGCCTGCTACACCAACAGCTTTGTGGTCCGCAAGGAGGTCGCCGATCGATTGAAGCTCACGCGTGAGTCGCCTTTGCAGGACCGGCTCGCGGGGCTCAAGAGCCTCAGGATTGGCGTGACGAATCTTTCGCAGGGCGCCGGGCTCTGGGTGCTGCTGATGCTCGACGAAGCGGGCCTGAGCTCGAAAGATGTCAAGCTCAACCAACTCGACAATGCCCCGGGGATGATGGCGGCGTTCCGTACTGGTCAGATCGATGCCCTGAGCAGCGGCAGTCCGCCTGGTGAGCAACTCGAGTTCGAAGGTCTGGGTTATCGACTGATCACCGGGCCGGGTGGAGACTTCCCCGGTTTTGGGCCGGACAGCCGCTTTCCCTACACTTCGATCATGACCACCCGCCAGTTCGCGCTTGACAATCCCGAGTTGGTCCAGAGGGTCGTAGCAGGCTTCATGTGGGCCAATGCGCGGGTCCAAAGCGAGCGCCAGGCGGTGCGCGATTCCACGCGCAAGACGATGTTCCCCAAGCTGAATGAGAAGGTGTTTGACCAGGCGTTCGATTTCACCTACCCCTGTTTTGCACACCCGGACGACCGCTTCACGCAGGCCTCTTTCGACCGGGTGCTGCGAGTGGCCAACCTGGGCCGCAAGGCGGGCGGCCTTGCGCCCGTCACCCGCATCCGTATGGACGACATCATGACCAATCGTTTCCTGGATTCGGTCGCCTCGGTCGCCAAGACGATCAAGCCATGAGTGGTTTCCGGCGCCAACCGGCACCGCTACCAAGTGAGGCCGATCCAAGCCGCCCCATCCTGAGTGCCGAGGGCGTGCATCACTGGTACTACAGTCCCGAGCGCAAGTCATTTGTCACCGCGCTCGAGGACCTGAGCCTGAGCGTCCGGAGGGGCTCTTTCGTCGCGCTTCTGGGGCCTTCGGGTTGCGGCAAGTCGACACTGCTGAACATGTTTGCCGGCCTGATTGCGCCCAGCCTCGGCGTTGTGCGCTATCAGGGTCAAGCGATTACGGCGCCCAACACGCAGGCGGCCTATGTCACCCAGAACGACAGTCTGCTGCCGTGGCGCCGAGTGGCCGCCAATGTTGGCTTGCCGCTTGAGGTGAGGGGCGTGCCTGCGCGCGAACGCGAAGAGCGTGTGGCGCAGGTGCTCACGCAAGTGGGACTCCAGGGGTTCGAGCGTGCATTCCCGAGCGAATTGTCAGGCGGCATGCGCAAGCGCGTCGGGCTCGCGAGGGTGCTCGTCACTAACCCCAATCTCGTGTTGATGGACGAGCCTTTCGGCGCGCTCGATGCGCAGTTGCGCGCGCGCCTGCACTCGGAATTCCTACGTCTTTGGAGCGAGCGCGGGATGACCGTTGTCTTTGTCACCCACGATATAGACGAGGCGGTGACCCTTGCGCAGGAGGTGTATGTGTTTGCCTCGCGGCCAGGCAGGATTCGCGCCCGGATCGATATCGACCTGCCTTTCCCGCGCGATGTCGAGGAGATTCGCTATGACGCGCGTTTCGTCGAACTGAGTCATCGTCTGCGCAATGAGTTGCGCCTGGCCAATCCGGTCATCGAGGAGCACTGAATGAATGATCGGACATCGCCGGTAACCGATTCGGCTTCCGCTCAGGATCCGGCCTTGCGGGCGCGTATCGAGCAGGGCCGGCGTGAAACCATCGCCGCCTGGCGCAGGCAGCGGCAGTGGGTCTGGGTCGGCAAGATCCTCTTTCCCTTGGCCTTTCTGGGGCTCTGGCAATACGCCAGCGATCGCTGGATCGATCCCTTCTTCGTCAGCAATCCCGCCGATGTTGCAATCAGGCTCTGGGAGTGGTTACTCGATGGCACGATCGTGGGCACCGCAATCGAGACCTTGCTATCGGCCGCGTATGGATTCCTGCTCGGGGGCGCCGTTGGTATTTTGCTGGCCCTCCTGCTGGGCCGGATCTTCTGGCTCGACGAGATCATCCGCCCCTTTCTGACCGCGCTCTACAGTCTGCCCAGGCTGGCGCTGGTGCCGCTTTTCATCATCTGGCTGGGCATCGGCGCGGCGATGAAGATCACCCTCACCTCGGTGATCGTATTTTTCATCGTGTTCTACACGACCTATGCGGGCGTGCGCGATGTACCGGCGTCGCTGATCAACCTGCTCCGCACGATGGGGGCGTCCAGGTTTGATATCGTCCGCAAGGTGATACTGCCTTCCGCTGGGGTTTTCATGTTCACCGGGCTGCAAGTCTCCGTACCGTATGCCGTGACGGGCGCGGTATTCGGAGAACTGGTGGTGGGCAGTTCAGGTCTGGGGTGGCTGCTGCGACGATCGCAGAACAATCTCGACTCTACCGGCGTGTTCGCCGGACTGATCGTCATCATGTGCGTGGCGGGAGCGATCTCGTTTTGCGTGACGCTGCTGCAGCGCCTCACTTCGAAATGGCGAATGGAAGTGAGCGCGCCCGTGATGTGAGCGAGAGCGCCGTGAATCAGGCACGGCGCTCTTGCGGGTCTCACTCCACGCGAATCAGGTCGAGAAGATCGTCCACGCGTTCGGACTCATGCAGCTTGCGGGTCGCAGCGATCAGTTGCTCCTGCCGGCGCTCATCAAAAAAGCCCCGAGTGCATTCGACGAACTTGCGCTCAAGTTCGTCATCGCTCATGCCTGCTTCGATCTGGGCGAGCGTCACCATGTGATCGGCGCTCACCGTCCGGCCGTCGGCCAGTGTCGCAGTGATCCGGCATTTGCGTTCACCGGGCGTCGCGCGGGTGAACTCATCGAGCACCACCACTTCGGTGCGTCCGATCAGGTCGAGCACGTCGGCGTCCAGGAAGCGGCCACGCTCGAAGCTGTGAATGCTGAGTTCGCCGTCGATCAGAGTGCATACGACCGAGAACAGCATCGAATGGTCGGCCGTCTCGCGTGTACGCGGCGCCCACAGCTCGCGATCCTTGACCGCGCCTTCCCAGGCTGATTTGTAGGTGTCGATCCGCAGCGAGCGGATTGCGGCCGGGTCGATGCTCTCGCGCAACTTCAGCGCGGTCATGATCGGCAACTGGCAGGAGTCACGGACGGGGTAGGTCTTGATATTGGTTTGAAACACGCCCCAGCGCCAGTCGCTCGATCCGTCGGGCAGATTGACCGCGTAGCGATCGCCCTTGAGGGTCTGGTTCCAGAATCCGAATACGCCGTCGAAGCATTCGTAGGGTCCCGTCAGACCTTCCGCGGCCAGCATTGCGGCGAAGACGCCGTTGCGCGCGCCATTGGGCCCCGCGCAACCCTTCCACATCGACAGTTCGCCAGCGCGTGTCTGATAGGTGCAGAGATTGGGCGTGATCGCGAGCGCGAGCGCGTGTTGCAGCGCTTCGCGGTCCAGCCCGAGCAGCCGTCCGGCACCCATCGCCGTGCCCATGACGCCGGTGACCGGTTGGTCCCAGCCGGCCGAGTTGAGAGGCGCCACGTCGGTGAAGCGGCACATGATTTCGTAGGCCACCGCAAGCGCGGTGATGAATTCGCGACCGGATCGCCCGCAGGCCTCGGCGACCGCCAGGATGCCCGGCAGGTAGTCGGAGGGGTGGTGGGCGTCGCGGGTGCGCCACGCATCGTTCAGGTCCAGATAACGAACCATCACGCCGTTTGCAAACGCGGCCATGTCGACCGTGGTGCGCATCTGCGAGCCCCATACGCGGGCCGACATCGGGCCGAGGGTCGGCTGGGCCATCTTGCGCGCGATTTTCGACGGTGGCGCGTTCCAGGCTGCAATCGCCACACCGATCGAGTCGAGCACGCGCATCTGGGCGGCGCGCACCGCATGCGCAGGCAGGTCTTCGAAGCGGGTCGAGGCTGCGAATTCGACGATCCTGTGGTCAAGTTGAGCGGTATCGTTCAAGTCATGCCTCCTGATGGGGTGCGGTTCGGGTGCCAAGCACAGTTTCGATGAAGCTCGCCGCGGGGAAGAGGCGATCCGCCGACGGATGAGGGTCGACGATCTGCAGGCCGACGGGCAGGCCGTCTTCTGCCAATCCAGCCGGAATCGTGATCACGCCCAGACCGAGCAGGGACCAGGGCCTGTTGAGGAGCGCATTGCCCGTCGATCGGATGCCCAATGGGGCGGTCTCGAGCGTGGCGGGGCCGATCAGCAGGGCGCCCGCCTCGGCGAACGGGTAGAGGCGCTGAGCAATCCGCGTCACACGGGCCCGGGCATAGGCGAGATCGTCCTCGGATGCGGCCTGGCCCTTGGCGATGAATGATCGAAGACTTTCGCTGAAACTCGCAAGCGCTTCAGCGCTCCAACCCGCGAAGCTGCGCGCGACCTCAGCCGCCATCAGGATGCGGTGGGCGTCGTCGATCCGATCGAATTCTTCGAGCGGAGCTTGTTGCAGGATCTCGATCCCTGAAGCTGCGAGGCGGTTGCACGCACGGTCGATGAGCGCTTGAACCTGCGTCTGGCACGCTACGCCTGCCGGCAAGGCGAGCCGGATCAGTCGCAGCGGCGCTTGGGCGCCGACTGGCCGGGCTCGGGCCTCGAGCACCGCCGCGACACGGGCGATGTCGGCGACGGAGCGCGCGTGCAGGCCGATGTGATCCATCGAGGGGGCTAGATAATGCAGACCACGCGTCGGGACATGACCGAAGGGCGGCTTGTAGCCCACTACGCCGCAGTAGGCGGCTGGCCGGATCGTCGACCCGCCGGTCTGGGTGGTGAGTGTAACCGGCACGTGAAAATCCGCAACAGCTGCGGCAGACCCCGAGGATGAACCCCCTGGCGTGCGGCGCGTGTCGTGAGGGTTGACGGTCGGGCCTGGTTCAGTGAACGCAAATTCAGTGGTGACCGTCTTGCCCAGCGGAATCGCTCCGGCTGCGCGCAGCCGCTCGATGCACTCGCCGTCGAGCCGAACTGGGGCCGGGTCGGTCGCTGATGCGTTGCAACGCGTGGGCATGCCGGCGACGTCGATGACGTCCTTCACGCCGATGGGCAGGCCCTTGAGCGGCGCGGAGGCGGGTGCTGATCGGTCCGTCTGGTGGGCGGCCGCCCGCGCGCACTCCGGGTCCAGATGCGTCCAGGCGCGAATCAGCGGGTCGCGGGCCGCAATCCGATCCAGACAGGCCTCGACCCAACGGGTTGCGCTCAGCCCGCCGCGGGCCTGCGCAGCCAGTCCTTCGCAGGCTGACAAGCTTGCGGGTGAGTCAGGTGCTTCGATCATGGGCCACTCGCGCGTCAAGCGGGATCATGGGCGGCATTTTCCGAACGAAAAAGCACGCCCGAAGCCAGCCTGCTTCAGCTGGCGACCTGACTCGGGATCTCGATGCCGAAGTGCTGGCTTGCAACAGCTTGCAATTCCTTGAAGCAGATGCCAATCCGCACGGGCTTGAAGTCACGCAGGTCGATGATGCTCGATCCCAGGCCGCGGTCGTTGCTGTAGCGGCTGTTGCCCCGGTCGAGGGCCAGTTCGGTCGCGGCAAGCACCTCGGGCTCGATATCGCCGAATACGAACTTGCTTCCCGCAAGCGAACGGTTGGCCGACGATCCGAAGACCGGTCGGGATTCGGCGAGGGCGATGCGGGCGATCTCGTCGTGGGTGGGGCCGGCGTTCATCAGCACGTCCATGGTACCGGCCTTGGAGGCATTGGCCAGTACGAACGGTGCAACCGACCGGAAGAAAGGATGATCGGCCCGGAACGGCGCCACCACCGAGATCGGCAGGCCGTGGTCGAAGATCACCGCGCGGACGTAGTCGCGGGCGCGTGCATCGATCTCGATGATTTCCTGAAAGATCGCCCACGACCCGAACATGCCGCAGGGCTTGGTGAAACTGCGGTTTTTGGCTTCGTAAATGCGGCGGATGGCAGGCTCGGTGTGGCCGACGATTGCGTAACCGACGTCCGCCTTGAAAATGGCAACACCACCGGCAGCAACGGTATCGTGCACCGCTCGGGCGTCGGCGATGGGATCAAAATCTGAAGCCAACTGGAGTCTCCCTGGCGCCTCTGGCAGGCGTTGTTCTTGGTTTTCAAACGAGCTCAATCGATTGTACACAATGGTGCCGATTATTGTTACCCTACAAGCCCTTTCGAAGCCCGCCCGAAACGATGTTCGCATTCGCCCAGGTATTCAACTTCCATCTGGCTTTTACCCTATTTGAATGGCCGTTCAAATATGCTGAATGACAAGCCCATCCATTGGCTCGGAGTCGGTGAGGGGCTCGATCTGATCGCTGCCGGGCGTCTGGCCCCCCGGGAATGGGAGCGGGCTTTGCTGGAGCGTATCCGCGCGATCAATCCCCTGGTGAATGCATTCGTCCAATTCGGATTCGAGACAACGGCAGCGGGACAATCGGGGCTTGCGCGGCTTCGGCCGGCTGAAGCGGGTGGATTGCTCGATGGTGTGCCGCTGGGCATCAAGGACGTCATCGACACGGCTGACCGGCCAACCACCGGGCATTCCCGTGTGGCGATCGATCGGCAACCGTCCGTAGACGCAGCCTGCGTGGCGCTGCTGCGCGGGGCGGGCGCCGTGATGCTGGGCAAGACCGCTACCCACGAGTTTGCCCACGGCGGGCCCTCTCTCGATCTGCCCTGGCCGCCCGCCCGCAATCCCTGGCATCTGGATCACTTCACCGGCAGTTCCAGCAGTGGTTCGGGGGCGGCCGTCGCAGCGGGTCTGGTCCCTGCGGCCCTGGGCACTGATACAGGGGGCTCGATCAGGATCCCCGCCGGCATGTGTGGCGTGACCGGTCTCAAGCCCACCTATGGTCGCGTGAGCCGCAGGGGCGTGCTGCCCCTTGCAGGCAGCCTCGATACCGTGGGTCCGATGGCGCGCAGCGCCCGGGACTGTGCCTTGTTGCTGCAGGTGATTGCAGGTTTTGATCCCGCCGACCCCTCCAGCGTTGACCGACCGGTGCCTGATTATTGTCAGACGATCGATCAGGGCATCGGGGGCGTCAGGATCGGCGTGGTCCGCCACTTCTGGGAGCGCGATCTGAAGGCGCATCCGGATGCGGTTCGGGGTGTCGAGTCGGCGCTGGGGGTCCTGCAGGGCCTGGGCGCGCATCTGTGCGAGGTCGAGCTCGCGCCGCTCGGTTTTTACAATGATGTCCGTGTGCTCGTGCAAGAACCCGAGGCGTTTGCCCGCTACGCGTCTGACCTGCGTCGACGTACCCGTGATTTCGGTCGGGATTTCCTCGGGCGTATTCTTCCGGGTTGCCTGGTGCCCGGTCATGTCCAATTTCAGGCCATGCGGCATCGCGAGCGGCTCGTTCGGCAGATGCGCGCGGCCTTTGATCAGGTTGATCTGCTCGTGACGCTCGGCCCGGGACCCGCACCACGGCTCGATGCGCCCCGCACGCATGGCTTCCGTTACGGCTTGTGGGGCGACCGACCGAATCTCACCTCACCCTTTTCACTGACGGGTTTGCCGGCCTTGTCGGTCTGCACGGGGTTCTCTTCGAACGGACTGCCGCTTTCGATGCAGATCGTCGGACGTGCGTTTGACGAGAGCCTTGTGCTCCGTGCGGGGGCGGCCTTTGAGGCGGCAACCGGGTTCGGCGAGCGTCGGCCTCCGATCGATGGGTGCCCGCCCCCGTCACCGCTTCGCGCACCTCCCGAAGAGCCTGTAGCCGTGGCCGACCCAGCGACCCGGGTCTGGGTGGAGCGCATGCTGGGCCTGGCGGGTCTCGAACTCGACGCCGACCTGCTCGCGCTTGTGCACACCGCAGCGCCACTTGTCGAAGCGATGATCGGCCGGATCGATGTCCTTGACAACTGGTCAGATGAGCCAGCGCAGGTGTTTCTCGCCTGAGCGCTGCACTTCAATCAACCTGGA
>Ga0164292_10002808_pt1 | contig 14189 bp, 9 predicted proteins | sample GEODES117metaG_FD_111486 | JGI IMG/M metagenome (GOLD analysis project Ga0164292, IMG submission 111486) | Eutrophic lake water microbial communities from Lake Mendota, Wisconsin, USA - GEODES117 metaG | ecosystem: Environmental > Aquatic > Freshwater > Lake | place: USA: Lake Mendota, Wisconsin... | reverse complement strand
GCTCACTGGAGGTGACCGGAAGCAACATCGCAAAGGGCGGTGCGGGGGACCGAAGCCGCCTGGCGACAATACGGGCTCTGGCCTGCCGCTTTAGAGAAGCCGTTCGAGGCCGTAGACCAGCCCCTCGAGGCTCCGCACCCGCCGCGCCACCAGCAGCACCCCCGGCATGTAAGCGCTGCGGTCGAACGTGTCGTGGCGCAGGGTGTAGGTCTCCCCCGGCGCGCCGAACATCACCTCCTGGTGGGCCACCAGTCCAGGCAGGCGCACCGAGTGCAGGCGCAGGCCACTCTCCCGCAACCCGCCCCGGCAGCCCGCCAGGCTCTCGTGCTCCTCCACTTGGGGGGAATTGAAGTCTTTGCCCAGCTCCTCGATCAACTCGGCGGTTTTCAGGCAGGTGCCGCTGGGGGCGTCGGCCTTGCGGTTGTGGTGGAGCTCGGTGAGCTCGCAGTAGTCGTAGAAGCGGGCGGCGGCGGCGGCGGCCTGCTGGAGCAGCACCATCCCCACCGAGAAGTTGGGAATCACCGCGGCGCCAACCCCCGCCTTGGCCGCAAAACCGGCGAGCTCGTGCAGCTGCTCGGGGCTCAGGCCGGTGGTGCCGATCACCGGATGGACGCCGTAGGCGATGGCGGCGCGGGTGTGCTCGTACACCACCGAGGGATGGGTGAAGTCCACGAGCACGGCGCCCCCGCCCGGGCCGGCGCTGCGCACCGACTGACTCACCTGGCAGAGGGTGCCCTCCAGGTCGGCGGTGATCGCCACCTGCTGCTCCCCAAGACCCAGGGCCAGCCCCACATCCTCCCCCTCCCGGCCGGGGGTGGTGTCCACGGCGCCTGCCAGGGTGCAGTCGGGCGCGGCCAACACCGTGCGCACCACCTCGGCGCCCATGCGGCCCAGGGCTCCGGCCACCACCACCGGGATGGGGCGCTCCGGAGGCGGGGGGGCGGAGACGGAGGCGCTCATCGGATTGGCCAGGGCTGGCGCCGAGCCTATGAGGAGGTCGCGCCGCCTGGCTCCCCTGCGTAGGCTTCGTGCCATTGCGCACACAACCACTCGCATGTTCACGCAGGTCCGCTCCGCCAACCGCCGGGTCGTTCCCGACAGCACCGGGGATCGGGCCGTGATGAAGGCGGTCTACGTGGTGCTCGAACCCCAATATCAGAACGCCCTCACCCAGGCGGCCACCAGCCTCAATGACCAGAACGGCCCCCTGGCGATCGAGCTGAGCGGCTACCTGATCGAGGAGCTGCGCGACCCGCAGAACTACGCCGACTTCTGCGCCGACGTGGCCGCCGCGGATGTCTTCATCGCCTCGCTGATTTTCATCGAAGACCTGGCCCAGAAAGTGGTGGAGGCCGTAACCCCCCACCGGGATCGGCTCAAGGCGGCGGTGATTTTCCCCTCGATGCCCGAGGTGATGCGTCTCAACAAGCTGGGCACCTTTTCGATGGCCCAGCTGGGCCAGAGCAAGAGTGCCATCGCCGGCTTCATGAAAAAGCGCAAGGAGGCCGGCGGCGCCGGCTTCCAAGACGCGATGCTCAAGCTGCTCAACACCCTGCCAACGGTGTTGAAGTATCTGCCCGTGGAGAAGGCGCAGGATGCCCGCTCCTTCATGCTCAGCTTCCAGTACTGGCTAGGGGGTACGCCGGACAACCTGCGCAATTTCCTGTTGATGCTGGCCGACAAATACGTCTTCCCACGGGGCGAAGACGGCCGGCCCGCCCTGCAGGTGGCCGACCCCGTGGTGTTTCCGGATCTAGGGATCTGGCATCCCCTGGCCCCGGCGATGTTTGAGGACATCAAGGAGTACCTCAACTGGACATCCAGCCGCAGCGACCTCAGCGAGGACGCCCGCCGCGGCCCCGTGATCGGCCTGGTGCTGCAGCGCAGCCACATCGTCACCGGCGACGAGGCCCACTACGTGGCGGTGATCCAGGAACTGGAATTCCGCGGCGCCAGGGTGATTCCGGTGTTCTGCGGTGGTCTCGACTTCACCCGCCCGGTGAATGCCTTCTTCTTCGATCCGCTGAATCCAGACGTACCCCTGGTGGATGGGGTGGTGTCGCTCACCGGCTTCGCCCTGGTGGGGGGACCGGCCCGGCAGGATCACCCCAAGGCGATCGAGGTGCTGAAGAAGCTCAATCGCCCCTACATGGTGGCCCTGCCACTGGTCTTCCAGACCACCCAGGAATGGGAGGAGAGCGATCTGGGGCTCCATCCGGTGCAAGTAGCTCTGCAGATCGCCATTCCCGAGTTGGATGGCGCCATCGAGCCGATCGTGCTCAGCGGCCGCGACGACGCCACCGGCAAAGCCCACACTTTGCAGGACCGGGTGGAGGCCATCGCCGAGCGCTCCATCCGCTGGGCCTCCCTGCGCGTCAAGCCCCGCAACGAGAAAAAGCTGGCGATCACCGTGTTCAGCTTCCCACCGGATAAGGGCAACGTTGGCACTGCCGCCTATCTCGATGTGTTCGCCTCGATCCATCGCGTGATGGAGGAGATGCGGGCCAAGGGGTACGACGTCAGCGATTTGCCGCGCTCGCCCAAGGAGCTGATGGAGGCGGTGCTCAAGGATCCCGAGGCGATGGAGGGGTCGCCGGAGCTGGCAATCGCCCATCGCATGAGCGTGGCTGAATACGAGCGGCTGACGCCCTATTCCGTGAGGCTCGAGGAAAACTGGGGCAAGCCGCCTGGCACCCTCAATTCCGATGGCACCAACCTGCTGATCTACGGCCGCCACTTCGGCAATGTGTTTGTGGGGGTACAGCCCACCTTTGGCTACGAAGGCGACCCGATGCGGCTGCTCTACTCGCGTAGTGCCAGCCCCCACCACGGTTTCGCCGCCTACTACACCTACTTGGAGAAGGTGTGGGGCGCCGACGCGGTGCTGCACTTCGGCACCCATGGCTCGCTGGAATTCATGCCCGGCAAACAGATGGGCATGAGCGAAACCTGCTACCCGGATTCCCTGATCGGCGCCCTGCCGAATCTTTATTACTACGCTGCCAACAACCCCAGCGAGGCCACGATCGCCAAGCGGCGCGGGTACGCCGAAACGATCAGCTACCTCACCCCGCCGGCCGAAAACGCTGGGCTTTACAAGGGCCTCAAGGAGCTCGGTGAACTGGTGGGCAGCTACCAGCAGCTGCGCGAAGGCAGCCGCGGCGTGCAGATCGTCAACGCCATTGTGGAAACGGCTCGCCAGTGCAATCTCGATAAGGATGTCTGCCTGCCCAACGACGACGCCTCTGAGCTCGATCTGGAAGGGCGCGATGCGGTGGTGGGTGCGGTGTATCGCCAGTTGATGGAGATCGAGAGCCGCCTGCTGCCCTGCGGCCTGCACACCATCGGCAAGCCCCCCACCGCCGAGGAGGCAATCGCCACCCTCGTGAACATCGCCGCCATTGAACGGCCGGAAGAGGGGCTCCGCTCCCTGCCTGGCCTGCTGGCCGAGGCGCTTGGCCGCACCATCGACGAGGTGTACCGCGGCAATGATGCCGGTGTGTTGGCGGATGTGGAGCTTAACCGCCATATCACCGAAACCTGTCGGCTCGCGGTGGGATCGATGGTGCGGGAGGTTACCGGCGCCGATGGCCGGGTCACCCTGCGCCGCAATTTCGGCTGGTTCTTCGAGCTGCTGGAGCGCTTCGGGCTGCGTCTGCCGAGCCCCTGGCTGAGCGCCTGTCGCCAGGGCGGCTTTGCGGCGGTCGATCCGGTGGAGCTCGACAAGCAGTTCGCCTACCTGCGCTTCTGCCTGGAGCAGGTGTGCGCCGACCAGGAGATGGGCAGCCTGCTGCGCGCCCTCGATGGCGAATACGTGATCCCCGGCCCCGGCGGCGATCCGATTCGCAATCCTGGCGTGTTGCCGAGCGGCAAGAACATCCACGCCCTTGATCCCCAGTCCATCCCAACCCGGGCCGCAATCGCTGCCGCCAAGGTGGTGGTGGATCGGCTGATCGAGCGGCAGAAGGCGGAGCAGGGCAGCTGGCCGGAAACCATCGCCTGTGTGCTCTGGGGCACCGACAACATCAAGACCTACGGCGAATCGCTGGCCCAGATCCTTTGGTTCATCGGCGTGCGCCCCGTGCCCGATTCGCTTGGCCGCGTGAACAAACTCGAGCTGATCCCCTTGGAGGAGCTGGGCAGACCCCGCATCGATGTAGTGGTGAATTGCTCAGGGGTGTTCCGCGATCTGTTCATCAACCAGATGGGGCTGATCGATCAGGGTGTGAAGATGGCCGCCGAAGCGGATGAGCCGGAGGCGATGAACTTCGTGCGCAAGCACGCCCAAGAGCAGGCCAAAGCCCAGGGCATCTCGCTGCGCGATGCAGCCACCCGCGTCTTCTCGAACGCCAGCGGTAGCTACTCCTCCAACGTGAACCTGGCGGTGGAGAACAGCAGCTGGGAAGAGGAGGGAGAGCTCCAAGACATGTATCTTTCCCGCAAAACATTCGCGTTCAACGCCGACAACCCCGGCGAGATGAACCAGAAGCGCGAAGTGTTCGAGTCAGCCATGAAAACTGCCGATGTCACCTTCCAAAACCTGGATTCAGCGGAGATCTCCCTCACGGATGTCAGCCACTATTTCGACTCCGACCCCACCAAGCTGATCGCCTCCTTGCGGGACGACGGCAAGGCACCCGCTAGCTACATCGCCGACACCACCACGGCCAATGCCCAGGTGCGTTCACTCAGCGAAACCATCCGCCTCGATTCCCGCACCAAGCTCCTCAATCCCAAGTGGTACGAGGGCATGCTCAACAGCGGCTACGAGGGGGTGCGTGAGGTGGCCAAGCGCCTCAACTTCACCCTCGGCTGGAGCGCCACCAGCGGCCAAGTTGACAACTTCGTCTACGAGGAGGCCAACAACACCTTCATCAACGATCCCGAGATGCGCCAGCGGCTGATGGATCTCAACCCCCACAGCTTCCGCCGCATCGTCGGCACGCTGCTCGAAGTAAATGGCCGCGGCTATTGGGAAACCGCCGACGAGAACATCCAGCAGTTGCAAGAGATCTACCAAGAGATTGAAGATCGCATTGAAGGGGTCAAGGAGTAAGGCCCAACACCTTCTCCCCTGGGCATTTCGCGCACTTTCCAATCGCGCATTCCAAAAAGAAAGGGCACCCTCCTGAAAGAGGATGCCCTTTTTTGTTGCTTGTTTTGATGCAAGCGAGACAAACCGAATGGGGCGGGAGAAACCCCCGCCCCGATGGTGTCAATTGACGCTGCTGGCGGGCAGTGCCACCGGAATACGGGGTACAGGGAAGCCGTTGGCGCTCAGGGTGTCGGCGATCACGCGGTTGGTGTCGAAGTACACCTGCCAATAGTTGGAGGTGTGGGTGTAGGGGCGCACAGCAAGGCGAGGGCCACGCTCGCTGAATGTGAGCAGCTCCACATCGGCTTCCTGGCCGGGGTACTGGTTGGGAACGGCGCGCACGGCCTCCTTGAGGAGAGCAATGGCACGGCCCACATCAGCACTGCTGTCGAGCTGGGCTTCGAGCTCGACGCGACGGAAGGGGTGGCTGGAGTAGTTGACGATCGTATCGCCGAAGAACTTGCCGTTGGGCACGATGTTGCGCACGTTGTCGGGCGAGAGGATGGTGGTCACAAACATGCCCACGTCCTCCACCGTGCCGGTCACCCCACCGCCACTCACGAAATCACCAAGGGCCACGGGCCGGAAGAGCTGCAGGAACACACCTGCTGCGAAGTTGCCGAGCATGCCACTCCAGGCCATGCCGATGGCCACGCCGGCACCGGCGAGCAAGGCGGCAAAGCTGGCGGTCTGCACGCCGAAGAAGCCGAGGATCGCCACCGCCAGCACCACGCGCAGCAGGGCGCTAATCAGGCTGAGCAGGAAGGAGATCAGGGCGGGATCGAGCTTGGCCATCGAGAAGCTGCGCCGCAGCACGCGCATGGCGAAGCCGATCAGCCAGCCGCCAACAACCCAGAGAAGGATTGCGCCGACAATCTTGAACAGAAACGGAACAATGATGGTTCCGATCATTGATGGTTGAACGTTCATGGAAAGAGATGCAGCGGCTTCTGCAGCCGGTGCCATCGAATGGGATTGAATGCTCTCCCATTATGTGCAAAATCGCCAGGGGCGTCAACCCAATCTTCACGGCTGATCTTGATTTTGTTGCAGACGATTTAACAATGATGGTGCTGTGCGAACGCGCCACAGGGCATCGGCCATCCGCGCCGTCTGCACAATCGCACCCACGTCATGAACCCGCAGCACGGCGGCTCCGCCGGCGATCGCCCGGCAGCACACCGCGGCGGTTCCCCACAGCCGCGCCCGCGGACGCGGTTCCGCCAGCACCTCACCGATGAAGCGCTTGCGGGAGGGCCCCACCAGCAAGGGAAACCCCTCGGCGGCGAGATCCTCCAAGGAGGCCAGCAGGGCCAGATTCTGCTCGACCGTCTTGGCGAAGCCCAGCCCCGGATCCCAGAGCAGCTGGCCCGGCCGCACCCCCGCGGCCAGGGCGCGATCGGTGGCAAACAAGAGCTCCTGACGCACCTCCTCGGCCACATCGCCATAGACGGCCTGCCGCTCCATCGTGCGGCTATTGCCGCGGCTGTGCATCAACACGTAGGGACACCCGGCAGCGGCCACCAGCGACAGGATCGCCGGATCGCGCCGGCCGCCGCTCACGTCATTGATCCAGTCGGCCCCGGCCGCCAGGGCCGCCTCCGCCACGGCCGCATGGAACGTATCCACCGACAACAGAACCCCCGGGACGGCAGCACGGATTGCCCGCAATGGGGGCAGCAGGCGCCGGATTTCGGCCTCCGCCCCCACCTCCCCTGCCCCCGGACGGGTGCTCTGCGCTCCGAGATCCAGCACATCGGCGCCGCGGGCGACCATCCGGCCCGCCTCCGCCAGCGCCGCGGCCGACCCGAGGAAGCGCCCCCCATCGCTAAAGGAATCGGGGGTGAGGTTGATGACCCCCATCACGCCGGTGCGCATTCCCCAGGGCCGGCGCGGATCGCCGTGTTGCGGCGCCAGAGCGTGCCCCACCTCAGGCGGCAACGGCCACCGGCTCGTAGTTGCAGATGCGGGCGAAGCCCGTGGGATCCAGGGAGGCGCCACCCACCAATACGCCATCGATCTCCGGTTGGGCCATCAGCGAATCGATCGTGGCGGGGGTCACCGAGCCGCCGTACTGAACGATCACATCGGGATTGCCCACCCAGCCGCGGATCAACCCGCAGATCCGGTTCGCCTCATCGGCGGCGCAGGTCTTGCCGGTGCCGATCGCCCAGATCGGCTCATAGGCCACGATCAAGCGCAGGGGATCGACGCCCTCGATGCCCTGCTCCACCTGGCGATGGATCACCCGCTCGGTTTCGCGGGCCTCCCGCTGGTCGAGGCTCTCACCCACGCACAGGATCGGAATCAATCCGTGGGCCTGGGCAGTGCGGGCGCGCAGATTGATCTGCTCATCGCTCTCGCTGTAGTACTTGCGGGGCTCGCTGTGGCCCACGATCGCGTGGCTGACGCCATGCTCGACCAGCATCGGCGCGGAAACCATGCCGGTGTAGGCCCCCTTCTCCTCCCAGTGCACGTTCTGCGCTGCGATTTCCACGCCGGCGCCGGCCAGGTGGCGGCAGAGCGTGGGGATGGCGGTGAAGGGCGGCGCCAACACCACCTCGCGATCGCCCGGGAGCTGCTCGATCAGCGGGCGGAAGGCCGCCGCGAACGCCCGCGTCTCGGCGCAGGTCATGTTCATCTTCCAGTTGCCTGCGATGACGGCCTTGCGCACCGGCGTCCACTCCCGACGAACAGAGCCCGCCACGCTAATGCGTGACGGTCACCAGCACCTCGCGACCGTCGAGGGCCACCACATCGCCGGGCCTCAGCTGGCGCCCCCGGCGCATCTCGATGGCGTCGTTGACGCGCACATCGCCGCGCTGGATGCGCTGCTTGGCCTCGCCGCCGGTGGCGGCCAGCCCCTGCCATTTGAGGAACTGATCGAGCTTCACGGCAACAGGGCTCTGGCAGGGCCGGGCGTAGGGTTTGCCGATGCTCGCACCCTCGCCGGCCGGCTTCCGCAGGCTGTGGCCGCTGCTGAAGCCCCACCGGCGGCGGCTCCTGGCCGGCGGCCTCTGCATCCTTGTCTTCGTTGGCAGCTTCCCGGTGCTGGCCTGGCTGGCCGGCCAGCTGATCACCGCCATCGGTGCCGGCGACATCCCGAAGGTGCTGCGCAGCGTGGGCCTGGCCCTGGCGGTGTTCCTCGTGCAGAAGCTGGCCCAGTTCGGCCAGGACACCCTCCTGGCCGACCCGGCTTTGCACGTGAGCCAGGAGCTGCGCCAGCGCCTGTTCGCGCGCCTCCAGCGGCTCGACTTCAGCTCCCTGGAAAAGCTCTCGGCCGGCGATCTCACCTATCGGCTCACCGAAGACGCCGATCGGGTGGGGGAGGTGATCTACAAAACCATCCACGACAGCACCCCCAGCGCCCTGCAGCTGGTGGTGGTACTGGGCTACATGGTCTGGCTCGACTGGCCCCTGGCCCTGGCGACCCTGCTGCTCGCCCCGTTCGTGGCGGTGCTGGTGAGCGCCTTCGGGGCCCGGGTGATGCAGGCGGCCGAGCGCAGCCAGAAGCAGGTAAGCGAGCTGGCGGCCCTGCTCGGGGAGGCGATCGGCGCCCTGCCCCTTGTGCGGGCCTACGCGGCCGAGCCCTGGTTGCAACGGCGCTTCAACGAAGAAGTGGATCTTCACCGCCGCGCCCGCTCCCGCACGATGCGGCTGCTGGCGCAACAGCATCCGGTGGTGGGCTTCATCGAAGCCTTTGGCATCCTGGCGGTGCTGGTGATCGGCGCGGCCCGGATCCAGGCGGGCGGGCTGAGCAGCCAGGGCTTCAGCGCCTACATGGCGGCCCTGCTGATGCTGATCGATCCGATCTCCCACCTCACGACCAACTTCAACGAATTCCAGCAGGGGCAAGCCTCCCTGCGGCGGCTGCGGGCGATCGAGGCCGAGCCGGTGGAAGCCCCTGACCGGCCCGGAGCCCGGGCCCTGGTGGGGGTGCGCGGCGCCCTGTTGCTCGAGAACGTGCGCTTCGGCTACGACCCCACCCAACCGGTGCTGCAGGATCTCAATCTGCGGGTCGACCCCGGACAGATGGTGGCCTTGGTGGGTCCCTCGGGGGCGGGCAAGACCACCCTCTTTTCCCTATTGCTCCGCTTCAACACCGCCCAAGGGGGCCGGGTGCTGCTCGACGGCCACGACCTGGCCGATCTGAAGGCGCGGGAGCTGCGCCAGGCGGTGGCCTTGGTGCCCCAGCAGAGCAGCCTGTTTTCCGGCACGGTGGCCGATGCGATCGCCTTTGGCCGGCCCGCGAGCCGTGAGCGCATCCGCGAGGCCGCCCAGCTGGCGAACGCAGCAGGCTTCATCGAGGCCCTGCCCGAGGGGTACGACAGCCGCGTGGAAGAACGGGGCAGCAACTTCTCCGGCGGTCAGCTGCAGCGCCTGGCGATCGCCCGCGCCGTGCTTGGCGATCCCGCCGTACTGCTGCTGGATGAGGCCACCAGCGCCCTCGACGCGGAGGCCGAGGAGGCGGTGCAGCGGGGCCTGGCCCAGGCGATGCGCGGCCGCACCGTGCTGGTGATCGCCCACCGGCTCTCCACCGTGCAGGAGGCCGACCGGATCCTGGTGCTGGAGGGGGGCCGCATCGCCGAGCAGGGCAACCATGATGCGCTGATGGCCCAAGGGGGGCGCTACCGCGAGTTGTGTGAGCGACAGTTCATCCGGCTCGAGAGCTAGCTGGCCTCGGCCGCTCCCTAGTCTGGGGGGGTTAAACACGCTCTTCGTCTGTGGAAGCCGAAACCTCGCCCCAACCCCCGGTCCTCACCTTTGAGGGCAAGCGCTACGACCTCAACACCCTTCCTGACGACCTCAAGGAATTGGTGCGCGGCATGCAGGTGGCAGATGCCCAGCTGCGCATGCACGAAGACACCCTGAAAGTCCTGGCGGTGGGCCGTCAGTCGATGGCGATGCAGCTCAACCAGCGGCTGCAATCGGTTCCGGCCCTGCCGGAGGGCTGAGGGGGTAGCCCCCCGCCCCCTGGCGGGCCCCGCCTCAGGCGAGGGGGCGGAGATCCTCAAAGGCGAAGCGGGTGCTCACGCGGGCGCCACCGGGCTGGTCGCTCTCCAGCAGACGCTCCGCCAGCACCCAGGGGCCTTCGGCAGCGAGGGCCACGAAGGTGTCGGTGTAGGCGTTCTCGCCGCCCCGGGGCGCACCGGTGGCCGGGTCGCTGCTGCGGCTGGTGTAGGTGCGGCTGAGGTAGCCGGCGCCGGTATCGGTTACCGCCGTGGTGAAGATGGTCACCACCGTGCCGTGGATGTGGCGATGCACCATGGTCACCACGTTGTTCTTGATGCGGTAGCGGTCGCCGGCCGCCTTGCCGCCCATGATCACCTCCAGGCCCACCGCATCGGTGTCCCCAGCGGTGAAGGTGTTCTCCCCGTGGGTCTGTTCGAAACTGCGTCGTACGCGATGGATCGCCACCTCCCACAGCTGGCCGGCAATCTCCTTGTGCACGGCCTCATCCTCGATGCCCTCCACGGTGGCCTTGAGGTCAGCGCCGACGCGGAAGCTCCCCTCAAGCCGGCGTCCGTCGCGCTCCCACACGCAACGCCCCCCGTAGCCGGAGAAGCCGGCATCTCAGGTGTAACGGTTCTCGTAGGCGGCGCGGAACAGGGCGGTGCAGTCGCTGCCCGGTGCCACCGGGGACCCTTCGCCGATGGGGGACGGGGACGCGGCGGAGGGGGCCAGGGGGGCGCTCGTCACGGGGCCGGGTGATCGTGGGGTGTTCAGCCTACAAAGGCCGGCTGGGGGTCCCGTTGCCCCAGGGCCGGTGGATGTCCTGCAGGGCCACCACCTCCACCTGGCGATGCTGCTGGAGGGCACCGATCGCCTCCACCGCCGCCCGGGCACCGGCCAGGGTGGTGACCGTGGGCACCGCGTAGTCGAGGGCGGCGTGGCGCAGGTAGCGATCGTCGTGGGCTGCCCGGCGCCCGATCGGGGTGTTGATGATCAGCTGCACGGTGCCGGAGCGGATCGCGTCCTCGATGTTGGGGCGCCCCTCATGCACCTTCAGCACAGAGGTGACGGACAGGCCTGCCTGCCGCAGCACCTGGGCCGTACCCTCCGTAGCCGTGAGCGCGAAACCCTCCTCCGCGAGCCGCCGCGCCACCGGCACCAGGGCGGGCTTGTCGCGGTCGTGGGTGGAGAGGAACACGGTGCCGGCGGTGGGCAGGGGCTCCCCTGCCGCCAGCTCCGCCTTGGCGTAAGCCAGGCCAAAGCCGGGGGCGATCCCCATCACCTCGCCGGTGGAGCGCATCTCCGGGCCCAGGAGAGTGTCCGCGCCGGGGAAGCGCTTGAAGGGAAGCACCGCCTCCTTCACCGTCTGCAGGGGGGGCACCGGCTCGCTCTCGAGCCCAAGCTCCGCCAAGGAGCGGCCGGCCATCACCTGGCTGGCGATCTTGGCCAGCGGCACGCCGGTGGCCTTGGCCACGAAGGGCACCGTGCGGGAGGCCCGGGGATTGGCCTCGATGATGTACACCCGATCCTCGCCCTCGCTGTCGCGCTGGATGGCGAACTGCAGGTTGATTAGGCCGCGAACCTCCAGGGCCAAGGCCAGATCACGGCTCCATTGGCGGATCGTCGCCAGGGCCCCGGCGGAAAGGGAAACGGCGGGCAGGGCACAGGCGGAATCACCGGAGTGGATGCCGGCGGGTTCGATGTGCTCCATCAGGCCACCGATCACCACGCGGCCCTCCGCATCGCAGAGGGCATCCACATCCACCTCGATGGCGTTCTCCAGAAACTGGTCGATCAACACCGGGTGATCCGGCTCCACCTGCACCGCCTCCACCATGTAGCGGTTGAGCTCCTCCTCGTCGTACACCACCTCCATGGCGCGGCCGCCGAGCACGTAGCTGGGGCGCACCACCACCGGATAGCCGATGCGATCGGCCACGGCCCGGGCTTCCTCCTGGCTGCGGGCGAGGCCGTTGCGGGGCTGGCGGATCTCCAGGCGGCGCAGGATCGCCTCGAACTGCTCGCGGTCTTCCGCGCGGTCGATCGATTCCGGAGAGGTGCCCCACAGACGGGTGCCGGTGGCCTGGCCCTCCTCGCTCTCCAACCAGCGCAGCAGCGGGATCGCCAGCTTCAAGGGCGTCTGGCCGCCGAACTGCACGATCACCCCCTCCGGCCGCTCGGCCTCGATCACATTGAGCACGTCCTCGAGGGTGAGGGGCTCGAAGTAGAGGCGGTCGCTGGTGTCGTAGTCGGTGGAGACCGTCTCCGGATTGCTGTTCACCATCACGGTGGCGAAGCCGGCCTCCCGCAGGGCGAAGGAGGCATGGCAGCAGCAGTAGTCGAACTCGATGCCCTGGCCGATGCGGTTGGGGCCGCCGCCGAGAATCATCACCTTGCGACGGCTCTCGGGCGATACCTCATCGGCGGGTGGCAGGGTCAGCAGGCGGCCATCGCTGTCGAGGCGCTCCAGCGGCCGCTCATAGGTGGAGTAGTGATACGGCGTGCTGGAGGCGAACTCGGCGGCGCAGGTATCCACCGTCTTGAACAGCACCCGCACCCCCAGGGCCTGTCGATGGCGGCGCACCGCCAGCTCCGGTGCGCCCACCGCCCAACCGATCTGGCGATCGGCAAAGCCCAGCTGTTTGAGCTCCAGCAGGGCCGGGGCATCGAGCGCCTCCAGGGTGCGCCCCTGAAGCAGGCCCCGCTCCGCCTCCAGCAGCAGCCGCAGCCGCGCCAGGAACCAGGTGTCGATGGCGCTGATCCGGTGAATCTCCGCATCGCTGCGGCCGGCGATCATGGCGGCACGCACGGCAAAGATCCGATCGGGCGAAGGGGTGCGCAGCTGCCGCTCCAACTCGGCGGGCTCCAGCGGCTCGTCCGGCCGGTCGCAGCCCCAGCCGGCATGGCCCGTTTCGAGGGAGCGCAGGGCCTTTTGAAACGATTCCTCGAAGCAGCGGCCAATCGCCATCGCCTCGCCCACCGACTTCATCGAGGTAGTGAGCACCGGCAGGGAACCGCGGAACTTCTCAAAGGCGAAGCGCGGAATCTTGGTGACGACATAATCAATCGTGGGCTCAAAGCAGGCCGGCGTAGCGCCAGTGATGTCGTTGACAATCTCATCGAGGGTGTAGCCCACCGCCAGCCGGGCGGCGATCTTGGCGATCGGGAAACCAGTGGCCTTGGAGGCCAGGGCGGAGGAGCGGGAGACGCGGGGGTTCATCTCAATGACCACCACCTCGCCATCAACCGGATTGACGGCGAACTGGATGTTGCTGCCGCCGGTATCAACACCGATCTCGCGGATGATGGCGATCGACTGATCGCGCAGTCGCTGGTACTCGCGATCGGTGAGGGTCTGGGCGGGGGCAACCGTGATCGAATCGCCCGTGTGCACCCCCATGGGATCGAGGTTCTCGATCGAGCACACGATCACCACGTTGTCGGCGGAGTCACGCATCACCTCCAGCTCGAACTCCTTCCAGCCCAGCAATGACTGTTCAATCAAGATCTGGGAGACGGGGCTGGCCTCCAGGCCGCTCTGGCAGATCTGACGGAATTCTTCAGGGTTGTAGGCGATGCCACCACCGGAGCCGCCGAGGGTGAAGGCCGGGCGGATGATGCGCGGATAGCCGCCGACCGTTTCGCCCACCGCCAGTGCCTCCTCCAGGTCGTTGGCGATGCCGGAGGGACAGACCCGCACGCCGATGCGGTTCATCGCCTCCTTGAAAAGCAGCCGGTCTTCAGCCTTGCGGATCGCCTCCAGGTTCGCGCCGATCAGCTCGACACCGAAGCGCTCGAGGGTGCCGTTCTCCGCCAGGGCGACGGCCAGGTTGAGGGCGGTCTGCCCCCCCATCGTGGGGAGCAGGGCATCGGGCCGCTCGATCTCGATCACGCGCGCCACCACCTCTGGGGTGAGCGGTTCGATGTAGGTGCGATCCGCCAGCTCCGGATCGGTCATGATCGAAGCGGGGTTGGAGTTCACCAGCACCACTTCGAACCCTTCCGCCCGCAGGGCCTTGCAGGCCTGGGTGCCGGAATAGTCGAACTCACAGGCCTGGCCGATCACGATCGGACCGGACCCCAGCAGCAGGATGCGCCTGAGATCCGTGCGGCGGGGCATGGGCGAGGATGGACCACTCGG
>Ga0164292_10002806_pt1 | contig 14192 bp, 13 predicted proteins | sample GEODES117metaG_FD_111486 | JGI IMG/M metagenome (GOLD analysis project Ga0164292, IMG submission 111486) | Eutrophic lake water microbial communities from Lake Mendota, Wisconsin, USA - GEODES117 metaG | ecosystem: Environmental > Aquatic > Freshwater > Lake | place: USA: Lake Mendota... | reverse complement strand
GTCACCGGTTCAGAAAAGGGTCACCGGTTCGAGCGCGCCTCGCGGTTCCGGCTAGCGCGCCGCGCCTGCCGGCCGCGGGCGGTCCGGTCAGGGAAGTCGGGCGACGAGCTCCTCGACGCCGACCCGCGGGCCGGTGTAGAACGGGATCTCCTCGCGAACATGCAACCGCGCCTCGGTGGCCCGCAGATCCCGCATCAGGTCGACGATCCGGTGCAACTCCGTAGCTTCGAAGGCCAGGATCCATTCGTAGTCGCCCAGCGCGAACGCCGGGACGGTGTTGGCCCGGACGTCCTTATAGCTGCGGGCGGCCATGCCATGGTCGGCCAGCATCTTGCGGCGCTGATCGTCGGGCAGCAGGTACCACTCCAGCGACCGCACGAACGGGTAGACGCACACGTAGTTGCCCGGCTCCTCCCCCGCGAGGAAGGCCGGCACATGGCTCTTGTTGAACTCGGCCGGGCGGTGCAGTGCCACGCTGCTCCACACCGGTGCGCAGGCCCGCCCCAACGTCGTGGTGCGACGGAAGTCGCTGTAGGTCTGCTGCAGCGCCTCGACCCGCTCGGCATGCGTCCAGATCATGAAGTCGGCGTCGGCACGCATGCCCGCCACGTCGTACAGACCGCGGACCACCACGCCGTTGTCCTCCTGTTGCTTGAGGAAGGTGGCGGTCTCATCGGTCACCGCGACGCGGGATTCCTCGTCATAGCCGAGCGCACCGGGGCGTACCGCGAAGGAGGAGAACATCACGTAGCGGACGGTGGCGTTGAGCGTGTCGTAATCCAGTCTCGCCATGGCTTCCATGGTGCCACGCGGGGAATCAGGTTCCCGTCGCGGCCACCACCACGTCGGCAGCCCGGCCACCGGCCGACACACAGGCCGGCACCCCCACCCCGTCGAGGAAGTTGCCCGCCACCGCCAAACCCGGCGGCAGAGCGCCGCGCACCTCGGCGGCCAGCGCGGCGTGGTCTGGGCCGTACTGGGGCAAGGCGTCGATCCAGCGGTGCATCATCACCGACACCGGGTCGACGGCAATGCCGAACACGGTGTCCAGATCCTGCACTGCCCAGGCCAGCAACTGCTCATCGGAGGCGCTGCGGGCGATCTCATCACCGAACCGGCCGAAGGACATACGCAGCAGTTCGGCGTCCCCACTGCGGCCCCACTTGCGGGTGGACAGGGTGATGGCCTTGGAATGCAGGCCCTCACCGGTCGCCACCAGCACTCCGGACTGCGGCGGGAACGGCGTGCCGGCCGGCACCGCCATGGCCAGCACCACCGAGGAGGCCACCGCGATCCGGCCGGCGGCGGCGGCCGATCGCGGCGCGATGTCCTCGAGGATCGCCGCGGTCTGCGGGGCCGGCACGGCCACCACGACACCGTCGGCACGCCAGGTCTGGTCGGTGCCGTCGGCCACCGTCCAGCCGTCGAAGTCGGCATACATGTGGTCCACCGCCGTCGGCACCCACTCCACCGCGGCGCGGGAGATTAACTCCTCGACCAGCACCCGATAGCCGCCGGCGACAGCGCCGAAGACCGGTCCGCTGGTGGCGCCCGGCAGTGCCCGTCGCACGGCCGCGGTCAGGCTGTCCGCCCCGGCGTCCAGTGCGGCGGCGACGGTGGGGACCGCTGACCGGATGCCGATGGTGGTGGCCGATCCGGCGTAGACGCCCGACAGCATCGGATCCACCGAACGGGTGACGACCTGTTCGCCGAAGCGCTCGCCCACCACCGCCGCGACCGTCGGATCGGCGCCGGGCTGCCACTGCAGCGGGCGGTCCGGTTCAGCGGACATCCGGGCCAGGGTCGCCTGATCGACAAGGCCGGTCACCGACTCGGGCGAACTGGGGATGCCATTGACTGCGCCGGCCGGCAGCGGATGCAACCTGCCCTGGCTGTAGATGGTGGGCCGCACCCCGGTGGTGGTGATCTGCCGGTCGGCCAACCCCAACTCGGCCAGCAGCGCGGGTACCTCCGGGCGGCGGGCTACGAACGCCTCGGCGCCGATGTCCATCGGCTCCCCGCACAGCGTCTCGGTGCGCAGAACGCCACCGAGGCGATCGGCCGGGTCGAACACCCGGATGGTGGCCTCGGCGCCGACAGCGGCCCGGATCCGGTAGGCGGCGACCAGTCCTGAAATGCCCCCGCCGACAACGGCGTAGGCCCTTGCCGGACTCACAGTGAGTGCACGAGCGACACCAGATCGGTGAGCAGTCCCGGATCGGTGCCCGGCAGCACGCCGTGGCCGAGGTTGAAGATGTGTCCGGCCGCACCGGCGTCGACGGCCCGCCGTCCGTCGTCGACCACTGCCCGGGCGGAACGCTCCACCACCGGCCAGCCGGCCAGCAGCACCACCGGATCGAGGTTGCCCTGCAACGCTTTTCCGGGTTCGATCCGTGCGACCGCGTCGGTCAGCGATGTGCGCCAGTCCACCCCGACGACGGTGGCGCCGGCCTGCCCCATCGCGCCCAGCAGCTCGGCGGTGCCGACACCGAAATGGGTCATCGGGACGCCGTAGTCGGCCAGTGCTGCGAACACCCGCATGCTGTGCGGCAGCACATAGCTGCGGTAGTCGGCCAGCGACAGCGTGCCGGCCCAGGAATCGAACAGCTGGATGGCGTCCACCCCGGCGTCGAGTTGGACGCGCAGGAACTCGATCGTCACCCCGGTCAGCGCCTCCATCAGCGCGTGCCAGGTCGACGGTTCGGCCAGCATCATGGCCTTGGTGCGCTCGTGCAGCTTGCTGGGGCCGCCTTCCACCAGGTAGGAGGCCAGGGTGAACGGCGCCCCGGCGAAGCCGATCAGCGGCACCTCGCCGAGCGCGTCGACCAGCAGTCCCACCGCGTCGCCGACGGCGCTGACATTCTGCGGCTCAAGGGTTTTGATGGCCGCCACATCCGCCGCGGTGCGCACCGGGCTGGCGATCACCGGCCCGACGTCGGGCACGATGTCCACATCCACCCCGGCCCCGCGTAGCGGCACCACGATGTCGGAGAACAGGATCGCCGCGTCGACGCTGTGCCGGTGCACCGGCTGCAGGGTGATCTCGCAGATCAACTCCGGGTCGAAGCAGGCCTGCATCATGGTGTTCTTGGCACGCAGCGCGCGGTACTCCGGCAGCGATCGGCCGGCCTGACGCATGAACCAGACCGGGATCCGCGAGGGCTTGCGGCCGGCGGCGGCGGCCAGATAGGGCGCCTCGGGCAGGAGGCGGCGGTTGCTCACGGGCTCCATGCTGCCACGGCGCGCCTGGCTGCACGCCACGCCGGATAGGGCTACCGTCAATTGAGTGACCGACGCGGAGCCTGAACAGTTCCGCGAGGCGGTAGCGGCTATGAACGCCGCGCAGGTGCGCCCTGAGATCGAGCTAGGCCCGATTCGCCCACCTCAGCGCCTCGCGCCGTACAGCTATGCCCTGGGTGCCGAGGTGCGCCGGCCGGAGCCGGACATCATTCCGGAGACCTCCGAGGGCGACGCATTCGGACGGCTGATCCTGCTGCACGACCCTGAGGGCGCCGAGGCGTGGGACGGCACCATGCGACTGGTCTCCTTCATCCAGGCCGACCTGGACCCCAGCGAGGCAGTGGACCCGCTGCTGCCGGAGGTCGCCTGGAGTTGGCTGGTGGACGCACTGCAGGAGCGGGCCGAGCACGTCACGGCCCTGGGCGGAACGGTCACCGCCACCACCTCGGTGCGCTACGGCGACATATCCGGTCCCCCGCGTGCCCACCAGTTGGAGATGCGGGCGTCGTGGACGGCCACCACCCTGGCGCTGGGCGCGCATGTGCAGGCGTTCTGCGAGGTGCTCGAGCACGCGGCAGGGCTGCCGCCGGTGGGTGTCATCGACTTGAGTTCCCGCTCCCGCGCCTGACATGCCGGAGCACGAAGTCGAACCTGACGCCCCGGCCGACCCCGCAGCGGCCGACCCCACAGCGGCCGTGCCGCTGCTGTGCCCGGCCGACGGTATGCCGCCGCTGGCGGCCAGCACCGACGAGATCGCCAGGGCGGCAGAGACTCTGGCATCCGGCACTGGCCCGTTTGCCGTCGACGCCGAGCGGGCGTCGGGCTTCCGGTACTCCAACCGGGCCTACCTGATCCAGATTCGTCGCGCCGGCGCCGGCACGGTGCTGATCGACCCGGTCAACCACGGCGGCAGCCCGATCGACACGCTGCGGCCGGTCGCCGAGGTGCTCGCCGAGGACGAATGGATTCTGCACGCCGCCGATCAGGACCTGCCGTGCCTGGCCGAGGTTGGCCTGCTCCCACCCCGGCTGTACGACACTGAGTTGGCCGGCCGGCTGGCCGGATTCGACCGCGTCAACTTAGCCGCCATGGTGGAGCGTCTGCTCGGCCTCGGCCTGGCCAAGGGGCACGGCGCCGCGGACTGGTCCAATCGTCCACTCCCGGCGGCGTGGCTGAACTACGCCGCCCTGGACGTCGAGGTGCTCATCGAACTGCGCGCGGCGATGGCCGAAGTTCTCGACAGCCAGAACAAGGCTGCCTGGGCGCAGGAGGAGTTCGAGTATCTTCGCTGCGCGGAAAGCACCCCCACCCGCCGGGACCGGTGGCGTCGGACTGCGGGCATCCACAAGGTCCGGACGGCGCCCGGATTGGCTGCGGTACGCGAACTGTGGACCACCCGGGACCGCATCGCCCGCAGCCGTGACATCGCGCCGGGGCGCATCCTGCCCGACTCGGCAATCATCGCCGCCGCGACCGCCGACCCCAAGACCATCGACGACCTGATCGCCCTGCCGATCTTCGGTGGCCAGAAGCAGCGGCGGACCGCCCAGGTCTGGCTGGACGCGCTGGCGACTGCCAGAACCACCGACCAGCCGCCGGAGACCTCCGAACCGCTCAATGGGCCGCCACCGCCGGTGCGGTGGGCCAAACGCAAACCCGAGGCCGCAGTGCGCCTCGAGGCCGCCCGGGCGGCGTTGTCAGAACTGTCCCGGCAGGTGAGTGTGCCCACCGAGAATCTGTTGTCCCCGGACTTGGTCCGCCGACTGTGCTGGGACTGGCAGGTCGGCCCAGACTCCGACGCAGACACCACGGCCGCGGCGGATGCCTTCCTCTGCGACGCCGGGGCGCGGGCCTGGCAGCGCGCTCTGGTGGTGCCGGTGCTGGCCCCGGCGCTCAATCCGCCGAGCTAGTCCGACTACCGGGCGACTGACTCGTCTGCGGCGCCCAGTGCGGCGACCCAGCCGGTGATCTGGCGGGCCACGTTGCGCTCGGTCAGGCCGACCTCCTCGAGCACCTCACCGCGGGCCGCATGATCCAGGAACAGTTGCGGCACAGCAAGATCGCGGCACGGAACGTCGATGTCGGCGGCGCGCAGTGCAGCCGAGACCGCCGAGCCGACCCCGCCGCGTTGCCCGTTGTCCTCCATGGTGACGACCAGCTTGTGTCCGACGGCCATGGCGCCCAGCGAGGCGGGCACCGGCAGCACCCACCGCGGGTCCACCACGGTCACCCCGATGCCCTGTTTGCGCAGCCGGTCAGCCACTTTGAGTGCGGTCCCGGCGAAGGGCCCGACCCCCACCATCAGTACATCGGCACCGAGGCCGGCGGCCGGGCGGGCGAGCACGTCAACCTCACCGACTCGTTCCAGCGCCGGAATGTCTTCACCCACATCACCTTTGGGGAATCGGATCGCGGTTGGGCCGTCGGCGATGTCGAGTGCCTCACCCAGTTCCTCACGCAGCCGGGCACCGTCGCGCGGGGCGGCCACCCGCATCCCAGGCACGATATTGAGGACCGACAGGTCCCACATGCCGTTGTGGCTCGCGCCGTCGTTGCCGGTGATCCCGGCGCGATCCAGGACCAGGGTGACCGGCAGCTTGTGCAGCGCGACGTCCATCAGGACCTGATCGAACGCCCGGTTGAGGAAGGTGGAGTAGATCGCGACGACCGGGTGCATCCCGCCCATGGCCAACCCGGCCGCCGAGGTCACCGCGTGCTGTTCGGCGATGCCGACGTCGAAGACACGGTCCGGGAAACGCTCCCCGAACGCCGCCAGGCCGGTCGGGCCGGGCATCGCGGCGGTGATCGCGACGATGTCGCGGCGCGCGCCGGCGTAGGCGATCAGCGCGTCGGAGAACACCGAGGTCCACCCCGGCGCGGCGGCCTTGGTGGCCAGACCGGTCTTGGGGTCGATCACACCGCAGGCGTGCATCTGCTCGGCCTCGTCGTTCTCGGCCGGCCCGTACCCCATGCCCTTGCGGGTCACTACATGCACGATCACCGGGGCGTTGTAGCCGCGGGCGTGTCGCAGGGCGTTCTCCACGGCGTGCTCGTCGTGGCCGTCGATCGGACCGACGTACTTCAGCCCGAGGTCGGTGAACATCGCCTGCGGGGAGACGGCGTCCTTGATGCCCGCCTTGACGCTGTGCATGGCCTGGAAGCACACCTCGCCGATGACGGGGATGGCCCGCACTGCGCTACGGCCACGCTCCAGAATCCGCTCGTAGGCCGGCTGCAGGCGTAGCCCGGCAAGGTGCTCGGCCAGGCCGCCGATGGTGGGCGCGTAACTGCGGCCGTTGTCGTTGACGACGATGACCACCGGTCGCTTGGCGGCGGCGATGTTGTTGAGGGCCTCCCAGCACATTCCGCCGGTCAGTGCGCCGTCGCCGACCACCGCAACCACGTGCCGGTTGCGTTGCCCGGTCAGCTCGAAGGCTTTGGAGAGCCCGTCGGCGTAGGACAGCGACGACGAGGCGTGACTGGACTCAACCCAGTCATGGTCGCTTTCGGACCGCGACGGATAACCCGACAGGCCACCTTTGCAGCGCAGCGTGTCGAAGTCGCCGCCGCGGCCGGTCAGCATCTTGTGCACGTAGGCCTGGTGGCCGGTGTCGAAGATGATCGGGTCGTGCGGGGACTCGAACACCCGGTGCAACGCCAGAGTGAGTTCCACCACACCGAGATTGGGCCCCAGGTGGCCACCGGTGGCAGCAACCTTGTGGATCAGAAACTGACGGATCTCCCCCGCCAGTTCAGTCAGCTGATCCTGCGAAAGCTGCTGCAGATCAGCGGGGCCGCGGACCTGTTCAAGCATTGACACAGTCTACGCACCATTGCGGGGTGCATCGGGTCCCGCCGCGTACACATCCGGCACGCCGTCGCGGTCGGGGTCGCTGGTTTCCAGTTCGAAGACAGTGCGGTAATGCCGGTTGCGGATCCGCAGCACAATCGCCGCCAACGCCGCTGCCAGCAACGAACCGCAGAGCACCGCGACCTTCACCACCGACTGCCGGGCGGGATCATCGCCGTAGGCCAATTCCCCGATGAGCAGGGACACCGTGAACCCGATTCCGGCCAGCATCGACACCCCGAAGACATCGATCCAGCCCAGTGAGGAGTCCAGTTCGGCGCGGGTGACCTTGGCGATCAGCCGGGTGGTTCCGAAGATGCCCACCGTCTTGCCGACCACCAACCCGGCGACGATGCCCAGGGCGATCGGGTCACGCAGGGAGGTCACCAAACCGTCATAGCCACCGAAGGTCACCCCGGCGGCGAAAAAGGCGAAGATCGGCACCGCAAGACCCGCCGACACCGGCCGGATGATGTGCTCGAAATACTCAGCCAGACCAGGGCCGTCATCCGCGCCCGTCCGACGGGAGTCGCGCTCGCTGTGCAGCACCGGGACCATGAATCCCAGCAGCACCCCGGCGACGGTGGCGTGCACCCCGGATTCGTGCACCAGGGCCCAGGTGACCACCGCAATCGGGACCAATATCCACGGCGAGCGGACCCGTCGCTGCACCAGGACGGCGAACAGGATCAGCGGGATCAACGCGGCCAGCAACGCGGTGACGTCGACCTTGTCGGTGTAGAACAGCGCGATCACCGTGATCGCCAGCAGGTCGTCGACCACCGCCAGGGTCAGCAGGAAGGTGCGCAGCGCCCCGGGCAGGTGGGTGGACAGCACCGCCAAAACGGCCACCGCGAAGGCGATGTCGGTGGCGGTGGGGATGGCCCATCCCCGGGCGGCGCCGTCGCCGGCCCCGGCGGTGAAGGCCAGGAAAATCAGCGCCGGAACCACCATGCCGCCCACCGCGGCCGCGATCGGCAGCGCAGCCCGGACTGGATCGCGCAGGTCGCCGGCGACGAATTCCCGTTTGAGTTCCAGCCCAACCACGAAGAAGAAGATGGCCAGCAGTCCGTCGGCGGCCCACGACCCGAGACTGAGATTGAGGTGCAGTCCGAAGTCGTCGGTGCCGATCTTCATCGCGGTCAGTTCGTGGTAGCGCGCCGACCACGGCGAATTGGCCCAGATCAGCGCCACGGCGGCAGCAGCCAGCAGCAGCGCCCCGCCGGTGGTCTCCTTCTGCAGGATGTCGGTGATGCGGCGGGTCTCAGACCACGATCCTCGACTGAGGAGTCTGTCGGGCATAGCAAGAAACCTACGGTCGTCGGGTCAACAGCGCGACGCATTCGACGTGGTGGGTCAGCGGGAAGGCGTCAAACACCCGCAGCGCCTCGACCGCATAGCCGTGACCCCGGTAGAGGCCGATGTCGCGGGCGAAGGATGCCGCCTCACAACCGATGTGGATGACCCGCGGCACCCCCGCCCGGGCCAGCAGGTCGATGACCGCCCGTCCGGCCCCGGCCCGCGGCGGGTCGAGCACGGCGACGTCGGCGGCCCGGGACTGCCCGGCCAAAAACCCCCGCACCGAGCCCGAGACCACCTTGACCGCGGGCAGGTCACCCAGCGCAGCGCGGGCCGCCGCCGACGCCGACCTGGCGGTGTCCACCGACAGCACCCGGGCGCCCTTCCCCATCGACTCGGCCAGCGTCGCCGCGAACAGTCCCGCACCGCCGTAGAGATCCCAGGCCCGTCGGGCTCCGAGCCCGTCGGCCCATTGGCGAACCAGGTCGCTGTAGGTCTGCGCCGCGTCGCGGTGGGACTGCCAGAACCCGTTGACCGGGATCCGCCACACCCGATCGCCGACCCGTTGCACCGACTCGCGCGAGCCCTCCACCACCTCGCGTCGGCCGGGGCCGGTCGCCAGGACGTGCCGGCGGTTGTCGTCGTCGAGGACCACATGCAGCCGGTCCCCGGGCTGCCAGCGCGGTCCGTCCAGTCCGGCGAGCATGCCGGCGGGTAACTGCGCGCACCGCAGATCGGTCACCAGTTCGGTGCTGTGGTAGCGGTGCAGTCCGGCGCATCCGTCGTCGCCGACGTCGAGTTGAACCCGCGTTCGCCACCCCCGCGGGGCACCGGATCCGACCGGCTCGGCCAACCCTTCCCAGTTGAAATTCCCCAGCCGGGCAAGTTGATTCCCGACCACCTGACCCTTGATCGCGCGGCCCGCGGCCGGTTCCACGAACGCCAGATCGCAGCAGCCCGCGCCGTCGGGCCCGGCCACCGGGCACAACGACTCAACCCGGTCGGCCGATGCTTCCAGCACCTCGATGGCGTCGGCATGCCAGTAGGACCCGCGCTCGGCGCTGACCCGCGCCCGAACCAGTTCACCGGGCAGTGCGTAGCGGACAAACACCACCCGCCCGTCGTGGCGGGCCACACAACTGCCCCCGTTGGCCGGAGCCTCGGTGCGCAGCACCAGATGGGCGGGCCCTGCCTCGTCGGCGGCGCTCACTCCGAGAAACCGCGACGCACGTCTCCCGGTGCGCCCTGTTCCTCGAGTTGGGTGACGCGTTCGGACGAATTGAGTTGCCAGGGAACCGAGGTCATCATCACATTCGGCATGAACAACAGCCGGGTCTTGAGCCGCAGCGCGCTCTGGTTGTGCAGCAGGCTCTCCCACCAGTGTCCGACGACGTACTCGGGGATGAAGACCGTCACCACGGTGCGCGGGGCTTCCTTGCTGATCCGCTTGACGTAGTCCAGCACCGGCCCGGTGACCTCGCGATACGGCGAAGCCACCACCTTCAGCGGCACGCTGACGTCGCTGTCCTCCCAGGACACGGTCAGCTTGCGGGTCTCGGCGTCGTCGACGTTGACGGTCAACGCCTCCAGCACGTCGGGCCGGGTCGCCCGCGCATACGCCAGGGCCCGCAGCGTGGGCAGTTGCATGTTCGAGACCAGCACCACCGCGTGGTTGCGGCTGGGAAGGACTATCTGGCGGTCATCCTCCCCGGGAGTGAGTTCGCGGGTGACCGTCGCGTAGTGCCGGTTGATGGCCTTCATCACCGCGAAAAGACTGCCCATCGCCAGGATCGCGATCCAGGCACCGGCCAGGAACTTGGTGACCAGCACGATGATCAGCACGGTGCCGGTACAGACGAAGCCGATGGTGTTGATCACCCGGGATCGGATCATCCGCCGGCGTTCGGCCGGATCGTTCTCGGTGCGCAGCAGTCGGGTCCAGTGCCGCACCATGCCGATCTGGCTGAGCGTGAACGAGACGAACACCCCGACGATGTACAGCTGGATCAGAGTGGTCACCTCGGCGTCGAAGGCGACGATGAACGCGATGGCCGCCAGCGCCAGGAACACGATTCCGTTGGAGAAGGCCAGCCGGTCGCCGCGGGTGTGCAGTTGCCGGGGCAGGTAGCGGTCCTGGGCCAGGATGGAGCCCAGCACCGGGAAGCCGTTGAAGGCGGTGTTGGCGGCCAGAATAAGGATCAGCGCGGTGACGCCGGTGATCAGGTAGAGGCCGGGGGTGAAGTCGTGGAACACCGCGTCGGCGAGCTGGACAACCAGCGTCTTCTGCCGGTAGTCGGCCGGCGCGCCGATCAGCTGCTCAGCCGGGCGCTCGGCGATCTTCACGCCGGTCTCTACCGCCAGCAGGATCATGCCCATTAGCAATGTCACGGCGATACCGCCCAGCATCAGCAGGGTGTTGGCGGCGTTGCGCGACTTCGGTTTACGGAATGCGGGAACACCGTTGCTGATCGCCTCCACACCGGTCAGGGCCGCACACCCCGACGAGAACGCCCGCGCCACCAGAAAAACCAGCGCGAAACCCATGATGTCGCCGTGCTCGGAGTGCAATTCGAAACCGGCGGACTCCGCCTGCAGATCGTGTCCGAGCACGTTGATCTGGAAGAAGCCCCACAGCAGCATCGCGAACATGCCGATGATGAAGGCATAGGTCGGAATGGCGAACAGGGTGCCCGATTCCCGGATCCCGCGCAGGTTCACCGCCGTCAGCAAAACAATGGCAAGGACGGCGAAGATGACCTTGTGCTGGGCGACGAACGGGATGGTCGAGCCGATGTTGGACATCGCCGCCGCCATCGAGACGGCCACCGTCAGCACGTAGTCGACCAGCAGTGCGCTACCCACGGTGAGTCCGGCGGTCGGGCCGAGGTTGGTGGTGACGACTTCGTAGTCGCCGCCACCGGAGGGGTAGGCGTGCACGTTCTGCCGGTAGGAGGCCACCACGATGAGCAGCACCGCCCCGACTGCGAGACCGATCCAGGGCGTCATCGTGTAGGCGGACAAGCCGGCCACCGAGAGCACCAGGAAGATCTCCTCCGGTGCGTAGGCCACCGACGACATGGCGTCTGAGGCGAACACCGGCAGCGCGATCCGCTTGGGCAACAGCGTGTGACTCAGCCTGTCGCTGCGAAGCTCCCGGCCGAGCAGCAGCCGGCGCAGGCCCCGCGAAACCTTGGACACGAGTGCCAAGGGTAAGCCTTGCGCCCGAAAGCGGTAGCGTTCCCCTGGCCGGTGCATGAGCAGGGCGAGAGGACGTCGGGTGCGGGTAGTGGTGATGGGCTGCGGCCGGGTTGGCGCTGCACTGGCCGAGGCCCTGTCCCGGCTCGGCCATGAAGTGGCGATCATCGACCGTGATGAGTCGGCCTTCCACCGCCTCTCGGGAGAATTCACCGGGGAGCGGATCACCGGCATGGGATTCGACCGGGATGTGTTGCTGCGGGCCGGAATTGAGCACGCCGACGCCTTCGCGGCGGTGTCCTCCGGCGACAACTCAAACATCAGCTCCGCGCGCGTGGCCCGGGAAATGTTCGGCGTCACGCGGGTGGTGGCACGCATCTACGACGCCAAGCGGGCCGCCGTGTACGAGCGGCTCGGCATCCCCACCATCGCCACCGTGCCCTGGACCACCGACCGACTGCTCAACACCCTGACCCACGAGACCGAGACCACCCGCTGGCGCGACCCCACCGGAACCGTCGCGGTTGCTGAGGCTCCCCTTCATGAGGCCTGGGTGGGCACGCGGGCCAGCGCCCTGGAGGAGGCCACCGGCGCCCGGGTGGCGTTCCTGATCCGCTTCGGTGCCGGGGTACTGCCCGAACCCAAGACCGTGATCCAGGCCGGTGATCAGGTGTATCTGGCGGCGATGTCGGGCCAGTGCGCCGAAGCGCTGGCAATCGCAGCGCTGCCGCCGGCGGAAGGAGTCGGGGAATGAAGGTGCTGATCGCCGGGGCCGGAGCCGTCGGGCGGTCGATCGCGCGCGAGTTGGTGGACAACTCCCACGAGGTAACCCTCATCGAACGCAACCCCGGCCATTTCGACGCCGACGAGATTCCCGCGGCGGACTGGATCTTCGGCGACGCGTGCGAGTTGCGCCTTCTGGAGTTGATGCACCTCGAGGAATTCGATGTGGTCATCGCCGCCACCGGCGACGACAAGGCCAACGTGGTGCTGTCGCTGCTGGCCAAGACCGAGTTCGCGGTACCCCGCGTAGTCGCCCGGGTCAACGACCCCCGCAACGAGTGGCTTTTCGACAGCGCCTGGGGCGTCGACGTGGCGGTGTCCACCCCCCGGATGCTGGCCTCACTGGTCGAGGAGGCCTTCGCGGTCGGCGACGTGGTGCGACTACTTGAGTTCAAAAAGAGCAACGCGAACCTGGTGGAGATCACCCTGCCCGAGGACACCCCGTGGGGCGGGCGACCGGTGCGCAAGCTGAACCTGCCCCGCGACGTCGCCCTGGTGACGATTCTGCGCGGTCAACGGGTCATCCTCCCGGAACCCGACCAGCCATTGGAGGGTGGTGACGAGTTGCTCTTCGTCGCCGCACCCGACGTCGAAGCCGAACTGCGCAGCGTGCTGGCCGAAGGGGTTCGTTAGCGATCCGGGCGGTCTGGATGGGCGGCGGCCGCGTGGTCGGCGTGAATCGCCCGTTGGGCTGCCCGGATGGCCAGGTAGGTCACCAGCGCACCGACAGCGGCCAGCGGCCATCCCATCGCGATGCGCGCGACGCCCAGCCAGCCGGTTTTGTCCGCGTCGTAAAGGTGGTGCTGAACGATGAACCGCGAGGCGAACACCGCCACCCAGGTCAGCGTCGCCGCGTCGAAGGCCAGCACCGCCCGGCGGGAGCGGCGCCAACTACGGTCGTGGCCGGTCACCCAACTCCATACGTAGCCGACCACGGGCCTGCGGATGAGCACCGACAACCCGAACACCGTCGCCCACAACAGCGACGTCCAGATGCCCAGCAGGAAGTAGCCCTTGGATGCCCCGACGATCCAGGCGATCAGCGCGCTGATCCCGACGCCCAGGAAGCCGGCCAGTGCGGGCTGCACTGAGTCGCGCCGGACCAGCCGCCATACCAGGATCGCCGCGGCCACCGACAGCGCCGCGAACAGTGCGGGCAGCAGACCGAAGGCCGTGTTCACCGGCACCAGCACCAGCACCGGGAGGGCGGAGTAGATCAGTCCACTCACCCCGCCCATCTGGCCCAGCAGAGCCTGGCCGGGCGGCGGCTTGGAAACAGCCTCGGCCGACGGCGGGTCGGCGGCGGTCAACGCTGTATCTCGTAGTGCGGGTTGTAGATCGCCTTACCGCCGGAGTCCAGCCTGCCCACCCGGCCGCGAACCCGCAGGGTGCGGCCGCATTCAATGCCGGGTATCCGGCGCTGGCCCAGCCAGACCAGCAATACCGTGTCGGTGCCGTCGAAGAACTCGGCGCGGACGCCTCCGGCGCAGCCCTTGGCGTTGGTCTCCACGCTGCGCAACGTCCCGATCATGGTGACCTCCTGGCCACGCTGACAGTCGATCGCGCGCTGCGCACCGGTATTGGCCGCCTCACCGGTCAACTCCTGAACGTCGCGGTCCTCGGGGTTCTCCGTCAGCCTGCGGGTTAACCGCCGCACAAAACCTTCGGCCGTGGCCATTTCGCCCCTCCTGGGGTCTAAAGCTTCACACTGCCCCAGCAACGGTAGACCTCTTGCGCCCACTCCGCCACGAGGTGTACCCCGCCAGCGGCGCCCGACACCGTGGGCAGGCACGATCGTGGGCGTGGCGGTCAGGGTTGAGGGTGT
>Ga0164292_10002805_pt1 | contig 14194 bp, 11 predicted proteins | sample GEODES117metaG_FD_111486 | JGI IMG/M metagenome (GOLD analysis project Ga0164292, IMG submission 111486) | Eutrophic lake water microbial communities from Lake Mendota, Wisconsin, USA - GEODES117 metaG | ecosystem: Environmental > Aquatic > Freshwater > Lake | place: USA: Lake Mendota... | reverse complement strand
TAAGCGCAACGTCTCTACGGATTAGTCGATAAAAAAGAGTCTTCAGACTCGTTTCTAAATTATTCCCCTGTGCCTTGTACTTAAATAGTTTAGTTTATCCCGCTAATGGCCGCGGAGGCCTAGTCCTTTTTCTTCAGGAAAAAAGGACCAAAACCCCGCCGCTGCGTCTGCTGCTTCGAAAGTCAGTATTAAGGCTTGGCTTAGCTCTACCGCACCAGCCAAGGCGGAAAAAAAGTTAACGTAGAGATACTACTTTGGCCATAAGACGTTCTTAGTCTCTAAAACATTTTGTCTAAAAATGAATTCTAGTTCAAAACATTTTCCTGCGGTTGGTGTTATCACCGACCACTGATATGATCGTGCCTAGTACGGTGAGAACACCGACCAGAGGGGAAATATAAATCGACGCGAGGGTGCAATCAATTGCACTGGCTGCGTTAACGATGGCAGCGGCATCCTTTTTGGCATTTTGGAGCCAAAAAGATATAGCGGACAGCGTGTTTAAACGCCAAAAATATCCTTACAAAGTACCTGCTTTTTAAAATAAAATTGAGCATATTTATTTTTCAATCGCATACATTATTTATGAGACCACTCAGCCATCATTTTAAATCAGTACTTCTAGGCGTAGTTTTATTCCCATTTTTCACATTTGCACAAGAAAATGACTTTAAAAATTATACCCGCGAACTTGAAGGAACTGAACTGAAATTTGACATGATTGCTATTCCGGGGGGAAATTTTAATATGGGTAGTCCGGCGACTGAAGTGGGCCGCCGCCCAGATGAAGGTCCGCAGCATCAAGTAAAAATTAGTCCATTCTGGATTGGAAAACATGAAGTTACCTGGGACTTTTTTGAACCATTTGTTTACAAAAATCAGGAAATCAGCCGCAGCAAAATACCTTTGAAACCGCAAGTTGATGCCTTAACCCGTCCGACGAAACCCTATGTCGACATGACCTGGGGAATGGGAAAAGAAGGTTTTCCGGCAATAGGAATGACTCAATACGCTGCAATTCAATTCTGCAAATGGCTCTATACCAGAACAGGCGAATTTTACAGGCTTCCTACAGAAGCAGAATGGGAATACGCCTGTCGGGCGGGAGCCAGTGGTGCTTACTCCCACCCTTCAGAATCAAAACTCGAGGACTATGCCTGGTTCAAAACAAACAGTAGCAACAAAACACACCCTGTAGGAAGCAAAAAGCCTAATCCATGGGGATTACATGATATGCATGGAAATGTTACTGAATGGACCTACGACCAATACAAGCCTGATACCTACACAAAATTCGCCGGCACAGTTGCACAGGATCCAGTTGTACCATTTGAGACTTTATACCCAAATTCTGTCAGAGGAGGATCTTATGAAGATCCAGCTACAGATTTACGCTCTGCAAGCCGCAGAGGGTCATTAGCCGAGTGGAAGCAAATCGATCCGCAAATTCCTAAGAGTAACTGGTGGTTAACCGGTGGTACATTTGTTGGCATCAGGGTGGTGCGTCCGCTTGTGCCACCATCAAAAGAAGAAATTGAAAAATATTACAATCGTGAACCCATAGCTGATTTTTAATTCAAATTATTTATAACATGAAGAACAAAATTTCTGAAACTAAACAAAGGAGAGATTTCCTAAAGACCTCAGCCATTCTGACTGGCGGTGCATTATTATGTGGAATTCCTCTCGCAGGAGCCTATGCAGGTGGCTCCGACACTATTAAAATTGCCCTGATTGGCTGCGGTGGCCGCGGAACAGGTGCTGCGTTTCAAGCCTTGAGCACAAAGTTCAATCTAAAACTTGTAGCTATGGCTGATGCTTTTCCTGATAAACTTGAGAAATGCTATCAGACCCTTTTCACAAAATTCGGTGCTGAGAAAATCAGTGTTCCGAATGATAAAAAGTTTGTTGGTTTCGATGGTTACATTGCAGCTATGCAGGATGCTGATGTAGTTATGCTTTGTACTCCTCCGGGATTCAGGCCGGCACATTTTGCTGAAGCAGTAAAGCAGAATAAACAAATCTTCATGGAGAAACCGGTTGCAACTGATTCGCCGGGAATCCGAAGCGTATTGGCTACTGCTGAAGAAGCTAAACGTAAAAAGTTGAATGTAGTTGTCGGACTTCAGCGGCATTATCAGAAAAATTATCGTGAGATCATAGACAGAGTGCATCAGGGTGGAATTGGAGATGTAATTGCCGGACAAGTTTATTGGAATAGTGGCGGCGTATGGGTAAATCCACGTGAGCCAAACCAGACTGAAATGGAATATCAAATGAGAAACTGGTACTATTTCAATTGGCTTTGCGGGGACCATATTGTTGAGCAGCATGTTCATAATATTGACGTTGCCAACTGGGTAAAAAACAAGTACCCTGTATCAGCCTACGGCGCCGGCGGTCGCTTTTTAAGGACCGGTAAAGATTATGGAGAAATTTTCGACAGTCACTCTGTTGAATTTGTTTACGATGATGGCAGCGTAATCTCAAGCCAGTGCCGTCATTATACAGGAGGTGGAAACCGGGTGGATGAATCGTTCCAGGGAACCAAAGGAAAAATCTTCCTTGACTCAAACAATATTGGTAAGATATGGGATCATAAAGGAAAAGTGCTGGTAAATTATGAAGGAAAAGGAGACCCCAACCCATATCAAACAGAACACGATGAACTATTTGCTGCTATTACAGCGGGGCAGTATAAGTTTTCGGATGCAGAAAATGGCGCAAAGAGTACAATGACTGCGATTCTGGGTCGTTATGCATCTTATTCAGGAAATGTAGTCACCTGGGATGAGGCATTGAATTCAGAGATCAGTCTCATGCCTGATCGACTGGCATTGGATGCCCTGCCAAAAGTTTTACCAAATTTTGATGGCACTTATCCCTATGCTATCCCAGGAGTCACAAAAGTGGTTTGATAACCTTAAAAAAATAATATGAAAAGAAGTGAATTCATAAAAAGCAGTGTTATGCTCGGATTGGGAGCTACTGCTGCTAGCTCAGCCCTTGCTGCAGGTATGCCGGCGACTAATAAAGCAGAGAAAACCTTTAATTTGGATTATGCGCCGCATGCGGGCATGTTTGCTGCCCATGCAGGTGATAATTTCATTGATCAAATTAAATTCATGCACGATCAGGGTTTTAGAAGCATTGAAGATAATGGTTTAATGAAGCGTCCGGTGGCTTTGCAGGAAGAGATCGGGAACACTTTAGCAAAGCTAAATATGACCATGGGAGTATTCGTGGTTGATAAAGGCGGAAATGGTGCAAACACGCTTGCAGCAGGCAAAAAAGAATACATCGACATCTTTTTAAATGGATGCCGTCAGGCTGTGGAAGTAGCAAAGCGTGTCAACGCAAAATGGGCAACAGTAGTTCCCGGTGATTTTGAGCGTACTCTTCCTATGGGCATACAAACAGGAAATGTAATCGAAGCATTGAGACGTGGTGCGGAAATTTTGGAGCCACATGGCTTAGTTATGGTTCTTGAGCCGCTCAGTGATACCCCCAACCTGTTCCTGCGCTATTCTGACCAAACCCATATGATCTGTAAAGGCGTAAAAAGTCCTTCATGTAAAATCTTGTATGATATTTACCATATGCAGAAAAATGAAGGAAATCTGATCACAAGTATGGAGAAATGCTGGGATGAAATCGCCTACATTCAGATCGGAGATAACCCCGGAAGAAAAGAACCTGGAACCGGCGAGATCAATTACCGGAATGTATTCAAATACATTGATGGCAAAGGCTTTAAAGGTATTCTGGGAATGGAGCATGGAAATGCAATTCCGGGCAAAGAAGGTGAACTGGCCTTGATTAAGGCTTATCGGGAAGCTGATATGTTTAAATAAGTTGAATTGGATTTTAAATTTTTAAGTGTAAGATACAGAGATACATTTCCTTTATGCTGTTAATGTTTTATTAATTGGAAAACTGCTTTTCTGCAATCTTTAATGTTAGCCCCGCTTTGCACTCATACGCCACAGGCCTTAAGCACAGGCCGGTATCCGCTGCAATCGGGTTTAAGAACCAAAGGCACTACTTAAAAACCTAATTGTCCCAATTAAATATGGACTTAGGAAGCTGAAAATTCTGATGAACCTGTCCCCCTTTGAGGGACAGGTTCATTCAATAAAAGAAAAAAGCTAACAATCAATCCACCTTTAAGATCGTTCCCTGAATCGATCTCGTCCCATTATTCTTATTGAAATAATAGGTTACCAGAACCCGATTTCTGTCTAGCTGAACCGGCCAAGTATAGCCAAGATCTCCGCTCCCGCCATCCTCACGCAGAATAATCTCAGGAGCAGTTTTAAAGTCAGTACACTCTTCATTCAAAATCCGGGCCCGGATGCCAAATGGCTTATGACGATAGCCATAAGTGATCAGCACCCTTTTATCTGGAAGGCGGAGCGCATTCATAGGATGACCCTTAAATCCCATTCCCTCCCATTGGCTAAAAGTTTTGCCTCCATCAGTTGAACGGGCGATACAAGCCTGATCTTCGTAGCCTGCAGTTCTCAAAAAGGCGAGAATATCCCCTTTTGGTGTTTCATAAACCGAAGTCTCATTGAATGAAATTTTATCATGAACAGCCACCGGAGCTGAATAGTTCCAGGTCAGTCCCTTATCATCTGAGTTGATCAAATGAACAGAGGTTTTGCCGGGGGAATGACTAGCGGCAACCGCCCAGAATATTCTTCCACTCTTGCCTTCATAGAGGGCTCCACGGTTATAGGCAGGGACAGGATTACCCATCGGATTAATATTGATCTCAGGCTCGATATGTGGTGGATAGATTGGCTCATCCCAGTTCTTTCCACCATCTTTTGAGCGTAAAAGATATCCACCTAAAAATACGGCACCACCGGCAATAAAATGGGGCTTTTTAAGATTAGTCATACCATCAGGACGGAGAAATGCCCAACCATAACTAGTGCATAAGATTGTTCCGTCACGCAGCTGGAGCAAACAAGGATCCTGTGATCCACCGAAGGGGTGAGCATAAATCAGTTCCGGACTTTTTGACCAGTTCTCTCCATCCTTTGACCTTAATGAAACCAGGTAACTGTTTGGATCAACATGATCCGTATGTCCTTCTCCAAATACCTTACGGTCTGGTGCACGTCTGAATGCCAGAAGCAGTTCTCCATTCGGGCGTTTTACTATGGATGGAAAGGATGAATAGAACTGAGGGTCTTCATAGATCATGATGTCCTTGAGCTTTTGAACTCCAGGGATGCTATCCTTGCTGAGTGGTCGATCCGGAAAATTCGATTTGCCTGTTTTTCCAATGATACCGAAACCATTTGTTACGAGGCAAAGCACCAGCACTACAACTTCAAATGCAAGAATTAATCTTAGTTTTTTCATAAAAAGAGATTAAAAATTGAATTATCACCTCCAGCCATTTTGAGGAGATTTAATTTCTTCAGAGAACAAATTAATAAAAAAGATAGAGGAAATAATTAATAATCCTATAGGTTGTAATTAGTAGGTAACCTGAGTTTTATACAAGGACGAGTAAAAGGCACCGTTTTAATTGATCTCATGATGCTCTGGAGCCGTATGATTTGATTTTAAAAATCAAAACCTGCGTTTTATAGCTTAGTTTAGCCCTTTCCTATGCAGTATTTCCGGCAAGAAATTGTTGTCATTCCAGCGAAAGCTGGAACCTACTTCGGCAAGGTTTAAGGTACCCGGAGCTGTTTTTCATCTGGACGGGCTTCCGGTAATAGATCCATAGACCATGTTAAACAAACCTTTGGTGGCAGCTCTATTATTTTTTCGATGAGGGTGGATCGCTACGCCATAATTATGCGGTTGTAATGACAACACGTCCTAACCAACCATCGTAAAAACCAAAAAAGCCAATGGAATAGCGAGAATAATAAAAATAATAACCCAGGATTCCTTGTGTGCAAAATTTAAGGTCCAGCCAATGCCCACACGCTTATCAACCCATATCGCCGGATCATTCGGATTATTATACATAATTCCCCATTTCCAAAACTCATCATTCTCTCTGTTGAAATCACTCATAGTCTCCTGTTACTTGAATATATTCTAATAAGATTATTAGATAGCAATACAATTGCTTGTTTGTTTCTATCTCCTAAAATACTGATATTCAGAAAAGATTGCAAAACCATGAATCAATGCCTTAAAAAATATATTCCAGTTTATATGCAAAATTCAATCATAAAAATTAATCAAAAGTCTTTGAAGTGTATCCTACTAATCCTATTTGGAACTTTTCTAATTTCCTGCGGCAAATCAGTCTTTGATAATTTATCCGTCAAAGGTTTAAAAGAACCTGTAGAAATTATCCGGGATGAATGGGGTGTAAATCATATTTATGCAAAAAATCAGCATGATCTGTTTTTTGCGCAGGGTTATGCCGCTGCCAAAGATCGCCTGTTTCAATTTGAAATATGGAGAAGACAGGCTACCGGAACGGTCGCAGAAATCCTAGGTGAACGTGAAATTAAGCGGGATATAGGTTCCCGTTTATTCAAGTTTAGAGGGGACATGCAACAGGAAATGAATCATTATCACAAAGATGGCGAAGAGATCATTACCGCTTACAGTGATGGAGTAAATGCCTATATCGAGGAAATCCTTAAAACTCCCGAAAAACTACCCATCGAATTTAAACTGTTAAACATTAAACCAGGTAAATGGACCCCGGAGGTAGTAATCTCCCGGCATCAGGGTTTATTGGGAAACATCGGTGTTGAACTAAAGACGGGCCAAGCAGTAGCCCGACTTGGATCTGAAAAAGTGAAAGAGCTTTCGTCATTTCATCCACAGGTTCCTGATATTGATCTTGATCCGGCAATCAATAAAGAATTATTATTTGATGACATCCTGGAATTATATAATGCCTTTCGTGAAACATTGAAATTCGAACCGGAAGATATTCAGGCGGAGTATCGGGGAGATAAGAAACTAAGCGCCAGTCTTGATATGCTACCTGCGGATGAATCAAAAGAAGATAAATTATCCATAGGCAGCAATAACTGGGTAGTTCGCGCAGATAAAATGGTCGAAGGTGCAGCCTTTTTGGCCAATGATCCGCATCGTACGATATCTGTTCCCTCCTTGCGTTACATGAGTCACCTCGTTGCACCTGGCTGGAATGTAGTGGGTGGAGGTGAGCCAGAAATTCCGGGAATTTCAATAGGCCATAACGAGTATGGAGCATGGGGTTTAACCATTTTTGGCACCGATAGTGAGGACCTCTACGTTTATGATTTGAATCCGGATAATCTATATCAGTATAAATATCGAGGGAAATGGGAGAACATGAAAGTGATTAAGGAAACAATTAAAGTAAAGGGCAAATCAGATCTATCAGTTGATTTGCTTTATACCCGGCATGGTCCGGTTAGTTATGTCGACAGTCTGAATAAAAAGGCCTATGCCGTCCGCTGCGGATGGCTGGAACCTGGTGCAGCACCATATCTGGCATCCTTAAGAATGGACCAGGCCAAAACCTGGGAAGAATTCCGCGAAGCATGCTCTTACAGTCACATCCCAAGTCTGAATATGGTATGGGCTGACAAGAAAGGAAATATCGGCTGGCAGGTGGTTGGTTATCAGCCTATTCGAAAAAATTTCAGCGGACTAGTACCTGTCCCCGGTGATGGTCGTTTTGAATGGGAAGGCCGTTTACCAATTAAAGAACGTCCGCATACCTTTAATCCTGCAAAAGGATTTTTTGCAACTGCCAATCAGAATCTGACACCTGAAAACTTTAACCGCTGGGATGCAACCGGCTTCTCCTGGGCAGATCCTTTCCGCGGAAACCGCATCAATGAGGTTTTAGGTACAGATAAAAAGTTAAGTATGAATGATATGAAAGCCCTGCAGGTGGATTATCTGTCTATCCCTGCCAGAACGATCAGTCCTCTGCTCAACAATTTATCATTACAAGGAAAAGAAGCAGCGGCGAGAGAACAGCTAAAAACCTGGGATTTTAAGTTAACCCCGAATTCCATTGAAGCCACAATCTATGTAGCCTGGGAAAGTCATAACAAAAGAATGGCAGCCGAGCGGTTTATTCCTGAATCAATTAAGGGCTTACTTTCTCTACAGACCAGCAAAATAATCGAGTGGATCTTGAATCCAGATAAAAAATTCGGTTCAAATCCAATTGCCGGCCGCGATCGTTTTTTGGCTGAAGCATTCAGTGCCGGACTAAAAGATCTGGAAGAAAAAATAGGCCCCGACAGAAGCAAATGGCAATACGGACAAGAAAAATATAAGCATACTTACATGGCTCATGCATTGGGACATCTCGTAAAAGACAGCATAAAAGCCCGACTTGACCTGGGTCCGTTACCCCGTGGGGGCTATGGCGATACTCCGGGATCAACCAGTGGGAATCTACGTCAAAATGCAGGAGCCTCTTTCCGGATAATCGTTAATACCGGTGATTGGGATGCTGCAGTTGCAACCAATGGACCCGGGCAATCTGGTGATCCTGCGAGTCCATTTTACAGAAATCTATTTGAGCCCTGGGCTAAAGACCAACATTTCCCGATCTATTATTCCAGGGATAAAATTGAAAAGTCAAGCGCCAGTAGGACACTACTCAGTCCGGAATAATTCAAAACATTGATTCTGAAGGACAAGCTCTGATTATAGGGCTTGTCCTTTTTTAATGAACTCAATGGCATTTCCATAGAGATGTGTAATTTGGCAACAGAATATAATAATGATCAAAGGATATCCTGCGAAACATTGACTTCCTTACAATCTAAATAATATCTACAATTTAAACGGCAAATACTTAGTTTCAGAAATCTATGAATCAATTTATACTAAAAAATATAAAAGCTTTTGAAATGATCGGAGTGATTATGCGGATTTTCAGCTTTTCCCTGGTCAGCTGGCTCGGTCCCGAAAGCCCATTTCTTTTTGTATGGATTTTCAATACTATTGATGCTATTCTGCTTTCCTGGTGCGCAATTCTAAAAAAGGACCGTGCCTATACCCTTTTAAATGTATTCTGGATTCTTGTTGGAATTATTGGAATTTTCAGGGCCATTGGCTACATTTAGATTAACCTAATAAAAGCTGGAGAAATCGATTGTCTAAGTTTTGACCATTTAAAAGAATATGAGAAATTTCATTATTGCAGTCATGTTGCTCATTTTAGCTTCCTGCGGACAAAAAACAGAAGTACTGTTTCCGACGGAACAGACCAGATTTGTAAATTATGTAAAATTCATCCGGAATGCAGTTAACTCATCGAATGAGGCTAATCGGAGTATCCAGCTAAACAATGGAGTACTTTTAACCAAAGCTTATGTGAAAGATAGTCTTTCATTAAAATTTGATTCCTGGCAGGCAACCCTGGTAGAAATTATCGAAAAACCGACAACGACAGAAGTTAATTTCAGTATCCCATTAGATGCCTCTAATAAATCATCCCAGAAATCAATTATTTTGAGCAGTTTGCTCGATATAAGCAAAAAAGACATGATTCAGGGATTAAAAGTTGGCGATCAGATGAAAATCAGTGGGAATTTTATTGAAAAAGAAGGTTTTATTGATATTGATAGTTACAGCAATTACAAATTCTCTAAGAATGTGTTTGATAATCCGGAGTTTAAGATAGAGTGGAGACCCGATAACAATCGGGTAGACAATTGACAGTTGACAATTGACAATTGACAATTGACAGTTGACAGTTGACAATTGATTGAGTAGCCTGAGAAGATAATTAGGAGTTGTAAAAAAAAGAAATTATATAAATGGAAAAAGATCCAGTTAAGAACATATCAAGACTAACTTTTTTAAAGAACACAGGAATTGTAGCGGCGGGATTAACTTTTCTACCGGATTTGCTTAGTGCAGCTTTGAAGGATAGTCTTTTGGGCAGGCAAGTAGCCGTGGACGGCATTTTAGATTATCAAATCATCATTCCTTTGCGGGCCGAGTTAATTGAAAAGGAAGCTGCTCTTGCTCTGCAACAGTATTTATCTAAACTATCAAAAAAAGCTGTTCCAATTGCAGCAGAGGGAGAATCTAAATTTATAAACGGAATTTATCTCGGCGAAACCGATTACGCCAAAGCCCGACAAATCACTAGCAGTAAAATCCCTGAAGCAGGGTTTATCCGCAAAATTGAGGGTGACAATTTCATCATAGCAGGAGGTGCAAAAAGAGGTTTACTGTTTGGTGTTTACGACCTACTAGAAGAATTAGGGTTTAGAAAATACTCGCCCGAAACTGCAGATGCGGGAGATACCGCCTTTTATCCTAATGATAAGATCGTTGAACCAAAGATCAAATACCGTACCACCTCTTACAGCCAAATGGCTGATCAGGAGTATTCCGACTGGCATAAGCTTTCTTCGAGGGATGATTGGGGATTATTTGTACATACCTTCAATACCCTGGTCCCACAGCAGCAATATGCCAAAAGTCATCCTGAATATTATTCATTGATTGATGGCATAAGACGTCCCGGAACACAATTATGTCTTTCAAATCCTGAAGTGTTAAAGCTTCTGGTTGCCAGTCTAAAAATTAAAATAAAGGAAAAACCTAATTCCAGCTATTGGTCTGTTAGTCAGGATGATAACGACAGGTATTGTCAATGTGACGGTTGTAAAGCATTGAATGAAAAATACGGTAATGTTCCAAGTGGTTCGATCATATATTTTGTCAATCAGGTTGCGAGGGAAATTCCGGATAAGATCATTTCAACACTGGCTTACTGGTATTCACGTAAGGCTCCTAAAAATATCCTGATTGAGCCCAATGTCAATATTATGCTATGTAATATTGAAAGTTCAAGACAGGCCCCAGTTTATGTCACAGACCCGGCCTTTTCTAAGGATCTCAAAGACTGGGGTGCCCTTTCAAAAGACATCATCATATGGGATTATAATATACAGTTCACTAATTATGTATCTCCATTTCCAAATCTGTATACCTTAAAACCTAATATTAAATTTTATACTGATAACCGTGTCAATGCTTTGTTCATGCAGGCAAACAACGAAGCTGCAGCCGAAATGGCTCTCCTCCGCTCCTACCTGATCAGCAAGTTAATGTGGAATCCTGATGCAGATGATAAAGCCATTATCAATGAATTTTTAAAAGGATATTTCGTTGCTGCAGCTCCGTTTATCCGGCAATACATTGATAGCATGCAGGAATCTCTGGTAAAAAGTGGCATGGTGCTCAGCATTTTTGGGGATCCCATCCATGCTAAAAAAACCTACCTTTCGGCAGAGATGATGCAGCAATACAAGCAGCTTTTCGATAAGGCTGAAAAGGCTGTAGCTTCGCACCCTGAACTGGTAAGGCGTGTTAAAGTTGCCCGGTTACCTATTATGTATGCCGAAATACAAATAGGGCGCACAGAAATCAATACTGAAAGAAGCATGTTCAGTAAAGATAGTGGCGGAAAGGTTTTACCTAAACCTGAATTTAAAACCCTGGTCAATAGTTTTGCGGACGGCTGTACCCAGAATAATGTTAAGCTGGTGCGTGAAAGAAGCGGAACACCTGAACATTATCGTGCATCCTACATGCGGGTATTCAATAATATGGAAGGAATCAGCACTGCTAAATCATTCCGGAAAAAGATCATCCCTATAAGCAAAGCAAACCCTAAGTCGAAGGCTTTAGAAAGTTTGACTGATGGCATTTTCGCTTCCTATGAATCCTGGCAGGAAGCCGATCAGAACTGGGTGCACTGTACCGCCGAGCACATGGATTTCATTCTGGATCTCGGTGAAGTAATGCCTGTCAATTCTGTAAACATGGATTTCATGAACCCTCAGGCCCAACCCGACTGGCATTTGTTTGCTTTGCCAAAATATGTAAGCTATTCCCTTTCTTCGGATGGTAAGGAATATGGTGAAGCCATTACTATCACAAACCCAAACAATCCAAACCCGCTCGAAAACCCGGCAATAATCAAAATTTCAGTTCTTCCCTTTCTGGCAGAATTAAAAGCAGGCACAAAAGCCCGGTATATTAAAGTCCATGCAGAAAGTTTGTTAAAAACTCCATCCTGGCATATTCGTTCGGGGCAGCCGCTTTCGGTTTATACTGATCAGATTGTGGTGAGGTAAGCTATTTTCTTAAAGGGATCGAACAAGTTGATATTAAATAGCACGCATTAGCAAAACTGCCTGTCCGCCTGTCCGTAGAGTTAAGCGCAGCGTCTCTACGGATTTTATAATGGAAAATAGTCTTATGACTCGCTATTAAAAACCCCTCATATCGGTAGCGCTTATCGCAGTGTTTCCGCGGATTATCCCGAATGTACAGGCAAACTCCTTTTTTAACTATTGTCCTTTCCCACTCATTAGCGGCTAAAAATAAACTCAAATTTCCTATGTTTGAGTCTATGACCCAGAAACCTATCCAAGCAAATCCGGTACGCAGAATTCTTGCAGCCAGCCTAATCGGTACTACCATTGAGTTTTTCGATTTTTATATTTATGCCACTGCTGCGGTGCTGGTCTTTCCGAAATTGTTTTTCTCAGCTTCGGACCCCGCAATAGCTACTCTGGAATCGCTGGCAACTTTTGCACTTGCTTTTTTTGCAAGGCCATTGGGTGCAGCATTATTCGGGCATTTTGGTGACCGTAAGGGTCGTAAGGCAACACTTGTTGCCTCACTAATGACAATGGGACCTTCCACTGTGGCCATCGGACTCTTGCCGGGTTATGCTTCTATCGGCATCGCTGCCCCGATCTTGCTGGCTGTATTCCGTTTTGGACAGGGATTAGGTCTGGGAGGTGAATGGGGAGGCGCGGTATTACTGGCTACAGAAAATGCACCACCCCACAAAAAAGCCTGGTATGGCATGTTCCCGCAATTAGGCGCACCAATTGGGTTCCTTTTATCTACCGGCTCATTTTTTATATTGAGCAGAACCATGAATGAAAGTGATTTTATCAATTATGGCTGGCGGATACCTTTCTTAGCCAGTGCCCTGCTCGTTTTTGTGGGCTTATACGTGCGATTAAAAATTACCGAAACACCTGATTTCATGAAGATCGTCGACAACGATCAGCGCTCAAAAATGCCGGTTAAAGATGTTTTTGTAAAACATACCAAAGCCATTACCTTAGGTACATTAGTTACGATCACTACCTTCCTGCTGTTCTATTTAATGACCGTATTTACGCTGAGCTGGGGTACATCGACGCTGAATTATACAAAAAGTGATTTCCTGATCCTTCAAATGATCTCCATGTTGTTCTTCGGAATAGGTATCCCCCTTTCTGCCTGGCTATCCGATAAATACGGACGTAATAAAATGCTAATGGCAGCGAGTATCGGAACAATGTTATTTGGACTTTTCTTCGAGTTTATATTCATTGAAGACAACATAGTTTTGACGGGAGTATTCCTGTCTATGGGTATGTTCCTGATGGGACTTAGCTACGGACCGATAGGCACTGCACTTGCAGGAATCTTTCCTGCACCTGTTCGTTATACCGGAGCCTCGCTGGCATTTACCCTTGCCGGGATTTTGGGCGCCTCCCTAACACCCTATTTGGCCACTACCCTGGCTCAGAATTACGGACTTGCTTACGTGGGTTATTATCTGACTTTTGCCTCGGGGCTTTCACTTCTGGCATTGCTGGGATCGAAGAAGATGATGAGGGAGCATTAAGCTAAAAGTTGAAAGCTAAAAGCCTACGAGAAGACAACCTTGACACTATAATTCAATAAAAACGAAAAATAATGACAGAGAGAAAACTTTCAGAATTAACAGATGTAGAACTGCTACAGGAAGCAAAAAAAATGAAATCTAACTTCATAATGAATGCTGTATTGATTGGATTTTTTGTAGGAGTTGTAGTCTATAGTGTGGTGAAAAACACTGTTGGATTGGTGACTCTAATCCCAATACTTTTCCTGTATAGATTGGTCAATAAGACTAACTATAACAATCAGGAATTACAAAACATTTTAAAAGAGCGAAAATTAAAATAGTTAAAATTTCTAAACCGGGTTATCTTAAAAAGGATGTTGTATTGATTTTACCATAATCTTATAAAGCATTTGTAACACCTGTTATCATTCAAAAAAAACATTTTAATTCAAACAACACGAAAATATATTTTAATTGATATTTGCTATTTATTTATTGTTTATCAATAAATAATTATTATATTGCGCCATAATTTTAAATTTTTAAAAGAAT
>Ga0164292_10002803_pt1 | contig 14199 bp, 17 predicted proteins | sample GEODES117metaG_FD_111486 | JGI IMG/M metagenome (GOLD analysis project Ga0164292, IMG submission 111486) | Eutrophic lake water microbial communities from Lake Mendota, Wisconsin, USA - GEODES117 metaG | ecosystem: Environmental > Aquatic > Freshwater > Lake | place: USA: Lake Mendota... | reverse complement strand
GCCCCTGTCCATGGCTTCGCCGATGGTGCTCAGCGTCCAGAGCTGCTTCGGCCAGAGGGTCTGCTCAGTGTCGTCAATCTCGCTCCAGACCCAGAAGCGTCCGGTGGTCTTCCCCTCGCGCGGCGGAAGGTAGTGCACGCGCTTGGACGAGACGACGGCACCGCCGGCTATCGAGATGGCCACCTCCACGCCGCCCTCGGCTGCGGCTAAGGTTGTCAGTTCATCGAGGTTCTTGATCACGCGGTAGCCCATAGTCCCTCCTGCTCTTCGGTGCGGATCAGCTTTCGACGCCGGCGCCGGTGTAGTACACCTCGCGGTCGGAGGCGAAGATGGCAAACTGGACGACCCGGTCGGCGATCGCTGGATCGTCAGCGGCCGCGAGGTGGCCACTGATCGCTTGCTCCGGATCGAGCCCGTAGAGCTCGACCGAGGCCTCGATCGCTCGGCGGAGGCCGCGCCGCAGGGCAGCGGCGTCGATGGTGAACTCACGGCCCGGGCGGCCGTTGCCGTCGTCCTTCTCGCGGATCCCGGCGAAGGCGCCGTTAGCCGCGCTCGGATCGAAGAAGATAATCTCGGCCCAACGGGCCACCTGGCCATCGGGGACGAAGGCGGCAGCGGCGATGCGGGCGATCTCGGCATCACCGAGGGCGGCCGCGGCGCGGCGGATCTGGCGGGTGAGGCCGGGAGCAAGTGGCGTCGTCATCGGCTGCGGGCTCCTACTCGAAACCGATCTCGGCCGGGGTCAGACCCGCACTCGTGCGCTCACACCAGCTCTCGGTGGTGATGTCTCGGTCGTCATCGCCGGCCATCAGACTCTGGATCGAGGCCTCGATCTCCTCGGGCGTGCCGACATAGAGCTCGGCCTGCAGGTAGGGACGGCCGCCGGCGGCCTCCTCTCGTTCGTAGACGACGATCGCCCAGGGGGCGTCCTCGGTGCGGGCGTCGATAGCTATCTCATCGACCAGTCGGCCAATGTCTTCGGTCGCGGTGGGGGCATCAGCGTAAACCCGGGCGTAGGTGTGGCCACTCATGTCGTACTCCTTTGTGCATTGCGCTCGGTACCGGTAGGACAGGCGTTGGCGCGCATCAGTCCCACCAGGTATAGAGACGGGTGTCGTCGGCGCTGAGGGTGCGCTCGTCGGCGGTTCGGAAGCGGTCCTTGAGGACGTGCGCCGCCGCCTGGCTCCCCTCGTAATGGAAGCCCTCAACGGTCAGCCGGGCATCCGGCCGGCCGAAGACGAGGTACCCGTGGTAGACGATGCTCCCGCCGTGCGCAGCGATGACCGGCGCGACCGTCATCAGGATGGCGGCGAGGCCGGGGCAGTTATTCCATGGCTGCCACTCCACCGTAGTGGGCCACGCTGCGTCGACGGCGCGAAGCGCCTCTTCGGTTAGCCCACGGTAGTAGACCACCGTGTCGGTGTGCTGATCGTCGACCATGGCGCCCCGGTCGTGGAGGTAGGCCACGACGGCGGTCCGGTCCCAGGCTGCGCTCACGGGAGCGCCTCGAAGGTGAGCTGGTCGTAGGTGATCTCGCCACAGTCGCCGTTGCAGCGGTAGCGGGCCTCGGCGTGATCGTCGGCGACGCCTATCGCGACACCGTGCTTGGTCTCGGCGAACGACTCCTGGGTGTCGTAGATGACTTCAGTGTTGCCGGTGTAGATCGGGAGCTTATTGCGGTTGAAGTCTTCGATCTCGGCATGGGCGACGATCAACTGGACGACCGAGACGATGCGGTGCCCCTCAGGGCAGGTTCCACGGAAGTCAGTCATCAGCTCTCCTCCTCGAAGACAAGATCGTCATAGGTGAGACCGCGGCAGTCGTTGGCACAGACATAGCGCGCCCCAAGATCGGTATCGTCGACGACGCGCTCCCTACTGGCGCGGTCCTCGCCGAACGCGCGGACGTTGATCAGCTGGTAGAGCTTGTGCTCCACGTTCGCGGTGATCGGCATCCGCTTCGCGCTGAAGCGCTCGATCTCGATGCCGGCAAAGGTCGCCTGAATGAGTTCGGTGATCCGGTGCCCCTTGGGACAGGTGGCGGTGTAATAGGCGCTCATCGGGAGGTCACCCAGCTCACGCGGGCCTCCATCTCGATCATCTTCGTGCCGTCGAACTCGAAGCGGTAGAGCGTTCCGTCTTCGCCACGCCAGGCGAGGAAGGAGCCGGCGGCCACATAGGGGGCGACGGCATTAAGGAAGAGGTCTTCCTGGCCGGTCTTGTTGTCGTAGCCGGTGAGGCGCATCCCCTCGGCGGTCATCTCGACCTCGAAGCCGAGCTGCGAGAAGACGTCAGCACAGCTCTTCACGTGCTGGTCGTAGTCGGCGGTCATCCAGCTGTACCAAGCCTCACTCTTCCCGGTGCCATCCCAGCTGCCGCCCTGCTTCTGCTCGTTGTATTCGGGCCCGTTGAGCGCCTTGAGCGCGGCGAGCGCGGCGGCCTCGTTCGCCTTCGGGATCAGGAAGTCGGCGTCGGTGATCTGTGTGTAGTAGCCCATGGGGTTCCTCGCGCTGCGGATTCGTTGAGCGCGACCCTCGGCGGATGGGCGGCACGAGGCAAGAGTGTCGGGCGGGGGGCGGCCTATTCGGCGAGCGTGGCCGGGGTCAGGTAGGTGGCTATGGCGGCCTCGACCGCGGCGCGCTCACTATCGGTCTCGGCACACCCCCGTAGGGCCCCGATCAGGACCGCCGGGGCGGGCGAACCGAAGCGGTTGGCCTGGGCGTAGGTGGCGAGACAGGCCTCGAGGCGCGCGTCACCGACGACATCGCCGACGGCATAGAAGAGGCGCGGACCACGGAGGTAGACGCAGTCGAAGAACTGGCCGGCCCCAAAAAGGGTCCGGTAGTAGCCGGTCGCCCGGTAGGAGGGCCCGTCGATCGGCCGGGCGCAGGTGGTCCGCTGGGTCGCACGGGTCGCCCCTGCGAGGCGCTGCGCGGTCCACTCGGCGATCGTCTCGTCCATCCAGGGATCGCGTCCCTGGTCGGTGGCGACCATCGTCTGCCACCACTGGTGGGCGACCTCGTGGCGTACGACGTGTCGGCGCCACGCGCCGGTAAACGTGCCGCCGACGGTGACGAGCCCCGGGAACTCGTGGGCGAAGTTCACGGACGGGATCGAGACGACGGCGAGGCGGAAGTACGGGCCGGGGCCAAAGCGCGACCAGAGGGCGCGGACCGCAGCGGTCGCGGTGGCAAGGTCAGCGCGACGGCCGGCCCGCGTCGGACCATGGGCGGTGATCGTCATCGTGCGCAGCGCGCCGTCGACATCCGGGAGCTCAAGGGTCGCGCTGTTGCGGCCATAGCCCGGGGCAATGAGGAAGGAGAAGGAGCGCGCCGGCGCGATCAGATAGGTCCAGGAGCGCCCGACCCCGCTCGTCGGCCCGTCGATCAACTCGCCGCCAGCGATGACGCCGGCGGCGGGCAGGTCGCTCGCCGAGCGGATCGTCGCGCGGATCGACTCGGCCGCCGGGGCACTGAGCGGGTCGGCGAAGACGACCGATCGTGGTCGCTCCATCGGCAGCGGCAGCATGTCGCCCATGGTGATGACGAGCGAGCGCCCGGAGCCGAACCGGCGCAGGAGCCCCTGGGTGTTTCGCGAGCGACCGGGGATGATCACCCCTTCGACGATCACCTCGTGGACCGAGCCGCCCTCCCAGGGGGCGGCGGTCAAATCAAGGCGGAGCGCCATGCCGCCCGGGGCGTCGTAGGTAAACGGGACCTCGATGCCATCGACACGCAACGCGCGATCGCTCCAGGCGCCGAAGGCGCGGGCCGCGACCGCGATCGTCAGGGCGTCCATCCCCTCGCTTGGGGCGGTGATCGTCAGCGTGCTCCGGACGCGGAATCTTGTCCGCGCCCGGTTGAGGAGGAAGTCGGCCTCCGCCTGATAGGTCATCGGGCGGATCGTCAGCGGGGTGATGAGCGCCGTCGGTGTGGCCACGGGCAGGGCGGCCGTCACCGGTCGGACCGCGGTTGGCTCCGTGGGGGCCACCGCGTAGGCTGGAGCGTCGAGGCCGATGCCAAGGACCAGCGCCGCGATGAGCGCGACGAGGCGCCGGGGCATGCGGGGCGTCGCGGTGGCGCGGTGCGCGGGGGTCATCGCCCTGAGAATCGGCGGCGCGGGGCCGTCCGCAAGAGTCAGGCGGCGGCGCGCTCGCGCAGGGTGGCGTGGAGGGCGTCTATGACGGCCAAGTTCAGGCGCACATCCCCCCCGGCATCGTGGAGGGTCGCCTCGTCGACCGCCAGGCCGAGATGGCGGGCAACGTTGGCTATGGTGTGGTCGACCGGACGCTCGGTGGCCCGGGCCGGCCAGAGGGCGCGGGCAAGGACTATCGTGTCGACGGTCGTGCCGGCGCGCGGCAGGTAGGCGATCGGGGCCGGCAGGCCGAGGCGGGCGTGCTCGGCGACCATCACCGGCAGGTCGAAGGCCTCGATGTTGTGGCCGACCAAGACGCAGCCGGCGGCCCAGGCGGCGAAGCGGCGCAGGACCGGGCCGGGTTCCTCGCCGTCGCGCATCGGGGCCTCGGGGTCGAAGCCGCGGGCGGTGGCCCACTCGGCGTCGATGGCCACGCCGGGGTTGAGCAGACGGCTGTGGAAGCGCTCTTCTCCGTCCGGCTCGCGGCGTAGCGCGGCAAGTTGGTAGATGCGGGGTTCGGGGTCACCCGAGCCGCGTACTGGACGCAGCCCGGTCGTCTCGGTGTCTATGACGAGCAACGGGCGCCCGCCCTCAATGAGAGCGAGCGCCCGGGTCAGTGCACTGTCCATCGGATCGCTTACGCGGCCGTGTCGTCCTCGGCCTCGACCTTGGCCGAGGCCAAGTCGGCGGGTGTCTCGGCAACCTCCGGCGCGTCGATCTCGGCGACTATCGGTTCAAGCGTGCCGTCGTTGGCCATCAGGGCCGCCTTGTTCGCCTTGGCGACCGCGACGATGTGATCGTAGATCGCATCCCGCGACGGGTGGGCGTTAATGGCGGCGATGAAGGTGTCTTTCCCCTTCTCTTTGATGGTGCCCACGCCGGGGATCTCCATCGAGTAGAAGGCGGCCGGCAGCTTCTCGACGGCGCCGACAGCTATGCCGGAGGTATAGACATCGAAGCCGACATCGAGACCGTTGACGTGATTGATCTGGATGTAGGCAAGGCCGAGCGAACCGCTCCCCTTGTTCTTCTCGATCTTGGCCTTGGCCACCTGGCCGATGATTTCGCCGGCCTCGTCTATGACCTTCTGGCTCGTATCCTTACGGGTCTGGACGCGGGTCCAGCAGGCGTACTTGAGCGCCTCGCCGCCCGGGGTGTACTCCGGGTTCCCCATACTGAAGCCGGCCTTGACGCGGATCTGGTTGACCCAGAGGACGGTCACGCCGGTGGCAAGACACTTGCCACCGAGGCGCTGGATGGCGCGGCTCATGACGCGGGCCTTGTCGGCCATCATCGCGTCGCCGATCTCGCCGCTCATCTCGGTGCGGGTTGGGATCGAGGCGAGAGAGTCGACGATGATCAGCGGGAAGATCGAGCGCCCCTTCTCGTCGACCTGCTCGGTCGAGGCCTCGATGATCTCGACGACGTCTTCTATCGACTCAGGGATGATCTTCTTGAAGCGCTCGGTGTCGAAGCCCGGCATGCGCGCGGCGCGCTCGGGGTCGAACGAGCCCTCGTGGTCGATGAGCAGGATGATGGCGTTCGGATCGCGGCGCATCGCCTCGACCATCGTGGCGTAGGCGAGGGTCGACTTGCCGGAGCTGTAGGGTCCATAGATCTCGACGAAGGAGCCGACCGGCCAGCCGCCGTTGAGGCGGGCATCAAGCCCCGGGCTGCCGGTGGGCATGCGGGTGATCTCGATGACGTCCGAGGCGCCGACCATCACCGGCGGCTTGTTCGCCTTCTTCGCCTTGGCGTTGAGGGTGTCTTGGAAGCTCTGGGCGGCACGCAGGCGGGCGGCTATCTTGTCGTTCATGTGGGGCTCACTCTCCAGTCTCTCGAAGCTCCCCTGCCGGGCGGAAGCCGGCGCTCAGGGCAATGCGTTCATCGCTATCGTCGGGAGAGGAGCCACTACGGTCAAGAGGGCGGTGTCTGGCGACATCGAGACCGTGACACCCGGGCCGGCGGCGCGAGATCCTCGTGCGCAGGACCTGGTTCCCTATAGATATAAGAGAGTAAGTAGGTAAGTAAGAGTAGATAAGAGTATATCTATTACTCTTATAGTCCTGACGGACGAGGTCTGTCCACCTTCTCGAGGCGTGGACGACCCCCTCCCCCCCGGCACGCCCCCCCCGCCGCCCCGCCGCATGCCGCCCCTCCAACGCCGGAGGGTCGCCCTGGCAGCGGGTCGCCTTGACGGTGGGGCAGCAGGTGGCGAGGGGTGAGGCATGGACCGCCCTGACCTGCCGCCCCACCGCTGCGAGCCGAAGAGCCCGGAGCGCGTCGCCATCCACCGCTCCCGCGGCTGGCGTGAGATCGCCCACGCCCCGGACATAGCCTCGGCCCGGGCCCGCAAGCAGATCGCCGAGCGAGCCGGCGATCAGGTCGTCATAGAGAGCGACATCCACGGCGGCTGGATGGTCATCACCCGCGGCCTCGAAGACTGAGTGCTTATACGGAGCGCTTGACGATCCCGGTCTGCGCCCGAAGGTCTCCCCTGCGCCTCCTCCGCCGGCGTTGCCGCGGACCCCGATGCGCCTGAAGCGACGGAGTCGACGCGTGGGCATCTTAGTGAACTTCGAAGCGATCGACCGTGGCGGAAAGAGCACCGCGCATCCCCTCGTCGTCGCCCGGCTGCGCGCCGATGGCCGCACCGTCACCGGCATGAGCTTCCCCGACCGCCCTTCGACCGCCCTCGCCCCGAGCCGTGCCCACTTCCCGACTGGGCTGCTCATCGACCGCTACCTGCGCGGCCTCGACAGCTACGTCGACGAACAGGATGCACTCTTCTCCTGGACCCGCGAGGACGGCCGCCCGGTGATAGAGATAGATACCCCGGAGCGCGCCCACCTCGTCTCCGTCCTTAACGAGAAGATCGCCCAGACGCTCTTCTCGCTGAACCGCCGTGAGCTCACGCACGGCCCCGAGGGTCTTCAGGAGCTCATGGGCAGCTACGACGTCGTGCTCACCCTGCGCGCCCTCTCGGCCTGGACCTATGGCGTCGTCAACGGCGTGAGCGAACTGCAGCTTGCGACGATGGAGGGCGACCTGCCGCAGCCCGACCTCAACATTCTCATCGACATAGACCCGGCTGTTGCCGCCGCCCGGCGCAGCGATGACGCGAAGGATCGCTACGAGGCGAACGAGTCCTTCCAGCGGCGCGTCCGTGCTCGCTATCTCGAGATAGTCGCCGCCGACGCCGACCACGCCGAGGCCGAGGGGCGCTTGCCGCGCTATCTGCTCGTCGACGGCACGCTGCCGGCCGAGGCGATCGCTGACGCCGCCTACACTGAGATCCTGCGTCGCCTGGCATGAGCTACGTCCGCCCACGCCTGGTTGCCGCCGTTGCCGCCGCGTTGGCCGTCGTCCTGCTCGTGCTCGTCGTGCCGAACACCGGCACCGGCCCCTTCGGCCCGACGCCGTCACCGTCGGCCGACCCCGATGGCGGCGCCGGCATCACCGGCGTCGAGTCAAATCCGGGCGTCGTGGTCGTCGGCGCCGATGCTGAGGGTGCTCGCATCGCCGAGATCATCGTCGCCGTGCGCAACGTCGGCGACACCACCGTGCTGCTTGATCCACTCCGCTCCGCCTTCGAGCTGACCGACGCCACGGGCGCGATCGTCGGCGAAGGCCGCTTCGGCTTCGCCGGCCCGACGCTCATCGGCCCGGGCGAGCGCGGCTACCTCATAGGCTGGGCGACCGTCCGCGGCACCCCGACCGGCGGCGCCGCCCGCAACGTCGCCTTCACCGAAAGCGAGCAGACCAACGAGGTCCGCGCCACCGGCACGACGATCGGCCGCGATCCGCTGAGTGTCACGACGACCCTGAGCGCGCAGGGCATCGCCCTCGCCCTCTGCTACGCCACCGACGGCACCTTCGTCGGCGCGGTCGGCTCCGAGGGGACGGGGCGCCTGACCCTTGGCGTTCCGCGCTTCGTCCCGACGAGCGCCGCCGCCCGCTGCGAGCTCTTCGCCGGCACGGCGCCGGAGCGCTGATACGTCCATGAGCTCCGGTCGTCGGGCGCGGCCGGGCTCGGCACAACGCAGTCGATCCGCCCCCGCTCGTCGGCCGACGCATCACCGATCATCCGCGGCGCGGCTGTGGCAGCAGACCGTGGACACGCTGTGGCGCTGGCGAGCCGCGCTTGGGCTGCTCTTAGTCGGGATGATCAATACCGAGATACAGATCGGCCTCTGGTATCCGCTCCAGGGGATCGATGCCTACCCGACCACCGCGACCGTTGACGAAATCGGACACTTGATCGGGGCGGTCGCTGCGCTCGCCGAGGGCGTCGACTGGTCGCGGCCACTACACCTGAGTGGTGTGCTCTACCCGGAGGGGTCAAGCCTCCTGCTCACCGACTCCCTCCCATGGTTCTCGCTGCCGATGCGCATCGCCTGGGACGCCGGCGTGCGCTTCGACCCGGCGGTTCTCTTCAGTCTGCCGCTCTGGGTGGCCACCATGGTCATCCCGGCGAGTGTCTACCGCCTGGCGCGGGTCATGGGTGCCGGTGTCGGGGGCGGCGTGATCGCGGCGGTCGGTGGCACGCTGTTGATCGGGGCCATAGAGCCAACGCTCATGCATTGGCGGGGGATGGCCTGCTGGTGGATGATCCCGCTGCTGATCGCTGAGCTGATGATCATCGAGCGCGAAGCCGGACGGGTGCTGCGTCGCCGGTGGTCCATCGTAGCGGCGCTGACGGGTATCCTGTGGTGGTCGTCGATCTATCTCGGCGCCATGGCGACGGCCCTGGTCCTGAGCGTGATCCTCTCGCTCGCGGCTCGTCGCTCGCTCCCGCTCCGACCCGTGGACGCGGCTCGGTCGTGGGGGATTGCGCTGGCGGCGAGCGTCGTTGCGCCCCTCTCCCTGATAGCCCTTGGGGGGATCCCCCCGGGGTACAGCGCGCAATCCATAGGCGGGCTCTTGCTTTCGCTTGGGCCGGGCATCTTCACGCAGCTCAGCGGCCTCGATCCTTCTCTTGTGACCAATGAATGGACCTATCTGCAAGCCTGGGGGCCGATGGCACTCGCCTTGGCAGTGTGGGCGATCGCTGCCTCCTATCGTCGCGCTCCGGGCGTCATTGGCGCCTCGGTCGTCATGGCGCTGTACTCGACCGGTCCGATGGCAGGCGGTGGCGTTGTGCCGGACGTCCTGATGACTGACACCCCAATCGGCATCTTTCAGGCGTCGTGGCGGTTGTTCCTGCCGGCTGCGATCATCGGCATGGCCGCCGCCGGTGCACGAATCGATCCGTACGACCGGGCGCGGCGCGCCCTCCGCGTGTCGCGACGATCGACGCGCTCTCTCATAGCCCCCCGGGCGTTAACGGCCGTGCTCGTCGGGCTCGTGATCACCGCCGGCTGGTCGGCGGTCGCGGCCCGCTCGGATGATCACAAGGTGCTCGAGCCGCCGTATCCCGCGTCCATAGCGTCCGCCGAACGCGAGCTGCTCGTCGACCACCAGGTGCTCTACACCATCCCCTATTGGAGCTGTGATCGCCCGAGTACGGGGGACGCTGGCCCGTCGGAGCAGGACGTGCTCCGAATGGTGCCGTTCCGTGGGCTGTCGAACCGCCTCGCGCTCGTTGCGGCCGGGGCGGCCGTGCCGTTCAGCAGTGGCTACTTCCCGCGGCTTCCTGCGCGGTCCTGCGACCAGTCGCCGCCGCCTGCTGCGCTGCTGTTCATCCACGAAGCGTGGCCGACCCCGACCGGCTACTTCTGTGCCGGAGCAGACATCCCCATCTACGCCGCCGCCGGAGCAAGAATCTGCAGCGAGCGGCGATCACTGCTTGAGCGATTTAGCGACAGCGCTGCGCAGGACTGAGCCGCCGAGTCAGACGGACGCTCTGGCGGGGCGACATCGACCACCTTCGGCCGACGCCGTGACCCCTGGTGGCTCGGTACACAGCGAACCAGGGCTCCGCCCGTTCGTGCGGCGTGCCACGCAGGTGGCGCGGATACGATAGGAGCAGTTGCGCCGTAGCGGCTCTCCCGCTATGATAAGAGCATGAGTGTAGTAGGCCTTAGAGCGGCCGTCATAGCAGTGCGTTCGGGCGAAGTGCCGGGCCCCATGGAGGACGTGCGACCAGATCGGCCGGCAGGATCTCGGAGAATAGAATGATGCCGAACAAGATCACTCGCGACCAGATGGAGATCTACCTGCGCGAAGTCGGGGGCGAAATAGATGCGCGCGGCATGCTCGGCGAGATCCTGATCGTCGGCGGCGCGTACATGACGCTCGTGCTTAGCCCCCGGGTGAGCACGAAGGATGTCGACGCAGTGATCGGCGGAGATCCAAACGCGGTCCGCTCTGCGGCAGCGATCGTCGCGCGACGTCACGGGCTTCCCGATGACTGGATCAACGATGCAGCCAAGGATTTTCTGTACCGTAGCCCCAAGACGACACTATGGGCTCAATACCCTGGCTTGCGGATCTACATGCCGACCCCGGACTATATTTTTGCGATGAAGGCGACTGCTGCGCGACCAGTGGATTTCGCCGACTTGATCACGCTAAAGAGCGTGCTGGCACTCTCGAGTTTCGACGAGGCCGCCCGGATCGTTGAGCGATACACGCCGGCCTCTCGCATTAGGCCACAGACGCAGTTCATGCTGGAAGCGCTGTTTGAAAAGGGGCCTCGTAATGAATAAGTCACGCATGACTGAGGCCGCATACGTTTCAACGACGGCAGCTCTGTCGATCGCGGAGATCGAGGCCGGCGATCCCCCTTGGATTGTGATCGGAAGCTTCCTGGATGACTGGCGTCGCGCCACGACCGCGCAGCGCGAGCTGATGGTTTGTGACCCCGTAGTAGTGCCAACCTCACCAGAGTATCGCCGATGGGCGGCGCTCTTGGCCGCAATCGTCGAGTGGCTTTCCCACGAGGAGGACCCCTCCGTCTCAGTCCCCCACTGGACCTCGGACCCAGGGTTTGTTCTCCCGGAGCCCTGGTTCCTGGTCCCCGGTTTGAGGATGCGCCTGCACCAGTTGGTTGATAGCCCCGCCCCCTTCCGCCTTCGGAACATCTTCACAGATAAAGGAGTGCTGTCCCGAGCGTAGGTCCGTGCCACGAAGGTGGCACGGATACGATAGGAGCAGTTGCGCCGTAGCGGCTCTTCCGCTATGATGGAGCTATGACCACCACCCCTGCTCCCGCCCTGCGCATCGGCCTCTCCGCCGACTGGCACCTCGGTCGCCGCCTCGGCTACCGCATGGATGCCCGTGGCGTGAACGCCCGCAGCGCCGATCTCGAGCGTGCCGTCACCGCCGTCGTCGACGGCTTCATCGCCGAGCGCGTCGACGTGGCCATCGTCGCCGGCGACCTCTTCGACTCCCCCGCCCCGCCCGAGCACGCCCGCCAGGCCTTGGTCCGCGAGATCGGCCGGCTGCGCGCCGCCCTGCCCGCGGCGACGATCATCCTCCTGCGTGGCAATCACGACGCCCGCCAGATTCTCTCCGACGCCACCGCCGTCGGCACCGCCGCGCTCGCCCTTCCGGGCGTCGAGGTCGTCGACGATCCCGAGGTCCGAATCATCCGCCGCGACGGCGTCGCCTTCCACTGTCTCCCCTGGATGCCCTCGGACGAGGAGTTTGCAGCGGCCGTCGCCGCGCTGCGCCCCGATCCGGCGAGCGCCCGCAACTACGTCATCCTCCACACCGGCCTCGCGCGACTCCCCGAATACGCCGAGCTGCGCCCCGGAAGCCAGACGGTGACCGACGGGCTACTGCCGCAGGGCTTCGACGGCATCTACTCCGGCCACTACCACGGCCACCGCATCTACAACGACATCAACTGGGTCTTCATCGGTTCGCCCGAGCGCCTCTCGATCACCGAGTCGCGCGATCCGAAGGGCTGGCTGCTCATAGACGCGGCGACCGGCGCGCTCTCAATGCGCCACACACCGGCGCGCAGTTGGTACGACCTCTCGATCGACGCGACGAACAAGAGCTCGAGCCAAATCGTCGAAGAGGCCGGGGCGATCGCCGCGGCGCTCCCCGACTGGAACGAGGCGCTTGTGCGCCTGACGATCGAGGCGATCGCCCCCGAGACCGCAGCGACGATCGACGCGGGTGCTCTGCGCCGCATCGCCGGCCGCGCCTTCCACCACGAGCTGCGGCTGCGCGTCGCCGACCCGGCAATGATCGCCGCCGATGGCGGCCCGCTCGATGCCGATGGTCCGCTCTTCGCCGACATGGCCCTTGAGTGGGCGCGCTTTGCCGAGGGGCTCACCGGTGTCGACGAGGCGACCCGCGCCGAGATCCGCACCATCGGCGCCGACGCCTTGAGCGTGCGCGCGGCGTAGGGGCCCTGATGAGCCTCTACACACGCCTGTGGCGCATGCTCCACCTTGACGGTCGTCCGTCCGCGATCGAGCATGCGCCCGTGCATCGCGTCACAGCACCCTCTCGAGCCGCTCGTGTCGCCGCACGGGCCCATATGTTGGCATACAGCCAGCGGCGCCAGGGGCCGGGTACCGGAAGCGATCTGCGACTTCTGCGAACGATGGGAGGGAAGACGATGCGCTGGTGGCAGTCGGCAATAGAGGTGATCGCTGATGGTGGAACAAAGGTGGCAGTCGCGGGCGCTGTGGCCGCGAACTCCTACATGCCGCCGCGTCAGACGGGCGACCTCGACTTGGCGGTCGCCGCGCACGAGATAGAGGCGGCCGAGCGGAGTCTCCGAATGGCGGGGTGGAAGTTCGTTTGCCCCCTGTCGCTCTATGGCGGACTCACCGGGTCTGCGTGGATCAAGAGCGAGCATCCACTGGATCTATTGGGCCTCCCAGAGCCCTGGGGAATCGATGCCCTCGCTGCCGCCCAGAAGAACCGCGCATCACACGGCCTGCCAACACTGACGCTCGAGTATCTCGTGGTGATGAAGCTCATCTCGGCCCGCCCGCAGGACAGCGCGGACATCGCTCGCATGTTAGGGGCCGCATCACCCGCGCAGATCGACCGGGTTCGGCGCGCAGCTCGACAGGTCCTTCCCGACGAGATTGACGTGCTCGATCAGATGATTGCGCTCGGCAAACTTGAATACGGCGGGTAACAAGATTCCCCTCATGCGCGCCAGCGGCGGTTGACCGCCGCGCTCCCCGACCGAGGCTCCCGTCATGGCCCTCTCCCTCCCCTGGACCCTCCCCACGCCGATCCCGCAGGCCGCTGCCGACGCGGCCGCCCGCGCTCACCAGCTCGCCCATCCAGTGGTGGCAGCGATCCTCTTGGGGCGCGGCATCGCCGGTGACGGCATCAGCCCATACCTCGCGCCCGATATAGCCACCCTGCACGCCCCGGGCGCCTTGGCGCGCATCGACGACGCAGCGGCGGCGATCGACGCGGCCATCGGTCGCGGCGAGAAGATCACCGTCTACGGCGACTACGACGTCGACGGCACGACGGGTGCTGCGCTGCTCGTCTCCTACCTGCGCAGCAAGGGGGCCGAGGCCGACGCCTACATCCCGATGCGCCAAGATGGCTACGGCCTCTCGGCCGAGGCGATCGAGGCGATCGCTCGCGAGCGTCGTCCGAAGCTGCTGCTGACCGTCGACTGCGGCACAAGCTCGCGCGAGGAGGCGGCGCTTGCCCGCTCGATAGGCATCGAGGTCGTCGTCACCGACCACCACCGCCCGGTCGAGGGGAAGATCACCGAGGGGATCGTCGTCAATCCGCACATGGCCGGCGACGCGAGTCCGAACAAGGGGATAGCCGGTGTCGCCGTCGGCTGGAAGCTTGTCTCCGCCCTCCACGGCAGTCACCCGACCGCCAACATGGACCTCGTCGCCATAGGCACCGTCGCCGACGTCATGCCCCTGACCGGTGAGAACCGCCCGATCGTCCGCGCCGGCCTGACCCGCCTCGCCCACACCCATCGCCCGGGGATGGCCGCGCTCCTGCGCGTCGCCGGCCGCGGCGCGGTCGCCGAACCATGCCGCCATGGCGCCTCCTTCTGCGCCGTCTGCGGCAAGGGGGCGGTCTGCGCGCACGAGGCGCCGCACTGCTTCCGGGTCACTGCCGAGTCGATCAGCTTCGACATCGCCCCGCGGATCAACGCCATCGGCCGCATGGG
>Ga0164292_10002799_pt1 | contig 14209 bp, 17 predicted proteins | sample GEODES117metaG_FD_111486 | JGI IMG/M metagenome (GOLD analysis project Ga0164292, IMG submission 111486) | Eutrophic lake water microbial communities from Lake Mendota, Wisconsin, USA - GEODES117 metaG | ecosystem: Environmental > Aquatic > Freshwater > Lake | place: USA: Lake Mendota... | reverse complement strand
TTTGGAAGTTTTAACACCTTAGGGAAAAAGTAGCTTAAGGCAAATATATTTAAGCCAATCCAAAAAGTAATGAGGGTGGGTTGATCTGGAATAAACCACACCATCACCAACAGCAACAACAACACAAAAATAAGATAACTAAGATAAATCAGTTTTGAGCGCTTCATACTATTTATTTTACTTTAAAAATAGAGAATATCCCACCGCGCGTACTGGCTTAAAGAAACATGAGGAGTTTTCAATTTTCTTTTTTAGATTGTAAACATGGACATCGACGATTCTGGTGGTTCCATCATAATTGAATCCCCAAATCGAATTTAAAATCGTATCTCTAGAGAGCGCTTGCTCTTTATTCAAAATAAAGAACTTAAGCAAATCAAACTCCATTTTTGTTAATTCTATTTCTTTTTGCTTGATCGTGACACGGTATTGTTTAAGGTCCATGTTGATGTCACCAAAACTTAAAGATTCACTAACTTCAACCTTCTCTTGTTTAAAATGACCAAATAATGCTTTGATTTGTGCAATCAATTCGCGGTTAGAGATTGGCTTCTTTAAGTACAGATCTGCCCCTGCACCAAGTCCTTCAATCGCATCAAATTCTGAGGTTTTTGCAGTTAACATGACAAAAAGAGCCTTATTTTTCTCTGCTCTGAGCTTTTGGATCAATTCAACGCCATTCATGACGGGTAACATCCAATCAATCACCAAACAATCAAAAGACTCTTTATGGACCAACCGATAAGCTTCAGTCCCATTGACGGCAAGTTTTACATCAAAACCAGCTGTTTCAAGGTCAAATTTTAATATTTTAGCTAAAGATAACTCATCTTCAACCACTAAAATCTTCTTTGACATGAGGGTCTCCTTTGCTTTTTATGTTTGATAGAAAAAGCTATCCCCTATATATTAAGAACATTTTAACAAATCCTTGTTAAAGAAATGTAAAGACTATGTGAGAAAAATTTACAATTCAACTTAGTAATTTTAAATCCGAAATTCGTTATAATAAAATTAATCTAAATGAATGGGTCTAGGTTAAGCTTTTGATTGGCTAACTCAAAAGCATTTACCAAGATCATTTTCATTGGTAATTTCATTTAAGGAGGAAAAAAATGAAAAAATTTACCACAGTCGCCATGCTCGCCGTTGCAGGTTTTTCTTTAGTACTTTCTTCATGTGGCCCAGCCAGTGAATACGAAATCGCCCTCGTCACAGACGTCGGTGATATCGATGACAAGTCCTTTAACCAAGGTGCTTGGGAAGGTGTTGAAGAATTCGCAGAAGGCAACAACAAAACGTATCAATATTACAAACCAACTGCAGTTGATAACACAGAATACGTCAACACCATCGATTTAGCCATCGAAGGTGGGGCAAACGTTATTGTTACTCCAGGATTCTTATTTGAAACGCCAATTTTCTTAGCAATGGATGAAAATCCAGAAGTTAGTTTCATTCTTCTCGATGGCGTTCCACATAGTGCTGACTATTCCGTTTTCCGCCAAGGCCGCAACGTCTTATCCATCCTCTATGCTGAACAACAAGCAGGTTTCCTTGCTGGTTATGCAGCAGTTGCTGATGGTTATCGTTCGTTAGGCTTTATGGGTGGTATGGCTGTTCCAGCAGTTGTGAAGTTTGGTGTTGGATTCATGCTTGGTGCACAAGCTGCAGCAACCGATGAAAACGCAAATGTGACTATTCAATATCACTATACTGGTGATTTTGCTGACACTCCAGACAACGCTGCGACCGCAGAAACCATGTATGAAGCTGGCGTTGAAGTCATCTTCGCTGCTGGTGGTGCTGTTGGTTTATCCGTCATGTCAGAAGCAGAAAAAGCTAATAAGAAAGTTATCGGTGTTGACGTCAACCAAGGTCCAGGTGGCGCAGATCTATCTGATACCGTCATTACCTCAGCGATGAAAGGCTTAGGTACATCTGTTGTTCAAGCTTTAGAATACTTCTATGACAACGAGTTCCCAGGTGGTGAAGTTTGGGTATTAGACGCATCTAACGATGGCGTTGGTTTACCAACTGATGAAGCATCATGGGGTTTTGATAACTTCACAGTTGCAGAATATAATGTGATTTTTGAAGAATTAGCAACTGAAACAACAACTGTTGATTTAATCTTGGACGGTTCAACCGTTACCGGAGCAACTCAAGTCCAAATCGCTGCATACGATACGGCAATGAATAAGGTTTCTGTTACCTGGGTTGCTTAATTCCATCTCGATTAAAGAAAACACAGGGTGTATTCACCCTGTGTTTTTTGTTAAAATAAAATTATGATTGATCAAACTTTAGAACCAATTATCTCAATGGTGAATATTACCAAGATTTTTCCTGGTATCGTTGCCAACGACCAAATTAACTTAGACTTAAAAAAAGGTGAAATTCATGCCCTGCTTGGTGAAAATGGAGCTGGTAAATCAACCTTAATGAGTGTGCTTTTTGGTTTGTACACTCCTGAAAGTGGCCAAATCAAAAAATACGGATCCGTTATCAAGATTAAAGATCCTAATGATGCCAATCGTTATGGTATTGGGATGGTTCATCAACATTTCAAACTTGTAGAAGTCTTTACAGTTCTTGATAACATCCTTTTAGGTAATGAACCTATGCAAGGTCCTTTTATTGACCGCAAGATAGCCAAGAAAGAAATTATTCAATTATCAAATCAATATAAACTCTCGATTGATGTCGATGCAAAAATTGAAGATATCTCTGTCGGAATGCAACAAAGGGTTGAAATTTTAAAAATGCTTTACCGCAAAAATGACATTCTCATTTTTGATGAACCAACGGCGGTATTAACGCCACAAGAAATTGAAGAATTAATGAAAATTCTTCGTAATTTAAAAAAAGAAGGAAAGTCGATTCTATTTATCTCTCATAAACTCAATGAAATTATGGCAGTTTCTGATCGTGTCACAGTGTTAAGAAAAGGAAAATCAGTCGGAACGCTATGGACCAAAGAAACAAATCCCTCGGCACTGTCAAACTTAATGGTGGGTCGAGATATTTCTTTTGAAATCAATAAATCATCTGCGAAAATCGGAGAAACCTCATTAGAGATCAAGGATATAACCTATCTATCACCACGGACTAAAAAAGCAGTCGTCAATCATCTATCATTCTCTATTCGTAAAGGTGAAATTGTTGGTTTAGCGGGCATCGAAGGAAATGGCCAATCAGAACTTGCTCATTTAATTGCAGGATTATTACAACCTCATTCCGGAAAAATTTTCTTAAAAGGTAAAGATGTCACCCATCAATCGGTTCGCTATCGCAATGATTTAGGGTTAGCACACATTCCGGAAGATCGTCATAAATATGGATTAATATTGGATAATCCTTTATATCAAAATTTAGTGTTAAAAAAATACCACCGCTCTCCCTTTCAAAAAAATGGCATCATTCAAAAACGCAAATGGCTACAACTGGGAAATGCTTTGATTCAAAAATTTGATGTTCGTTCAGGAAAAGGAATTCATTCATTGACGAGAAGTTTAAGTGGCGGGAACCAACAAAAAGCCATCATCGCTCGGGAAATTGATAGCAATGCAGATGTCATGCTTGCTGTTCAACTGACGAGAGGATTGGATGTAGGCGCAATTGAATATATCCATTCACAGATTTTAACCCAACGTGAACAAGGTAAAGCAATCCTTTTAGTTTCTTTGGAATTAGAAGAAATTTTGAAATTATCTGACCGGATACTCGTGATCTTCGAAGGAAAAATTGTCGCAGAATTATTACCAAAAGAAACCTCAAAGGAAGCGATTGGTTTATTTATGTCCGGTGGTAAAGCCTCATGAAATTTCAAGCGTTAATGTCTTCCATCATTGCAATCATCCTTGGTTTATTTTTTGGCCTATTAATTATGATCATTGCAAATCCATTGACCGCTTTTCCGGGTTTCATTACGATGATTGGAGGATGGTTAAACAATGAATCCCTGAGACGTTTAGGGGATTTAATCTTTTTAGCAGGACCATTAATTCTTACTGGATTATCGGTTGGTTTTGCTTTTAAAACCGGACTATTTAATATTGGGGCAACGGGTCAATATACAATGGGGATGTTTGCCGGCATCTTTGTTGGAATTTATGGAGATTTCCTTGGTCCTCTGCAATGGATTTTTGCTTTTATTGCCGCGATGATCTTTGGTGGTTTATGGGGTTTGATTCCAGGTATTCTCAAATCCTATTTCAATGTTCACGAAGTCATCGCCTCCATCATGTTGAATTATATTGCCATGTATACGGTCAATGTTTGGATTCAAGGGGATGAAAGTTTATTCAATGTTGCCTTTTCAAAAACCCGGGCAATTGATCTTAACGCTTATATTCCTACCACGTTTCTGCGTGACATCTTTGACCGTTCGGCCATTGATTTTGGCATCATCCTCGCCATAGGGTTTTCAATACTCATCTACTTCATCTTGTATAAGACCAAATTTGGATTTGAATTACAGGCCGTGGGTTCAAACCGCTTTGCTGCAAAATATAGTGGCATTAAAGAAAATCGAAGTGTGATTTTGTCGATGGTGGTTGCGGGTGCTCTTTCTGGTGCCGCTGGAGCTTTATATTTTTTAGGTAAGGGATCCATTGATAGTGGTAATCAATATTCTGTGGGTAATGAATTAATGAGTGCGGGATTTGATGGTATTGCGGTTGCATTGCTTGGTCAATCGCATCCATTTGGCATTGTCTTGTCGGCATTCTTTATTTCCTTCATCCAACGGGGTGGATATTTTATGCAAACCCTCGGGATCAAAGTAGAAATTATTGACGTCATCATTGCTGCGATTATTTATACATCTGCGATGGCTATGCTTGTAAAAGACACGATTATCAAATGGCTAAAAGGAGGGAAGAAAAAATGAGCTTTTCTGAACTCTTTATCATCATTGCTAACTCAACCCTATTTTTTACCGTTCCCTTGCTTATCACCTCACTTGGTGGCATGTTTGCAGAAAAAAGTGGCGTCGTCAATATTTCCTTAGAAGGAACGATGGTCTTTGGTTCTTTCTTCTCCATCTTCTTTATTGATTGGATGCAAAACCAATTCCCTGCTTTTAACCCCAGCTTACTTTTGTTATTGGCAGCGTTGATTGCAGCAATCAGTGGATCTTTACTATCAACCTTGCTTGCTTTTTCTGCGGTCAACTTAAAAGCCAATCAAGTCATCGGAGGAACTGCCATTAATTTATTTGCAGCACCGATGGTTATTTTTATCGCTCGAACCATCAACAATGTAAAAAACATCCCTTTTGATCAAACCTTTAACATTGAAAGCATTCCTTTTTTAGGAGATATTCCTGTTATCGGTGAGATCCTATTCCAAGATATCAATATTCTAAGCTTTACAGGTTATTTGATTGCCATCCTTTCCATCATTGTGATCTATAAAACTCGATTTGGCCTTCGCTTATCTGCAGTTGGGGAACATCCATCTGCAGCAGATTCGGTGGGAATTCCTGTATCGAAGATGCGGTGGATTGGGACATTGATCTCGGGAGCACTTGCAGGGATTGGTGGTCTGGTCTTTGTTGTCTCAAGTTCAGTGACCTTTTCCGGGCAAGTCGGTGGTTATGGATTCTTAGCATTGGCAGTGATGATTTTCGGCCAATGGAAACCAGAAAAGATTCTTTTGGCAAGTTTATTTTTTGGTTTGATGAATGCCTTAAGTATCAAATACACACTCATCCCATTTTTTGATGGATTATCATTAGGTTATTTTTTCACCATTCTTCCGTACGTCGCCACGTTAGTTGCCTTAATGTTAACCAGTAAAAAATCTCGAGCCCCTAAGGCGGAAGGTATTCCCTATGATAAAGGCAGTCGTTAATGTTGGTTAAACGCTTCTTGTAAAAACTGTATTAATTTTCCTAAGTGAATGCCGTCGACCAATCCATGATGCGCTTCAATCGAGAGATTGAGCATTTTTTTACCATTGATATCCTCAAACTTACCCCTACTAATACGCGGCACTGAATCGGTGGGTCCTAATTTGGTGGCATGGGTAAAATGATTAAATGCCGCCCAAGGAAACGATGTGATATAAACAGTATTTAATACCATTTCCGTGTCAAGATTGATGAGAGTTGAACCTTGTTTTTTTGAAGCCAAGAGTGCCTCCGATTCAAACAAGGAAGGATTGTCATTAACCTTTGTAAAAACCATTTTAAATAATTCTGAATTCTCAATCAGATCCGTGAAAGAAACAAATTGAATGGGTTGATCAAACACTTTGCCATCTTCAATACGATAACGGAAGTTTTCTATGCGATTCATCTGCTGAATCACCACATGCATCATCGCAAAATAAAACCGGCGATTCTGTTGCTTTGTTGCTTGATAAAACTTGGTTACATCGATTGGAAAAGTCATGTTAAACCTAGGGATTTCGTATGACTTAAAAAATAAGTAATGTTGATATCTTGGCCAAGTTTGAAAATCGATCCATCTTTTCATGGGTTTATTTTATCACGCAGTTCAACCCTAAGATTTACGAAATCTATACAAACGCTTAACAATCAATCAATCCTATACCTTTATAGTAATTGAGGAGGACTTCACATGATTCGTGTTTTATTCATATGTATCCACAACTCTGCGCGTAGTCAAATGGCAGAAGCCTTTCTTAATCGTCTTGGTAAAGGAAAGTTTATTGCCGAAAGTGCAGGTTTAGAAGCCGGTAAGCTTAACCCTATTGCTGTCAAAGCGATGGCAGAACTTGGTTATGATATCTCCAAAAATCCAACCAAATCTGTCTTTGATTTCTTTCAACAAGGCAAACGGTATGAAATTGTGGTGAAGGTGTGTGACGCACTGAACGGGCAACGTTGCCCAATCTTTCCAAGTACCAAAGTTTCATTAAATTGGGACTTAACCGATCCTTCGAGTTTACCTGGAACCCCAGAAGAAAAACTAAAAGCGATTAGACCAATCCGTGATTTAATCAAAATCAAGGTTGAAGCGCTCATCAAAGATTATGAATCGATGAAGCTTATTTAAATTGATTAATGAGTCGTTCGTTTTGTAAGTAGAGTTGTAAATTATTATAAAGCGCTTGAAACATCCTATCTAGATTTTGAATGGATGTAAACGAAATATGCGGGGTTACAATCACATTATCTAAAGCCCAAAAGGGATGATCTTTTGGTAATGGTTCTTTGGAAAAAGTATCAAGGACAGCGTAACGAATCTTTTTATCTTTTAATACATCCATAAGGGCAACCTCATCCAACAATTCACTTCGACCAATGTTGACAAAAATAGCTTTTGCATTCACTTGTAGTAAAAGATCACGATTGATCATCATCAAGGTATCTTGATTGAGGGCTAAGCTGACCACCACGATGTCGTATTGAGATAATCGATCTTTTAATTCAGTGAGAGGATAACGTTGTTGAATGTAGATTGAATCGACATCACTGCGATTAAAACCATCCACCTTCACGCCAAAGAAAGAGAATGTTTTTGCAATTTGCAATCCGATTTGACCAAGACCAATGATTGCCATTTTTTTACCGTTTAATTCTTCAGAGTGACGGGAAGGTCGCCATTGTTGGTCTTTTTGTGTTTGAGCAAAAAAACGATGGTTATGGTAAATCGATAACACATGACCAAGGACATACTCTGCCATCGGCTTATTAAATACACCCCGTGATCCACTGACCACCGTGTTAGCAAGTTTAGGATGGTTGAGGTTAATCTGGTCAAGCCCAGACGTTGCCACTTGTAAATATTGGAGGTTAGGTAATTGCTCAATATTGCTTTCAATAAAGAACTGATCTGAAAACATCGCGTTCACATCGGGTTCTAAGGTCTTACTGACATCCACCCCAAGCTGATTCAATTGGGCAATTTGTGAAGGATTAAGCATGAGAAATCTAGAATAGAGTTTTAATTTGTTCATGGTTCAATTATAAATCAAGAAACTAAAACATACGAGCGAGGTACATTCACGAATAGTTCACTATGTTTTTAGTCAAAATTTGTTAACATATGTTTAGTATGTTTAAAATTTTTGGAAATAACTTTCGAGAACTTTTCTTAAAATTTTATTTTCAGTCTTATTTACTCATAGAACGCTCGTTAAGAATACGTTCTCAAAATAATCTCACCATTCGTGAGATGTTATTGCTTGGGTTTCTAGAAAGAATGAAAAAAAATAATTCTCACACGGTGATGAATGTTGCTAAATATCTTCAAGTCTCAGCACCAGTCATTTCTATCTCCGTCAAATCATTAATCCGAAAGGGGTACATTAAAAAAGTACTTAATACCGAAGATAACCGCATTTTTTTCTTGGAACTAACAGAAAAAGGAATCTCCTCAAACCAACGGTCTTTTCAATTTACTGAACGAATCCTAAGCAAAAGCGTAGGAAAACTAAGTCTTTTTGATATCAAAGCTTTAATGAAAGCCTTTCAACTCGTGGAAACCGTCATTGACGAAGAGAACGAATTACTTGATGGTGAAGAATCTAAACATCCTCTTGATGCCAAGTAGTGGTTTGATTATTTTTTACTTTAATCTTTTCGTTTGATTTATTTCATCTTCAAAAAAGGTCACACCTTTTGAAGACCAAGTCAATGAGTTGTCCCATTTTAATTGATGAAAAAGACCGATATTAACTAAGTCCTGTTTTCTTTTCCGGTTTTTACCGATTTGGAGTAAAATTAGTTCAGTCATAAGGAGATTCACTCATGATCATCAAACCTAGCATTCGCGGCAATATTTTTACAAATAGTCATCCCATTGGATGTCAGCATTATGTTGAAGGGTTAATCAAAGAAGCAAAGACGTTGCCTTCATTTCAAGGACCAAAGAAAGTTCTCATCATTGGTGGTTCTTCTGGTTATGGATTATCCACAAGAGTAACCTTGGCAGTGAACGCCAACGCAGAAACCATCAACGTTTCCTTTGAGTCTAGACCCAAAGCTGACCGAACTGGCTCCGCGGGTTGGTGGAACAATATTTACTTTCAAAAAGCACTCGCAGGAACAAAGAAAATTCATAAAGACTTTGTCGGCGATGCCTTTTCCCAAGAGATGAAACAACAAGTGAAGGATTACATTAAGAAAACATTCGGTAAATTAGATCTCATCGTTTATTCTCTTGCCGCGGGAGCAAGACAAAATCCTGCCACCGGTGAACTTGTTCGATCAAGTTTAAAAACCATTGGTGAACCGGCAAGTGGAAAAACCATTGATATCGGAGACATGCAAATCAAAGACATCACCGTGACGCCAGCAACCGAGCAAGAAATCAAAGACACCGTCTTTGTCATGGGTGGCAGTGATTGGCTCGATTGGGTTCAACAATTGGTGAAAGAAAACTTACTAAATGAAGGCGCAAAAGCCATCTCTTACACTTATATTGGTAGCAAAAACAATGCCAAGATTTATCGCGATGGCACGATTGGTCGAGCCAAAGATGATTTAGAAGCAGCCGGTGTTCAAATCGATCAGCTATTAAAAACCAAACTCAAAGGCGAAGGACTTATTTCTGTGTCCAAAGCCGTGGTGACCAAGGCCAGTGTCTTTATTCCTAAAATTGCCTTCTATGTCTCCACGATGTTTGAAGTGATGAAGAAACATAAAGTTCATGAATCCACCCTCCAACATAAACATCGCTTGTTTAAAGACATGGTGTATGGGCAGCAAAGATTGTTGGATGAAAAGAAACGAATTCGTATCGACCATTATGAAATGCAACCAAACATTCAAGCGGAAATTGATGTGATGGCAAAACAATATGAAAATGAGAAGATCTTTCAACTGGCAGGCACCAAACAATTCATCGATGAGTTTCACCATATTCATGGATTTAGAATTCCAACGGTGAATTATGACGCCGATGTGAACATGGATGCCTTAAGTTTAGAGGAGCCAAAATAGTGTTGTATCCTTGGGTTCGTTTCACCAACTTGTTTATTGTCAGCGTGATCTTTCTTGCCCATTTTTTTAGCCCGCAGGGGTATGTCTTTTATCTCCATACAATGAGCGAACTTGCTGGACAAGGGGTTGAGAATGCTTGGATTCTAACCACTGGATTTATTCTAGGCGGGGCTTCTTATATGGGGTTTTCTTATTATTATTTTAAAACCGCATCCCTACCAACATGGTTGTTCTTTCTGACTTTTTCAAATGGGTTGATGACACTTTTACTCGGCGTCTTTCCTACGAGTTATGATGGGCTTACTGGTTTTACTGCCAACGAAACCATCGTCATTATTCACCGGTATATTGCCTACGCGAGTAATTTGTTAACCATTGCCAGCATCACCGTTCATGCAGCGTTATCAAAACATCCAACATTAAAACTTCGTCACCTCTTCTTCTTGGTGTTTGCCTTTGTCTTTTCTGGTTTCTTTATTTTATATAACCAAGACATTCGCGGCGTATTTCAAAGATTAATTTTATTGACCACCACCGCCTGGACCTTCACCAGTTATGGGGTTTGGGATTTAAAACAATCGAGAACGAAAAAGCAAAATTTCTCCCGTGTGAAGGGTTAACTCGACGGGATCTTGATTGACCCAGCCATTCGATAATGTATAAATGGAACTAACATCTATCTTTGTGTTTTGAAGTGGAAAAACAGCTCCTTTTAACGACACCAATGCTTGAGATAACGTAAAGAAAGAAAAAACCTCGAATGGTTTTTCTTTTTTAATGACATGAGTCCCTTTGCTGAGAAACTGAATTGTTTGTTCGGGGGTTTGTAACCTAAGCCCTGAGTGTTTGTATTTGAACAACGCTTGAATCAATGCTTGTTGGTGATCCAAACGGCCGCCGCTAAAGCCAAGGACAATCAAGGTTTGATATCCTTGTTCAATCGCCCAATCGATCGCGAGTTCTGCATCTGACTTATCTTTACTCGTGGGAAATGTTTTTAATGGAGTCCTGCTCTTTTTAAGCAAGGCGTAATCAGCTGAAGATAGCGAATCAAAGTCGCCAATTGCCATGGTTAAAGAAAGTTTGTTTTTTAAGGCAATCGCACAACCACGATCAACGCCAATCACATCACCTTGAATCAATGGCAAATCAGCTGGTTTTGTTTTTGAAAGCAGAATCGAGACCATGTTATTTTTCATCAACAAATTGATTTTTCCACGTTTGAATATTTTCAAGCGGTAATTGAATGTCTGTTTTAAACGTATCATCAATCATGCCTTCTAGCAAATGAATGTCATTGCGATCTAACACGGTAAGATTAAAATCTTTCTTCTTTTCAAGCGCGCGATGATCGACTGCTAAAATAATCGTTCTGCGTTTCTTTTGTAAGGCTCTAATCCCTGCATGAAGTCTAGTGCCAACATAATCGATATCTTGAGTTTCTAATAAAGTGTCATAGTCTTCTAAATTAGGATTCACCAATTCAAGGTTGGTTGGTAAGTTAAGTAAATGCGCATAATTAAAATCATTCACCCCTTGTAACCAAAGAAATACTTTCCGGTATTTTTTACTTAAGATATTTAACATTTGTTGGTCGGCAACGGGATTTTTATCGTAGTCTGTTAAGGTGGTAATCACATCTTTTGCTTTGGTTTTAGGAATATCTTTGCAGTGGTCTTTGGTTAAGTTCCACATGGTTGGACAAGCGGTGTTGATGATGTTTTTAAAACCCATTGCTTGGAACTGGGAAAGGGTGAAATTGTCACGAACGGAATGTAACATCTTTTTATCAAGCAGTCTTGAGTAAAGAAGTTTAGAATATTGGTTTGGTAAATCACCTTTTTTCCACCAACCAACGCCAATTAAAATTAATGGAGAAACAATGCTTGCTGATCGTAAATTGATATCCCAAAGCTTGACCAAACGATTCATTTTTCCACGGATGAGATTGGAACCACAGACAAAGCGATAATCAAAATCATAACTATAAAAAATATTTTTTAGATACATCGTCACCGGTAAGTGAGTGGATGCTTCGATGACAAAACTAAAATCAATCAGTGGTTTTAAATGTTCACGAACCGATTGGGAAATAATCTTATCTCCAATGTTAAAAGTAGCAATAGAAGGGTCAAGCAATAAGATTCTTTTTAGTTCTTTCATTCTGCTTTTATCTTACTATGGACCCGTAAATAATGATAGAATAAACCTATGAAATCCACGATTATCAAACAACCCATACTTGAAGAAAACTTCATTAAAAGGGCGATTGAAAACCACGAACTTATCGTTTTCCCGACGGAAACAGTCTATGGATTGGGTGCGTCTATTGATGACCCCATCGCCATTCAAAAAATCTTTACCACCAAAGGTAGACCACAAGATAACCCCCTGATTGTTCACATCGCTGATTTAAGTCAATTAGATGCCCTTGTCACCGATGTCAACGCCAATGCTAAAAAACTGATTGGTGCTTTTTGGCCTGGACCTTTGACGTTGGTGTTTCCCAAATCACCCTCGGTTTCAAATATCATCACCGCTAACCTAGCAACCGTTGCCATTCGAATGCCTAAGGATACGCTTGCAAGAGATGTCATTAAAGCGGCTGGCGTTCCTTTGTGTGCCCCAAGCGCTAACTTATCTGGTAAACCTTCCGGCACCACCTTCGAAGCTGTTTACCGTGATTTTTTTGGAAAAGTTGGCATTTTTGTCGATGGCGGTATTCCCGAATATGGCATCGAATCCACAGTCATCGACATGACAACTAAAATTCCTACCATTCTTAGACCGGGTGCGGTCAGTGTTGAGGCGATTGAAAATGTCTTAGGGATGGTGGTGGTCTCTTCAAGCAAGGTTGAGAAAGCCCCAAAATCTCCTGGGATGAAATACCAACATTACAAACCTTTTGGCGATGTCATTATTTTAGATGGGGATGCTGAAGCAATCATGAAATATTTAAAAAAAATGAATGACCATGACGCTGTGTTTATGGGTAGCAATGAGGTATGTGGACACTTGCAAGCCCTATCGATCAACACCTTCTCTTTAGGCCCTCAATTAACATTAGAAATCATTGCCCGATCACTTTATCGAACTTTACGGACCTTGGATGATTTAAAAATTAAAACGATTTATACCCATCCATTTTCTAGTCGCGGGATTGGTGCAGCATTGATGAATCGCTTAGAAAAAGCCTCTTCACAAACCATCAAACTATAACGCCATCATGAAGCAGGGGATTCTATGCATCTTTTCCGGTCCACCCTTATCAGGTAAATCCACCCTCATTGGTGGCTTGAAAAAAAATTTAGCTGATTTGGTCACGGTCTCTACGGATGAGATTCGTTTTGAATTAAACAAAGATTATATCTTCCGTCCGGAGATGGAAAAACAAGTCTGGGAAACAGCTTATCAACGAGCAAGAAAAGGCCTCAAAGAAGGTCATGTGGTGACGTTTGACGCCACCCTCATCAACCCAGAACTTCGTGGAAGATTGCTTTTACAATTTCCCAATACTGCGATTATTTATTTTGCGTTTGTTAAACCAAATTTCTCGATCATTGAACAAAGAAATGAAAAAAGAAAGTGGAAACAAATTGACACTGGTGTATTAAAAAACATGTATGACCAATATCAATTTCCAACCGAATCAGAAAAAACTTATTATTATAAGGTCCTCGAAGTTACAAATGAAACCTTTACCGATACAATAGAGATAGGAACAGCACTCATTAAAAACCTCCATGGATCATAACTTTCACCCATTAGAATCTGAAGAAGCAATGATGCTCATGCATCGATTTTTAGCTGATGTTATTTTTGAGTATCGTGACAATGAAATCAAAGATTGGCTACAAGGTTTAACCTTAGATTCAATTGAGGCGATTGTGAATAAACCTGGCAATGAAGATTTACAAAAGAATACGTTTGTGATTCCCTTTACCTATTTGCATTATGCGGTTGTCCCACCTGCTTCCATCCTGAATGCGATGAAGGATTGGTTAGAAAAACACCCGCTGATCTCTGCTGATAATCAAGTCTTACAAAAGACAAAATTAAACTTTAATCGAATTTTTAAAGGTAAAACCAAGTTTATTCACAACCCTAATAACGGCGGACATAAATCTTATTGATCAGTTCTGTGATGAGTTGATTCTTTAGTTGAAAGTTTGATAAGGTCACCTTCACTTGTTGATAAAGTTTTTCAATCATGTCTTTTGCCGGTTGTAATCCTAATTGACTGACAAAGGTTGCTTTTTCTAATAGTAAATCGGATTTAGATTTTTTCAG
>Ga0164292_10002798_pt1 | contig 14211 bp, 17 predicted proteins | sample GEODES117metaG_FD_111486 | JGI IMG/M metagenome (GOLD analysis project Ga0164292, IMG submission 111486) | Eutrophic lake water microbial communities from Lake Mendota, Wisconsin, USA - GEODES117 metaG | ecosystem: Environmental > Aquatic > Freshwater > Lake | place: USA: Lake Mendota... | reverse complement strand
GTGCCCTTCGTGGTGCGCCAGGACGACGGAGTCGTGGTGGTCGACCCGCCGGCCGGATTGCTCGACTTGAAAGACAACTCGTGAGCAAGGACAACTCATGAGCACGGAGAACTGATGCGCATCGACGTCTTCAGCATCTTCCCCGACATGGTCGATCGCTTCTGTTCCGACAGCCTCCTCGGTCGTGCGCGGTCCTCGGGTACGGTCGACCTGCGCACGCACGATCTGCGCACCTACACATCCGACGTACATCGCACTGTCGACGACTCCGTGTTCGGTGGCGGTGCCGGCATGCTGATGCGCCCCGAGCCGATCTTCGCCGCTGTCGACGACGTGGCTCCGCCGCGACCGCTCCTGCTTCTCGGGCCCGGCGGTGACCCCTTCACCCAGGACATGGCCGCCCGCCTTGCTGCGGGTGACGGGTTCAGCCTGCTCTGTGGCCGCTACGAGGGGGTCGACCACCGTGTCCGCGAACACCTGGTCGATGCCGAGATTTCGGTGGGCGACGTGGTGCTGGCCGGGGGAGAAGTGGCCGCCTGTCTCGTGATCGAGGCCGTCACCCGGCTCATCCCCGGGGTCATGGGGAACGCCGAATCGCCCGTCACGGAGAGCTTCGGGGTCGCAGGACTGCTCGAAGAGCCGCAATACACCCGTCCGGCGGAGTTCCGCGGCTGGACCGTTCCCGAAGTGCTGCGTGGGGGAGACCACGCCAAGATCGACCGCTGGCGCCGGGCCCAGGCCTTGCACCGCACCCTGCGGGCCCGTCCCGACCTCATCGAGGCCCGTGGCGGACTTGCGTCCGATGAGCTGGCGCTGTTGGAAGAGTTCCCCTCCGTTGCGTATCCTTCATCGTTCAGTCAGAACGGGCCCCGGCCCGCTCCCAACCAGTAACGGACGCGCCATGAAGACCACCGACCTCGTCGACAATCAGTACCTCCGCAGCGACCTGCCCGACCTCCGCGCCGGTGACGAGGTGAAGGTTCACGTGCGCGTCGTCGAGAGCGGCAAAGAGCGCATCCAGATCTTCCAGGGCAACATCATCGCCATCCAGGGCTCCGGCGTCGCCGAGTCCTACACCGTGCGCAAGCTCAGCTACGGCGTCGGCGTCGAGCGCACCTTCCCGAAGCACAGCCCCGCTGTCGCCAAGGTCGAGCTCATGCACCGTGGCGACATCCGCCGCGCCAAGCTCTACTACCTGCGCGAGCGCACCGGTAAGGCCGCCAAGATTCGCGAGAAGCGCGAAAAGTAGAGCGTGCTCGGGCACACATTGATCACTGACGTGCCCTCGCCTGATTCGATCGGGCCCCGATGAACACCGACGATCTCGAGAACTTCGAGGCCGAACGCGAACTGCAGTTGGCCCAGGAGTACCAAGACGTCGTTTCCATGTTCCGCTTCGCGGTGGAATCCGAACGCCGCTTCTACCTTGCGAACGAGGTCGTCACGCGCGTTGCGTCCGACGGGCCCCGTCCGCTCATCGAAGTGGAGCTGAATGACGCATGGGTCTGGGACATGTACCGCAAGAGCCGGTTCGTACCGAAGGTGCGGATCCTCTCGTTCAAAGACGTGAACATCGAGGAACTTCCGCGCGAAGAAATCTGAGTCCGGCGCGAACCGCGCGCGGAGCCTGGGGCGAGGACCTCGCGGCAAGCTGGTACCGCCGGAACGGTTGGACCATCGTCGGGCGCAACGTGCGTCACGGTCGCGGCGAGATCGATCTGATCGCCGAGAAGAACGGCATCGTCGCCATCGTCGAGGTCAAGACCCGACGGGACTCTGCCTTCGGTTCTCCCGCGCAGGCGATGACACCACACAAGCAGCGCACCGTCAGGGCGACGGCATTGCGTTGGGCCACCGACAACGGCATTGCGTCACGTCGACTTCGTTTCGACCTCGTCTGCATCGAGGGCACGCGTATCGACGTCCAGTTCGACGCCTTCTAGCGATTACGGCGGTCCCAGCAGGCGTAGTGCCAGTGGCGGCGCAGGTCGGGCGCGTCGCTCGGTACGGCCACGTAGTGGCCCATGCCCACTGGAATCTCTTGTTGGCAACCGGGGCACACATAGGACTTCACCGCCTGGTAGGGCTGCACCCGGCGGACGTCGACCCGGCCGTAGAGGCCGCTCCAGAGGTCGCTCATCAACCGAAAAAGCCCCATGCGACCAGTGCAATGGCGGCGGCGATCGCACCGACGACGAACAGGATGTCGGTCTTTCGTTTCACCTGTTTGCGCGTCGCATCGAAACCCACGTCGTCATTATGTATCGTCGGAGCATGCCTTCCTCCAACTCTCTGCAGACGATCGTCGTCGAGCGCAACGACTCCGGCGTGGTGAGCATCACCCTCAACCGGCCACACCGCAAGAACGCCATCGACTCGGTGATGTGGGACGAGCTTCTCGCCACGTTCGGAGAGATCGGCCGCAACGCCGACGACCGGGCAGTGATCATCACCGGTGCCGGCGGAGACTTCTGTTCGGGCGCCGATCTCGGTGCCGGAGGAGCCTCCTCGGAGAACCAGCACCAGCTCGCCAAGATGCGTCACGTCAGCAGCGTGGCCCTGGCTCTCGCCCGCTTGCCGCAGCCAGTCATCGCCAAGGTGCGCGGTGTCGCCGTGGGTGCCGGCCTCAACATGGCACTCGGTTGTGACCTCGTCGTGGCGTCGGAGAACGCCCGGTTCTCCGAGATCTTCGCCAAGCGCGGCCTCAGTATCGACTTCGGTGGGTCGTGGATCCTTCCGCGTCGCATCGGTCTGCACAAGGCCAAGGAACTCGTGTTCTTCGCCGACATCATCGACGCCACCGAGGCAGAGAAGATCGGACTCGTCAACCGCGTCGTCCCCGACGTCGAACTCGATGCTTTCGTCGACGGCTGGGCATCTCGCTTGGCTCAAGCCGCACCAATTGCCGTCGCGCAGTCGAAGCGCATGCTGAACAACGCCATGAATGTCACGTTGGAAGAGGCTCTCGACGACGAAGGTGCAGCGCAGACGGTGAACTTCTCCACCAAGGACACCGCCGAGGCGATGAAGGCCTTCATGGAGAAGCGCGAACCCCAGTTCAAGGGTCGGTAAGCGCGGGTGATGCTGCGACGGGCTCTCGCGGCCCTGGTCTTCGTCATCTTCGGGACCACCTCCGGGTTCGGTTCCGGATCCGCCATCGCATCATCGGCGCCACCCACCGTGCCACCGGCCTCCACCACCGTTCCCGTCGGTTGTCCGCCGCCTCCGACATCGCAGGCCGTCTTCGTCGGTCGTCTCGACACCCTCGACGCCACGTCGGCCAGTTACACGGTCGAGCGGTTGCGCTCGGGCTCGCTCTCCGGATACTCCACCGAGACCGCGGGCGTGGACGGCGAGATCGTCACCAACGTGGTGGTCTATTACGGCCGTGACGTGAAGTTTCTCTCCGAAGACGAGGCGTACCTCGTCGGTACGGCACTCGACCCGAACACGGGCCGACTCATCTCCCGCGTCTCGGAGAGTGCGCCACTCTTCGGTGGCAACCAGGTGGCAGACATCAACAACTCCGGGGTCGTGTGCCCAACCTTCGACGATCCGGCACGTACGTTGTACCCCGACGGGTCCGGCATCGAGTCGGGTGTTCTCTCGTCACTCGACGGCAACGGCAATCGCATCGTCTTCGCCATCATCGTGCCGGCGGGACTCGTGCTGCTCGCCCTCGTGACGTTGGTGTTGATCCGCCGCCTGTTGGTGGCCGCGCGCCTGTCGCGTTAGGTGTCACGAAGCGCGGAAGGCAGTGGTGGCCTTCTCGCGTAGTTCGCTCACCGCGGCGGCAAGACCGCCGGGATGCTTGAACAGGGCACTGCCGGCAATCAGCAGGTTCGCCCCCGCACCTGCGGCGCCGGCAACAGTCTGTGCGGAAATGCCACCGTCGACTTCGAGATCGATCTGGTCCGACAGTCCTGCATCGTCGATCATGCGACGCACCTCGCGGATCTTCGGTTCCATCGTGGCGATGTACTTCTGGCCGCCGAACCCGGGATTCACGGTCATCACCAACACGAGATCCACGAGATCGAGCACGTGAGCGATGGACGACGCCGGCGTGGCGGGGTTCAGGGCAACCGCAGCCGTAGCGCCGAGACTCCGGATGTTGTCGAGCGTGCGGTGCAGGTGTGCGCATGCTTCGACGTGCACGATGAGTCGCGAGCATCCGGCCTTCACGTACTCCGCCGCCATCACGTCGGGCGTCAGCACCATGAGATGGGCCTCGAAGGGGACGGTGCAGTGCTTGCGTGCCGCGGCGATGACGTCGGGCCCAAAGGTGAGGTTCGGCACGAGCTGACCGTCCATCACGTCCCATTGGATGAGATCCACACCGGCGGCTTCGAGGTCGCGTACCGCCTTGCCCAGTTCGGCGAAGTCTGCGGGAAGAACCGACGGGGCAATCTGAATCGGGCGCGTCACGTCGTCACTTTACCCATCGGCGTCCGCGAGAGAGCCGTACGATGGCCAGATGGACGTCGTTGCTGAGCACCTCGTTGCCGGTGGCGACGCGATCGGCCATCTGCCGAGCGGCAAGGTGGTCTTCATCTCCGGTGCGCTGCCCGGTGAGACCGTGCGGATCTCGCTCACCGACACCCGCAAGGATTTCGCCCGCGCCACCGTGGAACAGGTGATCGAGGCATCTCCCGAGCGTGTCTCGCCGCCGTGTCCGCACGTCGCCGACCACTGCGGCGGATGCCAGTGGCAACATCTCTCGCAGCGCGGTCAACGCGACGCCAAGATCCGGATCGCTGCCGAATCCCTCGCCCGTACTGCACGCCTCGGCTCGGTCGAGGAGCTGCTGCCGCGGATCCGCGACTTCGGTGCCGTGCCGGCGATGGGTTCGCGCACCACCGTGCGCATCGCCTTCGACGCCGACGGCAAGCCCGGCTTCCGTCGTCAGGGCAGCCATGACGTCGTACCGATCGGTCAGTGCCTCGTTGCACATCCACTTCTCAACGGGGTGATTCCCCGCATCGCTGCCACACCGGGTAGCGACGTGGAAGTGACACTGCGCTGCAGCACCATCACCGAAGTGGTGGGTGCCACGGTGCACGGTGATCCCGACGACATCGCCGGTCTCGAGTTCTGCGACGTCGTGGGAGACGAGGCGCGTCTCGTCGAACGTGTCGGTCAACGCGACTTCGTGGTGTCGATGGGCGCTTTCTTCCAGTCCAGCCCGAAAGCCGCCGAGTTGCTCGTCGATGCCGTACGTACGTTGCTCGGTCCCGAAGTTCTGAGCGGGACCCACGGGTCCATCGTCGATGCCTACGGCGGGGGAGGCTTGCTGTCGGGTTCGCTCGTTCCCGCTCACGTTCCCGTCACGCTCGTCGAAGAGAACCCGTTCGCCGTGGCTGATGCGCGACGCAATCTTGCGGACAACTCCGCCACCACCGTGAAGTCGGCTGTCGAGAACTGGACTCCGACCCCCGCTGGAGTGGTCATCGCCGACCCGGCACGTCAGGGTCTCGGCCCCTCCGGCGTGGCAACACTCGCCGCCACCGGCGCGGACACCTTTGTGCTGGTCAGTTGCGACGCTGCGGCCGGTGCGCGCGACATTCGCATGTTGCTGGCGGAAGGCTACGAACTCGACCAAGTGGGTGTCATCGACATGTTCCCGCACACCAACCATCTGGAGATGGTCTCGCTTCTGCGACTCCGCGCCGATCGTGGCAGCCGCAAGACCGACAGCACACGCGACTCGGTCAGAGAATCTGCCGCAAACGACGTTCCACCCGCCGCGTGAAACGGTCGCGCTCCACGCGCGTCGATCCGTCCACGTCGTACATCGCCAGCCACGTGGTGCGACAGCGCCACGAGCACAAAACACGGATCGCCCGCTTCACGATGTATTTGCCTGCTTCGCCCTCGAGCACGTTGACGAACTTGCTCGAGCCGTGCGTGGTGATCGCCACCAGGCGTTTCACGTTCGAAAGTCCGGGACTGATGCGGTCGGCGCCATCCTTCACGTTCCACGCCACATCGTGGGCGATCACGCGATCCATCCACGCTTTCAGAATTGCCGGCTGGGCAGACCACCAGGTGGGATAGACGAAGACCAACGTGTCGCACCACTGCAGATCCTCGAAATGACGGACAAGGTGCGGTTTCGTCTCGGGGGCTGCGCGGTGCAACTGCCATTCGTTGAGTGAGAGAACGGCGGAGAAGCCTTCGTCGTAGAGATCGTGCTGGCGCACCTCGGCGCGCTTCTCTGCTGCGATCGACGCGACCACATCACGCAGCGAGCCGACGAAGCTCGCCGCCTCGGGATGGGCGAACACCACCAGCACCTTGCGGGTCACTTCAGTCGTCCGATCGTTTTGCCGACCCGGGCCAGAAAACGCTCACGTTGTTCGTCGGTCTTGTTGTGGATGCCCCGCAGGGAAAGGAATGTCGTCCTGGTTCGCCAGCCGCACGACAGTCGCAAGGCGCGACCCAACATGCGCCGACCGTTGTCGCGCATGAGTGCGATGTACAGGGGTTTCGATCCGGACGTCGTGATGCCGATGATGTGGCGGACGTTTGTCAGCGAGGGTCGGACCTTCCCTTTCTTGTCGAAGTGGAAGGCGACTCCCGCCACCAAGACGCGGTCCAGCCACCCCTTCAGGATCGACGGAACCCCGGACCACCAGGTGGGGTAGACGAAGACCAAGGCATCAGCTTGCTTCACCAACTCGGCATGGGCGGCCACCTGTGGATCCACGATGGGGTTGTCGCCCGCATACGCGCGCCACTCCTCGGCGGTCATCGCAGCATTGAAGGATTCTCGGTAAAGATCGAGAATCGTCACCTGATTTCCCGCCGCCAGGGCCGCCCGCTCCACTTCAGCCGCCAGGGCATGGGCATACCCATCGGGCGAAGGGTGGGCCACAACCACGACGAAGTGCATTTTGAAGAGAACCTCTCTTCTTGCATAGTGAGTCTCGGCCCATGACGGCGAGGAGATGGCGTCATGTGACGAACTCAGCAGAAGTGCGCCCCCTGGGATTCGAACCCAGAACCTGCGGATTAAGAGTCCGTTGCTCTGCCGTTGAGCTAGAGGCGCGCCGGGGAAAGCATACGACACACGGTGGGTGAATCCCCAAAAAGAAAAGTGAAAGGGTCGGTTCGTTGATGCGAACCGACCCTTTCGTTTGGGGTGAGCGAGGGGACTTGAACCCCCGGCCTTCAGGGCCACAACCTGACGCTCTAACCAGGCTGAGCTACGCCCACCAAGAACACCGAGTGTGCCAGATGGAGCGGTGATCGCCAACCTCGAAGGACAGCGTCGGCCGAGGGTGTGGGAGAAGATCGTCCGGGGCGTACCTGAAAAATGCGCGGTGAGGGGCGACGTAGGCTCGTGACGTGCGCAGGGGTCTGCACGGTGATCGGGGGGAACCATGGGAGTGCAAGAGGTCGATTGGCAGGCAAGGGTCACGCCCGACTTGGTGGAACAGTTCAAGCACGACGGCGTGGTCTTCATGGAGCAATTGGTGCACCCGCTCTGGTTGCAGTTGGTCGAGATGGGGATCTCACGCATCCTCAACAACTCGAGTCGCAAGCAGATGTTCTTCGCCGGCGAGGAAGGCCAGTTCATCGACACCGTGCGCAACTGGGACATCACGCCCGAGTTCCAGCGGTTGACCTACGACTCGCCGATCGCCGACATCCTGGGCCGGTTCATCGAGTCGGATCGCGTGTGGTTGTTGTTCGACCACGTCTTCGTGAAGGACGGCGGCAACTGCAAGCGCACCCCGTGGCACCAGGACCTCACCTATTGGCCGGTGGCAGGAACGCAGTTGGCGTCGATGTGGATCACAATCGATCCGATCCCGCAGCACGAGTGCCTGGAGTACATCGCTGGTTCGCACCGTCAGACGCTCTACGACGGCTTCGATCCGCCGCGTGCGGGAGAAGACCCGACGTTGCCGTTCTACGGCGAAGGATTCCCGCGATTGCCCAACATCGAAGCCGACCGTTCGAAGTGGGACATTCGTTCGTGGGACATCACCCCGGGTGACGTGGTGATCTTCCATCCGGGTGTCTTGCACGGCGGAGGGCCGACTTCGGAAGGGCGTCGCCGGCGCACGTTGTCGGTGCGGGTGTTCGGTGAGGACGTCGTTTTCGCCGAACGACCCAAGACACGGCCCACAGCTCCGCGCACACCGGGGCTGGAGTTGTTGTTGAAGCCGGGGGATCCTTTGCGTCATCCGTACTACCCGCGCTTGCGCCCGTTGCCTGCAAACCAGCGTTCCGACTTTTACGAGTAGTTGTCACTCGGGGCAGAAATCACCATGTGATCCGTTGTCTGGTACCTTGGGGACCTCGGAATCCATCGGAGAACGATATGAACGTGACGAAATCCACGTTGCCCCAATCCAGCCCCAGCGTGCCCCTGAAAGACAGGGAGGCCCTGGCGACGCGAGCCAAGCAGATCACCGCACGGGAACTGCAGAGATACTCCGACCGCACCACGGCATCACAGGCGGCCAACGCCCGTGCACGTCGCGTGTTGCCACTCGGCGTGCCTTCCAGTTTTCAGGCCTATGACCCGTACCCGATCGTGGTGCGGCGTTCCGAAGGCGCCTTCATGGAAGACGTCGACGGCCATCGCTACGTCGACTTCGACATGGGCTTCGGCGCGTTGTTCGCTGGCCATGGTCATCCGTTGGTCCGCGCGGCGGTGGATCGTCAGCTCGACAACGGAACGTTGTTCGTCACGCCGTGCGAGATGAACGCCGAAGTCGCCGAACTTTTGGGTGAGCGCTACGGGTTGCCGATGTGGCGATTCACGAACTCCGGCACCGAAGCCACGATGGATGCGATTCGCGTGGCGCGCGGAGTGACGGGCCGCGACAAGATCGTGAAAGTCGAAGGTGGTTACCACGGTCATCACGACGAAGTGATGATCTCGATGAAGCCACCGCTCGACAAGGCCGGTCCGGCCGATGCCCCGATTCCCGTTCCCGCCACTGCTGGAGTCACGCAGGCCGTGTTGGGCGACACCATCGTGATTCCCTACAACGACGCCGATGCGCTCGAGCGTGTGCTGGCCGACAATGACGTGGCGTGCTTCATCGTCGAGCCGGTGATGGAGAACATCGGTATCTGCCTGCCACAGCCCGGCTACTTGCAGCGCGTGCGTGAGATCACGCAACGTCACGGAACCTTGTTGATCTTCGACGAGGTGAAGACCGGCATCACCGCAGGGTGGGGAGGAGCCACGGGTGCTCTCGGGGTCACGCCCGACCTGGTTGCGTTGGCCAAGAGCATTGGCGGTGGTTTTCCCGTCGGCGCCTTCGGCGGCAAGGCCGAGTACATGGACACCATCACCCAGGGCAAGGTCATCCATCTCGGTACGTACAACGGCAACCCATTGGTCATGGCGGCCACGCGGGCCGTCCTCACCGAGGTGTGCACACCGGAGGCAACCGATGGCGTGATCGCGTTGAACGCGAAGTTGCTCGACGCCTGCAACGGCATCATCGCCAACGCCGGCTTGCCGGCGCACACGGTGCAGTTCGGCGCCAAGGGGTGCATCACGTGGGCGGTCGAACCCATTCGCAACTACCGCGACTACAAGGCCACCGATTTCGATCTCGCGTTTGCCCAGTGGATCCACGGCATCAACAGGGGAGTCCTCCTGCCGCCGGGTCTCGACGAGCAGTGGCTGATCTCGATGATGCACACCGAGTCGGAGGCGATGCACTACGCCGACGTGTTCGGCGAATTCGTCGCCGAACTGCTCAGATAGGGTACCCTAGGGGGTATGAGTACGACGCACCGTCCACCCCTCCTTCGTATGTTGTTCCGCGGTTTGTTCCGCCGGTGTGCGTGGTGTGGCGGCAAAGGTGCTTTCTTTCGCGGTTGGTTCAAGCGCGATACGCGTTGCCATTCCTGCGGTCTGCAATGGGAGCGCAAACTCGAAGGTTTCGAACTCGGGGCCATGACGGTCAATGTCATCGTCTCGTACGGCTCGATTCTCGTCGGCATCGGTGTCGGCGTCCTGTTGTCCTACCCCGACGTTGCGGTGACACCGTTGCTCATCATCGGTGGTGTGTTGGCCGTGACCCTGCCGATCATCATGTACCCCATCAGCTACGCCATGTGGCTGGGGGTCGACATCTACATGCGTGACCTGGAGCCCGAGGAGTTGGCCGACGCCGCAGCCGCGGTGGCTGATGGCCGGGCGAGCGCCGGCGTTCTCTGACTTCGGGTGCCCCGGAGGGCGAGCGACGTGTTCGTTCGCGGAAATGCTTGACCGAACATCTGTTCGCAACTACAGTGATGTCGTTCGAACAGCCCGTGTGACACCCCGTTTCTAGGGTGCCGCACACACTTCAGTCATCACAGCAATTCGCCCACACGGGCCGTTCCCGTCAGTTTCATCCCAGACCGTCAGTTTCATTTGAGAAAGGTTCTTCCATGAGCAACCCCACCAACGATCGTGAAAAGGCCCTCGACGCGGCCCTCGCCCAAATCGACAAGCAGTTCGGCAAGGGCTCCATCATGCGGATGGGCGAGAAGGGCTCCATGGCCATCGAGGCCATCAGCACCGGCGCCATTCCCCTCGATATCGCGCTCGGCGTGGGCGGCCTGCCCCGCGGTCGTGTGGTCGAGATCTACGGCCCGGAGTCCTCGGGTAAGTCCACCCTCGCCATGCACGCAGTGGCCGAAGCCCAGCGCAACGGCGGCATCTGCGCCTACATCGACGCCGAGCACGCCATGGATCCGGTCTACGCCCGGGCCATCGGAGTCGACATCGACCAGCTGCTCATTTCCCAGCCCGACACCGGTGAGCAGGCGCTCGAAATCGCCGACATGCTCATTCGCTCCGGCGCGCTCGACGTGGTCGTCATCGACTCGGTGGCCGCCCTCACGCCGCGTGCCGAAATCGAAGGCGAAATGGGCGACTCGCACGTGGGTCTCCAGGCTCGCCTCATGAGCCAGGCGCTGCGCAAAATCACCGCCAACCTGAACAAGACCAACACCATCGCCATCTTCATCAACCAGTTGCGAGAGAAGATCGGCGTCATGTTCGGTTCGCCCGAAACCACCCCTGGTGGTCGTGCACTCAAGTTCTACTCCTCGGTGCGTCTCGACATTCGTCGTATCGAATCCCTGAAGGACGGCGCCGAAGTCGTGGGCAACCGCACCCGCGTCAAGGTCGTGAAGAACAAGGTTGCTCCGCCCTTCCGCCAGGCTGAGTTCGACATCATGTACGGCAAGGGCATCAGTCGCGAGGGCGCTCTCATCGACATGGCAGTCGAGTTGGGTATTGCCAAGAAGTCCGGAGCCTGGTTCACCTACGAAGGCGAGCAGCTGGGCCAGGGTCGCGAGAACGCCAAGAACTTCCTCACGGCCAACCCGGAAATCATGATGGAGATGTCCGACAAGATCCGCACGGCCGCAGGCCTCGACGGCCCAGTTGAAGAGTTCACTCCGGCCGACGAAGAACCCATCGAGCTCGACTGACTCCACCCGTCGAGCACGAATCTCCGACACGCAGCTGCCACTGTTCTCGGAGACGTCACGCGACCCGAGCCCTTGCGGCTCGGGTCGTGCGCATTTCCGGCTCGGTGCCTGTGTGGCCTCGGTAGCCTGACCACTGTTATGGCCGGCAAGTACGTGGTGCGCACCCATGGGTGCCAAATGAATGAGCACGACTCAGAGCGCATTGCCGGCTTGCTCGAGGCCGATGGGTACGCGCAAGCTGCCAATGACGACGAAGCCGATGTCATCGTCATCAACACGTGCTGCATCCGAGAAAACGCCGACATGCGTCTCTACGGTCAACTCGGATGGTTGAAGTCCTGGAAGCAGGAAGGTGAGGGCCGCCAGATCGTGGTGGCCGGATGTCTCTCGCAGAAGGACAAGGACACCGTGCTGGCGAAGGCCGGCTGGGTCGACGTCGTGATGGGCACGCACAACGTGCATCGCACGATGGATCTGTTGAAGCACGCCCGCGACCACGGGCCGATCGTCGAGATTCTGGAAGAAGCAGTGATCGACGATCACGCATTGTTCCCCAGTGCGCTGCCGGCCAAGCGCGAGACCACCTACAACGCATGGGTCACCATCCAGATCGGTTGTGACAACTCCTGTGCGTTCTGCATCGTGCCGTCGGTTCGCGGCAAGGAAATCTCGCGGCCGATCGGCGAGATTCTCGACGAAATCCGCACTCTTGCCCACTCCGGCGTCACAGAGGTGACGCTCCTCGGCCAGAACGTGAACTCCTACGGCCGAGATCTCGCACTCGATGCACGTCGACAGGGTGGGGACCGCCGTGTGCGTCCGATGTTCGCCGAACTGCTGGAAGCAGTTGGGTCGGTCGACGGCATCCGCCGTGTGCGTTTCACCAGCCCGCACCCGAAGGACATGCGCACCGAAACCTTCGCGGCCATGGCCAAGTCCGCGGCGGTGTGCGAACACCTGCACTATCCGCTGCAGTCGGGCAGTGACACCGTCCTCGCGGCCATGCACCGTGGTTACACGGCGCAGCGTTACCTCGAGCGTCTGGCCGAGGCGCGCCGGATGATTCCCGATCTCGCGGTCACCACCGACATCATCGTCGGCTTCCCCGGTGAGACCGAGGCCGACTTCCAGCGCACCATGGAAGTAGCGGCTGAGGCGTGTTTCGATTCCGCCTACGAATTCGAGTTCTCGCCACGACCGGGAACCGAGGCCGCCGACATGCAGGATCGCTTCGTCGACCCAAAGGTGGTGAACGAGCGTTTCGAGCGTTTGCGTGTGGTCCTGGAACACAGCGCCGAGATCAAGCACCAAGAGCGGGTCGGCCGTATCGAGGAAGTCGTCGTCGAGGGCGTCAGCAAGCGCAACGAAGGTGTGATGACGGGCCGCACAAGACAGAACAAGCTGGTGCATTTCCCCAGTACAGAACCGATTCGTGTCGGTTCGTACGCCAACGTGCTGGTCACGTCTGCTGCGCGCCACTTCCTGCGTGGTGAACTGCAGGAAGTCACTGCAGCGCCCACGCACAAGGTGCGACTGTCGGTGTCGGCGCTCTGATCATGCGACCAGCCGACACGCCGCCGCGTGTGGTGGTGCTGGGCCCCACGGCCAGCGGCAAGTCCGCCGTGGCGATGCACGTGGCGCAGCAGTTGGGTGACATCGAGATCGTTGCTGTCGATGCGATGCAGGTGTATCGCGGCATGGACATCGGTACCGCGAAGCCCACGACGGCCGACCAGTCGGCAATTCGTCATCACTGTCTCGATCTCGTGGATCCTTCTCGGCGTTTCACGGCCACGCAGTTTCAGGAGGCTGCGAACGGCGCCCTCGACGACATCGGTGTGCGCAGTCGACGTGCGCTGCTCGTGGGGGGCACGGGTCTCTATCTCACGGCGGTGATCGACGAGTTGGTGTTCCCCGGTGAGTGGCCCGAGATCCGTGCCGAGTTGGAAGCTGATGCCGACACTGCGGGGCTGTTCGCCCGTCTGGCCGCGCTGGATCCCGAAGCAGCATCGAAGATCGAGCCGGCGAATCGTCGGCGTATCGTTCGCGCACTCGAGGTGTGTCTCGGGAGCGGCGAGAAGTTCAGTGGTGCCGGGCCGGGAACCTCGGCGTACCCGAACAACGGTGTGGTGCAGGTGGGTATCCGCTGGTCACGTGACGTGTTGGCTCGACGCATTTCCGAACGCGTCGATGCGATGATCGCCGACGGGTTGGTCGACGAGGTGCGCGGCTTGCTGGTCGGCGACGTACCGATGTCGCACACGGCCGCGCAGGCGCTCGGCTACAAGGAGATGATCGGACACCTCGAGGGTTCGATGACCCTTGCCGAGGCGCGCGACGAGGTCGTGTTGCGCACGATGCAGTTCGCCGTGCGCCAAGAGCGTTGGTTCCGCCGTGACCCGCGCATCACGTGGGTCGACGTCGTCGAAGATCCCGTGGGTGAAACAAGTCCCTACGTTCTGCGAGCCTTCGGGGCGTAGGGTGGGGCCGTGCAGGTGAGACTCGAGAAGTACCAGGCGCTCGGCAACGACTTCCTCGTCTTCGACCTGTCGCAAGACCGCCCCGAGATGCCATGGCCCGATCTCGCCCGTCGTCTGTGTGACCGTCGTTTCGGCGTGGGCGCCGACGGGCTGTTGCTGCTCGAGAACCACGGTTCGGGCCGTCTTGCCATGGTGTTGTACAACGCCGACGGCAGCAAGGCCGAGATCAGCGGGAACGGCATCCGCTGTCTCGTCCAGGCCGCCTCCCGGG
>Ga0164292_10002796_pt1 | contig 14219 bp, 16 predicted proteins | sample GEODES117metaG_FD_111486 | JGI IMG/M metagenome (GOLD analysis project Ga0164292, IMG submission 111486) | Eutrophic lake water microbial communities from Lake Mendota, Wisconsin, USA - GEODES117 metaG | ecosystem: Environmental > Aquatic > Freshwater > Lake | place: USA: Lake Mendota... | reverse complement strand
TCTACCTACACAATCTGCTGGAACAACAGGTTTCGTCCTTGCATCAAGTGGAGCGACAGCTAACTTGGTGTGGACGCAACTTGCTGGACCTCAAGGTGCGCAAGGTGCAACTGGTGCTCAAGGTGCACAAGGATCTACCGGTTCTCAAGGACCAACTGGTGCTCAAGGCGCAGCTTCGACAGTTCCTGGTCCACAAGGCGCGCAAGGAATAACTGGTTCCCAGGGTCCACAGGGAACAACTGGTTCTCAAGGACCACAAGGACCTTCGGTTCAAGGACCGACGGGACCACAAGGTGCACAAGGAATTATCGGACCTCAGGGACCGCAAGGAACAACTGGTGCTCAAGGTGCTGCTTCAACCGTTGCCGGTCCTCAAGGCGCCCAAGGTTTGCAAGGTATCCAAGGACCACAGGGACCGCAAGGCCTTACAGGTGCACAAGGTGCAGCATCTTCAGTTGCTGGTCCTCAAGGTGCTCAAGGATTACAAGGCGCTCAAGGTGCAACTGGTCCTCAAGGATCTCCTGGAATAAACGGAGCACAAGGTGCAACTGGTGCTCAAGGCGCGGCAGGTTCAAGTATAACAGGTGCTCAAGGTGCAACCGGACCACAAGGTGCCCAAGGAAGTGCATCTGGTGCTGTCGCGCCTATTCTAAGACACGTCACCGCAGGATTTACAAGTGGCGGCCAAGTTTTTGTAACAGCGACTCAACCTACTGCTTCAGCGGCTGGTGATATCTGGATTGACACTGCAGGAACTACAGGATATACACAAAGTCTCTCGTCAAATGGATGGACTAAGTTGCCAAACGGAGCAATTATTCAGTGGGGAACAGTAACTGTTACTCCAAATACTACAGGATCTGGATCATTTCCAACATCGTTCACCGCGGTTGCCCGAGCTGTGATGAATGGCGTAGGAGATACAGGCGTATTTGGACAGGCTTCTAAAGGTGCAACCATTTTTAGTGTATCAACAACTGGTTTCAGTTGGTTTAACGGAGATGAAAGTTCTCATACCGGTTACTGGTTAGCAATGGGATATTAATAAAATGACAATTTACTACAGCCCAACAACAAAAGGTTTTTACGATACTGATTTTGGGTATCCGTCATTGCCGCAAGATATTGTTGAAATTACCGCAGAGCAACACCAGCAGTTTCTCCATGGTATGAATATGCAAAATAAAGAATTGGTTTTATCACAAGGAAATCTTGTTTTGCAAGATCGAGTCGTGGTAATTACTTGGGAACAAATTAGATCGAAAAGAAATAATCTTCTAGCTTTATCTGACTATACTCAAATGGCAGATTGGCCTGGAGATAAAACTGCTTGGGCTACATATCGTCAAACTTTAAGAGATCTTCCTCAGACTTATACAAATGCAGCAGACGTTGTTTGGCCATCTAAGCCAGGAGAATAATAAGTGCCGCTAACGTTCCTATCTGCTAAACCTGTTAAATATTGGAACGGCTCGTCGTGGGTCGGGAGCCAAGATTTTGCCGCCGTTAAAATGTGGAATGGATCTACGTGGCAATATGTAGGAATACGTCCGTATGCAGATGTAGCCTTAGTTACTTTTAGTCCCGTGGGCGGCACAATATCATCTCCGACTTTTGACACTGCCGAAGCGTATGGTTCCCAAGCAGGTTATACTATCACAGCTTCTTCAAGCGTAGTTTGGACTTATACTGGAGGAGATGGATTTAGTGGATACGCCAGTGTTGCAAGTGGAGGAAGTGCTTCATCAATTGAACTTGTAGCAGCTTATACAGGTGGTTTCAATGAACAAACGTTTAACGTATCAGCATCAAATGGTGCAGAAACTAAATATTGGGTGATAACTGTAACATCTTATAGTTTTGAATAAACATAGCGGAAGAATTAAATGGCACTGAAAGCAAATATCATTATCGATCAAGGCACTTCATTTGCTACGTCTATTGATGTGACTGATGAAAATGGTAACATCGTAAATCTTACAGGATTTACAGGTGCCGCTCAGATGCGTAAGCATTATACTTCGACCGCTCAAACCGCATTTACAGTTTCGATTACTGCTGTGACTGGCGTCGTCGCTCTTTCGATGTCGGCAAATACCACAAATGGCCTTACAGCCGGAAGATACGTATATGACTGTGAGTTGACTGATGGCAGCGGAACAGTTTCTCGTCTTGTTGAAGGTATCGTCACAGTTACACCAGGAGTTACAAGATAATGGCAGGTGCATCTCGTTTAGTCGCTACAATTACAAATAACAACGGCAGATTATCATCTGCTGGTCCTATTACTCTGAAAAATCAAATTCAAGAAATACGAAGTATTGAAAACATACTCGACGTCAGCGTCGTTGAAGCCGCCAATGGCGCTACATTAATCTACAATTCTCAAAATGATAAATATGAGGTGAGACAACTGTCATTCGCGGATCTAGCAGTAGATCTCGACGGCGGATCATTTTAACCTAAAAGGAATAGCCAAATGGCAGACAATTTAATTCAAATTAAAAGGTCGTTAACGACAGCTGATGCGCCAACATTAGCTAACGGTGAATTAGCGTTTACAGCAAATGGCGATCACTTATTTATTGGTTCGAATGGTGCTTCGATCACCATTGCCGGTAAATTTAATCCTGGTATACTGACCGCCAACCAAGCACTCGTTGCGAATGGTACCTCTGGTATCGACAAGATTATTGTTGCTAACGCTGTTGTGACAACAGTTACAGCCAATGGTTCGACGGGTACCAACGGACAAGTACTGAGTTCAAATGGAACAGCCGCTTATTGGGAAACTCCTACTTCTGGCGTATCTGGTTCAAATACACAAGTTCAATTTAATAATTCTGGCGCATTAGCCGGAGACGCAGACTTTACGTTTGATAATACCAATAATAAACTGTCTGTTGCCGGCGGCGTTCTTGCTGGCTCTGGCGGTAACTTCGTCGTTGGTTCTAATTCTTTTGTTGCGAATGCCACCGGTGTATTCTCTACAGGCACCGTGAACGCAGCGATTGTGAGTGTTGGTACGGCGTTCGTAGCAAATGCCACACAGATCAATATTGGAACTAACGTTGCTCTTAATGCAAATGGCACAAATGGTACTGCAGGACAAGTTCTTGCATCGAACGGAACAGCTGTATACTGGGTAACACCTCAAGATGGTGATATTACATCAGTCGTAGCCGGTTCTGGTCTTACTGGTGGCGGTACATCTGGCGAGGTAACTCTTGATGTTGGTGCTGGTAACGGTATCAGCGTCTCTGCAGACGCGATTGCTGTAGTTGCAAATAGCGGTCTTGCTTCAAATACCTCAGGCGTACACGTTATTGCAAATAACGGTCTATCTGCAAACGCAACAGGCGTTTTTGTTGTTGCCGGAGCTGGTATTGCTTCGAACGCAACAGGTGTGCATGTCGTATCTGGTAACGGTACGATTGTTTCGAATACCTCGGGCGTTTATGTCAATGCTGCTGCACTTTCAATTGCCACATCGCAACTTTCAGGCGACGTTGCTCTTGGTTCGGGTACATCAGGCGACTATGTTGCTACTATCACAGCTGGTAACGGTATTTCTGGATCCTCATCTGGTGAAGGTGGTGCAGCCACGATTGCTGTTGTAGCAAACAACGGTATTGTATCGAATACTTCAGGCGTCTTTGCCAAAGCTGCTAACGGTATTTCTGTTGATGGCGCTGGTATCAACGTTGTTGGCGGTGATGGTCTTACAGCTAACGCGACTGGAGTTCATGTTGGTGCTGCTAACGGTATTAATGTCACTGCAGATGCAGTTGGCCTTACCACTGGTTCAACACTCACGGTCAACTCTGCTGGACTCCATGTTAATACTGCACTCTCGATTACAGATCTTTCTCTTTCCGGAAATCTGACTGTTCTCGGTACGCTTTCGACAATCGATACTACCAACCTGACAGTCCAAGATTCGCTGATCGAGCTTGCAAACGGAAACGCAACAACCGACATTCTTGATATCGGTCTTTATGGTCAATACGGTGCCACTGGAGCTAAATATACCGGTCTTTTCCGTGATGCTACAGATGGCGTTTATAAGCTCTTTGCTGGTTCTCAAACAGAACCTACAACAACTGTAGACACTGCAGCAGCCGGTTATACTACTGCTACATTACAAGCATTCCTAAACTCTGGTGGTTTGGTTTCGAACGCGACTAACGTTACTCTTACTGCGAACTCGACACTCGCGGTTGGTATCACAGCGAATACATTGAGTCTTTCGACTGCACTGCCTGGAACAAGCGGTGGTACTGGACTCGCGACTGTTACTGCAGAAGACATTTTAGTTGCTAACTCTTCGAACGGTTTTAGAAAATTAGCTGTTGGCTCTACTGGATTCGTGCTTCAGTCTAACGGTACAGCAGTTGTATACGCAACCCTCGACGGCGGGACATTCTAATTTATGGAAGCTGAATTTGTAAATGAGTACATCAATCGATTACTCGCGAGTGTACATGATCTTACAAGTAAGAACATCATGCTAGAAACAAGACTGGTCATGGCCGATAAAACCATGACCAGTCTTCAAGCAAAAATTGTTGATCTTGAAAAGCTTGGAAATAAAAATAAAAAAGCTGAAGATACTTCTGTATAAATAGAATATTAGGGGTTACATAACCGCTTCGTTGCTCTATATAGAGGTTGAGAATGGCAAATAAATTTCAATTTAAGCGCACGACAATTTCTGGTCGTACAGCTAATACTACTGACGTAGCAAATTCCGGCTTTATTGATAACGGTGAATTTGCAGTCAACCTAACTGACCGTAAAGTCTTCTCTTCAGATGCTGCGAATGCCATCTTTGAAGTTGGTTCAAATCTCTCTTCTCTCGCTGTCACTACGATCGTAGCCAACGGATCTTCTGGATCCAACGGCCAAGTTCTTTCATCGAATGGAACAGGAGTTTATTGGGGCTCAGGCGGTACGGCAAATGCTGCTACCATGAATACCTATACGTTTACTGTCACATCGAATACCACGGTGTTTACAGGATTAGACGACACATCAAACACATTCGTATATACTTTAGGGCTTGAAAGCGTCTTCATTAATGGTTCGCGTCAGATTGCGGCCGTTGACTATAACACGACAAATACCACGGTCTTAACGCTTACATCGAATGCGATTGCTGGTGATATTGTTCAAGTTACAACTTTAAATGGTGCTTCACTTACTCTCGGATCTCAAGGCGCTCAAGGTGCTCAAGGTGCAACCGGTGCACAAGGTGCTCAAGGCACAACGGGTGCTCAAGGCGCTCAAGGTGTTGCTGGCGCTCAAGGTGTTCAAGGCGCAACTGGCGCAACTGGTGCTCAAGGCACAACGGGTGATCAAGGTGCTCAAGGTGTTGCTGGCGCTCAAGGTGTTCAAGGCGCAACTGGCGCAACTGGTGCTCAAGGTGTTGCCGGCGCTCAAGGTGTTCAAGGCGCAACTGGCGCAACTGGTGCTCAAGGTGTTGCTGGACCTCAAGGTGTTACTGGTGCTCAAGGCGCTCAAGGTGCTCAAGGTGCCACCGGTGGAGGTGTAACCTCAGTCGCCACGGCTAATGGACTTTCTGGTGGAACGATTACAACTAGTGGTACAATTGGAGTAACTGCTGGGCCAACACTTACGGTCAATACGACTGGTATTCATGTGAATTCCACATTATCAATCGCCGATCTTACACTCTCGGGTAACCTGACAGTTTCCGGTACAAGAACTTACGTGAACACCACAACACTCGACGTTGGTGATAATATTGTTACGCTGAATGCAGATCTTGGAGCTAATCCTCCTACTGAGAATGCTGGCTTCGAGATCATGCGCGGGACGTCTGCCAACGTTCAGTTCGTCTGGGATGAAACAAATGATCGCTGGTCTACAAACAGTCAACCACTTGCTGTTTCGTCTCTTGTAGCCGCAGGTGCTGCATCTGGAATTACCACCCTTGCTGCCGGTAATACTACGATCACTGGTTTTGCCAACGTAACCTCGACGCTACAAGTAGCTGGTATTACTACTCTTAATGCCAACGTTGCAATGGCAAATAATGTGTTAAGTAATCCTAAGCTTGCTTCATACAAAGAAGCAGTTGTTGCCAATACTATAACAACAACTACTCACACTGTAGATTTATCACTATCCAACGTATTCGATTTGACATTGGCCAACGCGTCTATTACAATTACATTTTCAAATCCTCCTGCATCGGGCAATGCATACAGTTTCACACTTCATTGTAAACAAGACGCCACGGGATCGAGAATAATCACGTGGCCGGCTTCTGTTAAATATCCGAATGCTTCGACACCGACGATGTCAACTGGTGCAAATAAAATCGATGTCTTCAGTTTCTTTACCCTCGACGGAGGTACAACATATCTCGGTGCCTTATCTCTTGCAAATACAGGTTAATAAGAAGGTTATACGATGCCATTAAATGTATTTAGAGCTTCAGGTAAGGCTGCTCCAGCCACACAAGTATTCAATGCCCCCGCAACATTCGTCGTTCCTGCAGGCGTATATTCTATAGATATATCTGGTCGTGGCGGCAATGGAAACGCTGGTAATGCAGGCAATCCTGGTACTGCTGGCAATGCTGGTAATCCTGGAAATAATGGGGCCGCAGGAACTGGTGGTGCTGGTGGTACAGCTGGGACATCTGGCAATCCTGGCGCATCAGGAAATGCTGGCACAAACGGGGCCGGCGGAGCTGGCGGTGCTGGTGGTACAGCTGGAACATCTGGAAATCCCGGCGCATCAGGAAATGCTGGCACAAACGGTGCTGGCGGCCCAGGAGGAGCCGGAGGTGCTGCAGGGAATGCTGGGAATCCAGGTGCCACTGGCAATGCAGGTACGAATGGTGCTGGCGGAGCTGGCGGTGCTGGTGGTACTGCTGGAAATGCTGGAGCGACAGGAAACTCCGGCAATCCCGGTACTAATGGTGCCGGTGGTGCAGGCGGTGCTGCTGGTAATGCTGGGAATCCAGGTGCCACTGGCAATGCTGGTAACCCAGGAACAAATGGCGCCGGCGGTGCTGGCGGTGCTGCTGGTAATGCTGGGAATCCAGGTGCCACAGGAAACTCTGGTAATCCTGGTACCAATGGTGCCGGCGGTGCTGGCGGTGCAAGAGGAAATGCTGGGAATCCAGGTGCCACAGGAAACTCTGGAAATCCAGGAAATAATGGTGCCGGCGGTGCTGGTGGCACTGGCGGTAGCGCAGGTACGGGAGGAGGCGGCGGACAAGGTTCAGCCCGACCTTGCGGTGGCGGAGCCGGTAGCGGTGGTAGTCCGGGCGGTGGCTGCGGTTGTTTTGGCACCCCATTTGCGCCTTGTTCTGCCCCCGGCGGCGCCGGAGGCTCTCCTGGCGGAGGAAATGGTGGCTTTGGTGGAAGCGCAAATCTTGGGGGGTGCGTTTGCGGCGGCGGCGGTGGCGGCGGCGGAGGCGGCGGTAGCGGAGTGACTGGTAATTCAGGGAGTGCAGGTGGTGCGGGTGCCAATGGAAGTGCTGGAAATACTGGAGCCGCAGGATCAGGGGCAACTGCTGGAGCAGCAGGAAGTCCCGGTGGAGCTGGGGCCAATGGAAATGCTGGAAATACTGGAGCAGCAGGAACTGGAGCAAACGCTGGAGCAGCAGGAAGTCCTGGTGGAGCTGGTGCCAATGGTAATGCCGGCACAACAGGGGCGGCTGGAACTGGAGCAAACGCCGGAGCAGCAGGAAGTCCTGGCGGTGCCGGTGCTAATGGTAATGCCGGCACAACAGGGGCCGCAGGTACAGGGGCAACTGCTGGAGCAGCAGGAAATCCAGGTAATGCAGGCGCAGCAGGAAATACTGGAGCAAATGGTAATGCAGGAACAGGGGCAACCGCTGGATCTACTGGCAATCCAGGTAATGCCGGCGCAGCAGGAAATCCAGGTGCAAATGGTAATGCCGGCACTGGAGCTAATCCAGGGGCAGCAGGGAGCCCTGGAAATGCCGGAGCAGCAGGAAATACTGGAGCAAATGGTAATGCTGGCACTGGAGCTAATCCAGGAGCAGCAGGAAATCCAGGCGGTGCCGGAGCTGCTGGTAATGCTGGGACTGGCGCAGCAAACGGAAATCCGGGATCAAGTGGAAACCCAGGCAACGTTTCAACGTTTGGTTCCTTAGCTAATTTTCCAGGTGGAACCGGTGGTACTGGTGGGGCTGGAGGAAATGCTACAAACGGAGCAGCTGGCTCGGCCGGAACTTCTGGAAATCCAGGTGGATCAGGCAATCCCGGAAATAATGGGGCTGCAGGAACTGGCGGTGCTGGTGGTACAGCTGGGACATCTGGTGGTATTGGAGGAACAGGCAATCCCGGTAACAATGGAGCTGCTGGTACAGGCGGCGCCGGAGGATCGGCCGGTACTTCCGGAGGTATTGGAGGAACAGGCAATCCCGGTAATAATGGAGCTGCAGGAACTGGTGGTGCTGGTGGTACAGCTGGGACATCTGGTGGTATTGGAGGAACAGGCAATCCTGGCACCAATGGGGCTGGTGGTGCAGGAGGAGCTGGTGGTAATGCTGGTAATCCAGGAGCCACTGGTAATGCCGGCAATCCAGGAAATAACGGTGCTGGTGGTGCAGGCGGTGCTGCTGGTAATGCTGGTAATCCAGGAGCCACTGGCAATGCTGGTAATCCAGGAAATAACGGTGCTGGTGGTGCAGGCGGTGCAAGAGGAAATGCTGGGAATCCAGGAGCCACTGGCAATGCTGGTAACCCAGGAACAAATGGCGCCGGTGGTGCAGGAGGAGCTGGTGGTACGGCGGGTAACTCCGGATCTCCTGGCAACGCTGGTGTAGGCGGAGGCGGCGGAGGCGGCGGAGGCGGAGGCGGAGCATCGGGTTGGACTTTAAAGCAAGGTGGTAGCGGCGCCGGCAATGCTGGTACCGCGGGTAATTCAGGCAACATAAGTGGTGCTACTAACGGCAACGGCGGCGCAGGCGGCAATGGAGGACTTCTTTCGGGCGCTGCCGGTGGTTCAGGTAATGCAGGAACACCAGGCAGCGCAGGAAATACAGGAGCCGCAGGAACTGGAGCAAACGCTGGAGCAGCAGGAAGTCCTGGTAATGCAGGCGCCAATGGAAGTGCTGGAAATACTGGGGCCGCAGGAACTGGAGCAAACGCTGGAGCAGCAGGAAGTCCTGGTAATGCCGGCGCTGCAGGAAGCGCTGGTACAACAGGAGCGGCAGGAACTGGAGCAAATCCAGGAGCAGCAGGAAGTCCAGGCGGTGCAGGAGCCAACGGAAATGCTGGTACAACAGGAGCGGCAGGAACTGGAGCAAATCCAGGAGCAGCAGGAAGTCCTGGTAATGCCGGCGCTGCAGGAAATGCCGGAGCGACTGGCAATGCAGGAACTGGAGCTACAAATGGTGCAGCTGGAAATCCAGGAGGTGCAGGAGCAGCAGGAAATGCTGGAGCGACTGGCAATGCAGGAACTGGAGCTACAAATGGTGCGGCTGGAAACCCAGGCGGTGCCGGAGCTGCTGGTAATGCTGGCACAACAGGAGCAGCTGGAACTGGAGCTACAAATGGTGCGGCTGGAAATCCAGGAGGCGCAGGAGCAGCAGGAAATACTGGCACAGCAGGTAGTGCTGGAACTGGAGCGACCGCCGGAACAGCCGGCACATCAAATCCTGGAGCATCAGGAAACGCTGGTAATATTGGTACTACGACAAATTCAGTATCAGTAAAAGTATACCCATATCAAATAGTTTCTATAAATATTGGAACAGGCAGCGCTAATGGTACGATGAGTGTAACATTTTAGCACAAATAACAAAAAGGAAACAATACATGCTAGTAGGAATTAAAGACGTTTATCTTTATACTGGTTTGACTACGACAGGTGGCAACGACTCTGCTGCAGCCTATCAGTGGCTACAGGATAATAACATTGAGTTTACTCATTTATCATACAACGATAGTAGTCAATACGAATCTGTATTCAATGCTCTAAATACATGGGATATTGGAGAATTTACTGATTTTCCATTTGTCATCTACGATGAAAAACATGACGATTTTACCGCAGTCAAACAAGCATTGATTGGCTTAGATGCCATCACAGAGAGCAACTTAGTCGAACTAGCAGCCCTGTAATTTACATATATATAATAGAGTCATTCATTTGGAACATGTTAACATACAAAGAATGGCATTGGTAATGCGTTGCTATGACAAACTTCCACCACATCTCAGAATATGGATCTCAAGCTTACATTTTAGTTTGCATGATGATCATATTCTGAGAGGTGCGAGCGACGTCGAGCAATGTAAAAAATTTATTGAATCTGGTGGAATACACTATGAAAAACCTGGAAATGGACAAAATTGATGTTTTCGTTTTTTGAAAAGAATGAGCCTAAACTAGAATTTCTTTGCTATGATGATGATTTAGGAAATATACCAGAACCTTATCCTGCCCGCAAACTGATACCAGAATGGTATAAAGCTTTGCCAATGAAGAAGGATGTAGGCTTTGATCAATCTACTCTCAAAAGATGCCCACCTTTTCTTGATGCGATGATCACGGGTTGGATTATTCCACTCGTTGCTGATGTTGAAATCACTTCGAATGAAGATTGTTCGTTCATTGAATACAACAGCAAATATCCGAGAGCAATGATCGAGAATCATTTACAGTGGCAAGTAACATCTGACAAATGCCCCGCTCCACATTTACCAAAACCTCCAATTAAATTCATGAACTGGTGGGCAATCAACTGCCCGAAAGGATACTCACTGTTGTTTGTTCCACCATTAAATAGACCTGATCCAAGATTTACTTGTTTTTCGGGTATGGTAGACTGCGATGGTTATTTTGAGTTTATTAACTTTCCATTTGTTTGGAACGAACCCAATTTTAAAGGTATTCTACCTGCTGGTACACCGTTAATGCAGGTTATTCCAATTAAAAGAGATACTTTGTTTTCGAAAAATGTATGTAGAGCATTCAATGAAACTGAACTGAAAGCACTCAAAGGTACACGTAGAAAGCTTCAAAGTCATGAATCCCATTATCGAGATAATATTTGGGAGCGTAAATAATGGCAGTATATCAAATAGCTCCTTCTCCATCGTTAGGTATACCAGAAATTTCTTTTGCATCATGGCGTGATGGTTTTACTGAAGAAGAGATCGATAAAATAGTTAGTATTGGTGATAGTCTCACGATCAAATCTGCTAGTGTTGGACCTGATAGTAAAGTTGAAGAAGCAGTTAGATCATCTAAAATAGGTTGGATAAATCTTACGCCCGAGACTAATTTTATATATGATAGAATTGCTTTCATAGCAAGACAACTGAACGGTGAATTCTTCAATCTAGATATATGGGGATTTGTAGAGGACTTTCAGTATACTATATACGATGGAAAAGACGATCATTATACGTGGCATCTTGACAGAGGTGGAAATGCAACGAATGCGCCTCGCAAATTATCTCTTGTAATACAATTATCTGATCCTTCTGAATACGAGGGGGGAGATCTTGAGATATTTGATGCACCCGTGCCGACTCAAGTCACAAAACAAAAAGGTTTAGTAGTTGCATTCCCGTCCTTTATTTTACACAGAGTAACTCCTGTGACAAAAGGCATTCGTAAAACTCTAGTAGTATGGTTAGCTGGTCCTCAATTTAAGTGAGATAATATGACAAGAGAATGTGGAAGTTGCACGAAGTGCTGCGGTTGGTTAACTGGAGAAGCTCTTGGCCATCAATTTTGGCCAGGAAGGAAATGTCATTTTGTAACTACAAAAGGATGTTCGATACATGAACAACGACCTGAGAATCCGTGCAAATCGTTTAGCTGTGTATGGTTAGGAAATGAAAAGTTTCCACTCGGTCTTGATACTATTCCGATGTGGATGAAACCAGACGAATCAAACGTAATTATGGTTTGGAGACAACACGAAAATCCTGATCTTAGCTTTTTACAACTGCTTGAAGCAGGCGCTCCGCTAACAGCCGAAATACTTAGTTGGGCTATTCAGTATGGTTTGAACAACGGTTTAAATATATTTTATCAAGTCAACAGTGGTTGGAATAAGATTGGAAACCGACTGTTTTTAGATACAGTGATAGAGGCTGATCTTTCCCAATATACATAACATAAGGATTTTATTATGACAGACATACTTGATCAGTGGCAGTATTTTAGCTCACCTATCTATAGTATTATGAAGCCAGAACTTCTTGATTTCTCAAGAGCAGCATCAAATGCGGCGTTAAGGGCCGCGCGCAAAATAACAAAAATAAACGATGTATATCCAGTCGTGCAAGCAGATGTGTCTAACGAAGAAGATCTTCTTCCACTGATACAGTACACATTAAACACAGCATGGAATCTTTTGAGCGATCAAGGATACAACATGAATGGACTTTCGACTTATCTTACCGAATGTTGGAGTCAAGAACACCATAAGTATTCATCAATGGAGTATCATAATCACAGCGACTGTCAGTTAGTTGCTTTTTATTTTTTAGAGTGCCCGAAAGATCCTCCGCGAATGGTGATTCATGATCCGCGACCAATGAAACTTATGTTACCACTATACGAACATAATTCTTCTAACATTACCACAGCAACATCGTCTATTAATTTTACGCCAGTTCCTGGTCAACTAATGTTTGCAAATTCCTGGCTACCGCATAGCTTTACTCGTAACACATCAACCAAACCTTTCAAATTTATTCACATGAACATTGGTACACGTCCGTACATTGAACCTATAGTATATGATGCAACAGCAGAAATAATCTAATATGTCTGAGTTTATGATAAGATTCAATCAATCAAGAGGACAACCTAATCGCGGGACAGAAGATCATGTCTGGCGCGTTTTCGAAGATGGTAAAGAATATCTATGTAAAAATGTTATCATTAATGTTCCAAGCCGTGGGGCAAAGACAGGTCAAGATTGGAATATCTGTTGCGAAGGTACTATGAGCATATGTAAAGACACCTCTACAATTACTATTAACTAAATTATTATCGGTGAAATTATGAACTTAGAATTTTCAGAAATAAAACTTTATAACCCAGGAGTTCTTAAAACAAGAATTCCAGTTTCTATTTTTGCTGAGTTGACTTGTGACTTGCAAAAGCAAGTTGATAATAATCCGGAAAAATACAATACTAATTTAGCTGGGCAATTAGAAACAGAATTTCAGTATGTTATTAACGGGCAGTTTAGAGAATGCATAGAGCAAACGTTTCTTGAATATAGAAGAAAATTTAATTTTTATGAAAATTATGATTATGTCATTGATAATGATGCTTGGGTAAATTTTCAGAAGAAACACGAATATAATCCAATACATTTTCACCACAAAGCTATTTCATGGGTGATATGGATTGCAATTCCTTATGATTTAGAAGAGGAATTAAATATGCCAAATGTAAGAGAATCAAACTATAAAGTTGCATCAAAGTTTGAATTCATTTATAACTCATTAGACGGTGGAATTAGTACGACTCAATTAGATATTGATAAGACATGGGAAGGTTCTCTTATTATGTTTCCAAATTATCTTAAGCATCAGGTATATCCGTTTCAAACTTCAGACGAACATCGTATTTCTATTTCTGGTAATATAGACATTAGAAATTAATTGGGCGAAGTGGAGTTAAGACTACAATTGTCCCAGAAATTGATGAGTATGCTCTTGCGAGAGCCGCTTTTGATTTCATTGACCCAATGGTAGTATCGACTGCCTTCGAAGTATAAGACCGCACCTTCGGTAGGTTGAAAAGACTCGTGTGTATATTTTAACAATTCTTCTTTTAAAACTTCCGGAGGGCTCAGTTCTTTTTCATAGTCTAACCAACTTCTTTCAGAAATACAAAATTCTCCGCCTTCAAGATCGATTGCTTCTAAGTAACACGATATGGTAATTGGAGACATTAATTCTTCTGGTTTCAACTTTTCTCCAGCCTCAATTCTGTGCCGAAGCTTTTCATTAAAATCTACATGAGGCCACAAATCTCCAGAAGATTTATACGCCTGATACCAATATTCAATATGAGTTTTGTTACAATTAAACTGTTCTCTGTCGAGAAATTCAAGCACAGCTTCATCTGTTTTATTTGTAGGCGCATTACGATCAAAGTAATGCATGTTCGTATGCCTATTTAAACCTTCAAGAAAAGTTAAGCGAATATCTTCATCGAGAGTAGATCTACGA
>Ga0164292_10002793_pt1 | contig 14222 bp, 15 predicted proteins | sample GEODES117metaG_FD_111486 | JGI IMG/M metagenome (GOLD analysis project Ga0164292, IMG submission 111486) | Eutrophic lake water microbial communities from Lake Mendota, Wisconsin, USA - GEODES117 metaG | ecosystem: Environmental > Aquatic > Freshwater > Lake | place: USA: Lake Mendota... | reverse complement strand
GTACACCAACGACTCGTTGCATAGCGCCGTGGTCGAGATCGTCGTGAAGCCCAGTGATCGCGTCACCTACACCACCATTCAGAACTGGTCCCCGAACGTGTACAACCTCGTCACCAAGCGCGCCCGCGTCGAGGCCGAGGGTCACATGGAGTGGATCGACGGCAACATCGGATCCAAGCTCACCATGAAGTACCCGGCCGTGTACCTGGTCGGCCCGAAGGCCACCGGTGAGGTGCTGTCCGTTGCCTACGCAGGCGAAGGCCAGCACCAGGATGCCGGCGCCAAGATGGTGCACGCCGCTCCCGAGACCTCGTCGAAGATCGTGTCGAAGTCGATCTCGAAGGACGGTGGCATCACCACCTACCGCGGACTCGTTCGCGTGGAAGAGGGCGCCTACGGCTGCAAGAGTCACGTGCAGTGCGACGCACTCATCCTGGACGAGACCAGCGAGTCGCGCACCCTTCCGTACATGGAAGTGGGCGAGCGCGACGCGCAGATCGGCCACGAAGCCACCGTGTCGAAGATTGCCGACGAGCAGTTGTTCTACCTCCAGAGCCGCGGCCTCTCCCAGGAGCAGGCCATGAGCATGGTGGTCAACGGTTTCATCGAGCCTGTCACCCGCACGCTTCCGATGGAGTACGCAGTGGAGTGGAGCCGTCTCATCGAACTGCAGATGGAAGGCTCGGTTGGCTGATGCCCATGCGGGCCGAGTGCAAGCACTACGAAACGCGCACCTATGCCAACGGTGACGCGGTGCGCAAGTGCACTCTCGATCTGGCGCCCGAAGCACCGTGGCGTTGCCCCGAGAACTGCTCGCGCTACGAGCGTCGGATGATCGACGTGGCGTGGGTGCAGGGCACTGCCATCGCGCCGAAGACACCCGAAGAGCCGCCGGGCCTCGACGACGGATCCGCCGCAGCCGTGCTCGACGCCGCAGAAGACATCGTCAACGCCGCTGGTCTCGACCTGCTCAACGAACTCGATGGAAAAAAGCGCCGTTGGTGGCGCTTCGGCAAGAAGAAATAAGCAACAACCCCCCAGCAAAGAATCAGGAAGACGATGAGCACGCTTGCGTTGTACCCCGGGGTCAGCCTCCCCACCACGGAAGAAGAGATCTGGCGCTACAGCCGGATCGAAGAGTTGGTGCTCGACAACTACGCACCCGGCAAGGTGACCACGCAGATCAGCGATCCCACTGGATTGGCGAATGTCCAGGGCGCATTCGCCGATTGCGGCATTGCGATGCCGATCGCGGTCGATGCCTTCGCCGAGATCAGTGCCATTCAGTCGGGCACCGATGCGGTCGACATCGTCACCGTCACCGTGCCGAAGGGCAAGGCCTTCGAATCACCGATCGTCATCACCCGCACGGTCGACAAGTCCGGCGTGCTCGCCACGCCGCGTCTCGTCATCGATGCCGGTGAGAACAGTGAGATCACCGTCGTCGAGCGTTTCGTCTCCACCGACGACATCGATTCGCTGATCGTTCCGGTGGTGGAGATGCGAGCGGCACAGGCGGCCCGCATCACCTACCTCGCCATCAACGAACTCGGCCACAAGACGTGGAAGATCGCCCACCAGCAGTCGGTGGGGGAGCGCGATTCCAACACACGCATCTTCACCGTTGCTCTCGGCGGCGACTACGCCCGCGTGCGCACCGAGGCACGCCTCGTCGGAACCAACGCCAACACCCAGCAGGTGGCGCTCTACTTCGCCGACGACAACCAGATGCACGACTTTCGCACGCTGCAGACGCACGTTGCTCCGCGCACCAACAGCGACCTGCTCTTCAAGGGTGCCGTGCAGGACACCTCGAAGAGCGTGTACACCGGTCTCATCCGCATCGAGAAAGATGCCCACGGTGCCCAGGCGTACCAGACCAACCGCAACCTCACTCTTTCCGAGGGTGCCTGGGCCGAGAGCGTGCCGAACCTGGAGATCGAGACCAACGACGTGAAGTGCAGCCATGCCAGCCCCGTCGGCCCGATCGACGACGAGCAGCGCTTCTATCTCGAGAGCCGCGGTATTCGCCCCGAGATCGCCGAGCGTCTCGTGGTCCTCGGCTTCTTCGGCGAGGTACTCGAGCGTCTTCCGCGTCTCGACATCGTCGCGGAGCTGCACGAGAAGGTCGCCGCCAAGCTCACCTCCCTCGGATCGTCGACAGGTGGTGCGAAGTGAGCAAGATCAAAGTGGGGTCGCTCGCCGACTTCGTTCACGGCACAGCCACCAAGGTCGAGGCCGCCGGCACCGCTGTTGCGGTGGTCAACATCGACGGGTCTCTCTACGCCATCGCCGATCGTTGCAGCCACGCCAACATCTCGCTCTCCGAAGGTGAAGTGCACTGCGGCACGAAGGAACTCGAGTGCTGGAAGCACGGCAGTGCCTTCAGCCTCGTCACCGGCGCACCGAACACACTGCCCGCCACCCAGCCCGTCACCGTCTACGACGTCACCGTCGAAGGTGACGACGTCTACGTCACCCCCAAGTCCTGACAGGAAGCCACCATGTCCACTTTGATCATCGACAACCTCGTCGCCGGTATCCCCGGCAAACAGATCTTGAACGGCATCAGCCTCACCATCAACTCCGGTGAGGTGCACGCGATCATGGGCCCGAACGGTGCCGGCAAGTCCACGCTCTCCGGAGTCGTCATGGGCAAGCCCGGCTACCAGGTGCACAGCGGCAAGGTCACTCTCGACGGCACTGATCTGCTCGCTCTTCCCGCATGGGAGCGCGCACTGGCCGGACTCCACCTCGTCATGCAGTACCCGACGGAAGTACCCGGTGTGCATCTCGATCGCGTGATGAGCGAGGCGTTCGCCACCCGCGGCCGTGACACCAAGGATCTCGCCGACACCATCGCCGCCGAAGCCGCGCGCATCAACTTCGACACGGCACTTCTCGAGCGTTCCGTGAACGTCGATCTCTCCGGCGGCGAGAAGAAGCGCAACGAGACCCTGCAGCTCGCTCTTCTCAAGCCCAAGTTCGCCATCCTCGACGAACTCGACTCGGGCCTCGACATCGACGCCCTGCGGGACTGCGCCCGCCGCGTCGAAGCCGCCACGCAGGAAGACAACGTCGGTGTGCTCGTCATCACGCACTATGCGCGACTGCTCGAGGAACTGAAGCCCGACTTCGTGCACATCCTCGCCGCCGGCAAGATCGTCAAGTCCGGCGGTCCGGAACTGGCCGAGGAACTCGAGAAGACCGGCTACGCCAACGTCTGATCCGACAGATTATTCCGTCAGGCCCGACTTCAGGTACTGCTCGAAGCAGTCCACGATGAGGTGATCACGCTCGTAGGTCAACTTTTCGCGTGCCTTGTCGGGCGGCAGCCAGGACACGGCATCGACTTCGAAGGAGTGGGTGGGCTTTCCGCCCACGACGGTCATCGTCCAGTAGCGCACCCGCTTGGGGCGACCCTTGCGGTCGACGTAGCTGATGCGGCACAACTCGTGCCCGATGCGGCAGTGCAGGCCGGTCTCTTCCCACACTTCGCGAATGGCGCAGTCCTCTTCGCTGGAGTCACCGTCGTCGCGTTTTCCCTTGGGGAAGGTCCAGTCGTCGTAGCCCTCGCCGGGGCGGTGAACCAGGAGCAACTGGGGTTTGCCGGTGGCCGTGCGTCTCCACACCACGCCTCCGGCTGCTCGAACGATCTTGTCTGCCATCAGCTTCCATGGTGGCAGACGCACACTCGTTCGGCGAAGTTTCCGATCGACACCCCTGTAGTGGGGTTCGTGGCTTGGTCAGCCTCCTGACACCGCCTGGTTCAGCTGCACCAGCATGACGATGATCGTGGCCGAGACCGCAACGAAACTTGCGATGGCCAGATGCAGTGAGGTTCGCATGCCACGGATCTGCCTCTCGACCTGATCAATGTCTTTGGTGCGGGCGACATCGCTCCAGCCGCTGGGTGGCAAGTGCTCCATGAGTGTGTTGGCCACGTCATCTCCCAGAGATTCTCTGAGTCCGAGATGCATCTCGAACCTTTGGGCTTCCGTGATCGTCATCGTAGACCTCCTGGCGGATTGCTGTCATCAGGAGTGTGTGCGGAACTCAGGCTTCGGTGGCAGAGCGTTGGGCTTTGATGCCCGACCACAGGACGGGGCCGGCCAGCGACAAGACGGATCCGAAAACGAGGCGTGCATCCATCGACCAATCGAGTTGTGTCGCCATGTACCGGGCGACATAGCGGGCGGCAAGCATGGCCACTGCCAAAGCCAGTGCACCTTCGAGTGCGCTGCGTATGACCCGACGCTCGATCCCGTGGCGGTCGACATCGGCGATCTCGAAAGCCAACCGCGGGTCGAAGCCCGTGGCGCCACACTCCGTCGCGAGTTCGGCACGACGACGAACGATGTACCTGAGTTCGGACGCACATCCGATGAGGAGTGCGGCCGCCATGATCGCCGGAGGGAGGAAGATCTGGAGTCCGAGGCTCATGGCGTCAATCCTGCCCCGAGGGTGTCATAGGCGCAGAGCGGGGATCCCTCTCAGTGGCGGACGATGAGCTTGCGGATCTCCTCGACCACCACGACGCTGGAGGCGACAGCGGCGCAGATGAGCCACTGGGCGACGCTGATCGAGGTGACGTTGAAGAGGTCCTGAAGGGGTCCGACGATCGTGACCAGGATCTGGATCGAAATGGTCAGGGCGAGGGCGAGCCAGAGCCTCCAGTTGGTGAACGTGCGGCGGTTGAAGACGCTGTGGGTTTCGTTGCGCGAGTTCAGGATGTTGAAGAACTGGTAGAGGACGAAGGTCACGAACGCCATCGTGCTGGCAACGGACGCCGTGTCGTAGCCGGGTTCGCCCGGGGCGAGTTCGAGCACCAGCAGAGTTCCTGCGGCCATGACGATGGACGAGGTGATGACTGCCGACCAGCGACGCTTCGTGAGAATCGGCTCGTGCATCGGTCGAGGCGGCTGGGACATCACGTTGTCAACCGGCTTGTCGAAGGCGAGAGCCATGGCCGGCGGGCCGTCCATGATGATGTTCACCCACAGAATCGCGATGGCCGCGAACGGTTTGCCGTCTGCGATACCGAAGATCGACGCAGCAAGGAAGAGTGCGGCGAAGCCGATGGCGGTGGAGAGCTGGAAGCGAACGAACGACACGATGTTGTGGTAGATCGCGCGTCCCTGCTTCACGGCTCCGACGATGGTGGCGAAGTTGTCGTCGGTGAGCACCATAGTGGCGGCTTCCTTCGAGACTTCGGTGCCGGTGATGCCCATGGCGACGCCCATGTCGGACTTCTTCAGGGCGGGGGCGTCGTTGACACCGTCACCGGTCATGGCAACGACATTGCCCTTCGACTGGAGCAGGCCGACGAGACGCATCTTGTGCTCGGGTGCCACGCGGGCAAACACTCCGATGTCGTCGATTTCCTTCACGAGTTCTTCGTCGCTGATGCGGTCGAGGTCTGCGCCGGTAACAGCACGGCCGGTGATGCCGAGTTGCTTGCCGATGCTCGCCGCGGTGACTGCGTGGTCGCCCGTGATCATCTTGATGGAGATGCCGGCTTCGTGAGCCTCGGCAATCGCCAGCTTGGCCTCGGGGCGCGGGGGGTCGACGATTCCGACGAGTGTGAGAAGCGTGAGGTTGTGGAGGAGTTCGGTGAGGTCTCCGCCGGATTCCTTGAACTCCTGCCATTCGGCATCGGGCATCTGGCGCATCGCGAGGGCCAACACACGAAGGCCGTCAGCGGCCATGGCGTCGTACTCGGTGTCGAGATCCTTGCGCTTGGCGGCGATGTCGACGCCCGTGTCGTTCGCCCACAGAACGCTGCTGCAGCGACCCATGACGACATCGGGAGCGCCCTTCACGTAGATGCGCACGAGATCTCCGCCGTCTGCGGTGGAGAAGTGATGGACGGTGGCCATGTACTTGGTGGCCGAGTCGAACGGCACTTCGGCGACACGGGGGAACTGACCGCGCACGTGCGCGACGTCGATGCCGAGCTTGGCAGAGAGAACGACCAGTGCACCTTCCGTGGGGTCGCCCACGAGTTCGTCGGTCGTGCCGTGATGGACGACCGCGTCGGCGCAGAGGGCGAGGCCGCGTGCGGTGGATGCGAGAACGTCGGAGTGTGTCGGGCTGAGTTCGCCGACCGTGCCGTTCTTCGAGTATCCGCTGCCGGTCACTTCGTGCACCTTTCCTTCGAAAAGGAACTTGGTGGCGGTCATCTGGTTGAGGGTCAGCGTTCCGGTCTTGTCGCTGCAGATCACGCTGGTGCACCCGAGCGTCTCCACAGCGGCGAGACGTTTGATGATGGCGTTGCGTTGTGCGAGTTGGCTGACACCGATGGCCAGGGTCACCACGGTGACAGCGGGCAGGCCTTCGGGAATCGCTGCCACGGCGAGTGCGACAGCGGTGAGGAGAACGTCGGCGAATTCTTCGCCTCGGGCGAGATTGGTGATGATCACCAGGGCAACGACGATGCCGGCGAGCTTGACGAGTTGGTGGGCGAGACCGTCCAGTTGCTTCTGCAACGGGGTCTTCTCCGTGGGAGTGGAGGCGAGGAGGCCGGCGATCCGACCGATCTCGGTGCCCATGCCCGTCTTGGTGACCACGACTTCGCCGCGACCGCGCGTGACGGTGGTGTTCATGAACGCGTGCGAGTGACGATCGCCGATCGGAGCGTTCGGGTCGACGGGGTCGGTGTTCTTCTCGCTCGGATGGCTCTCGCCGGTGAGTGCGGATTCGTCGACTTCGAAGTTGTTGGCGAAGATGATCTCGCCGTCGGCCGGCAGGCGGTCGCCTGCTTCGACCAGGACGACGTCGCCCGGAACGATGGTGGCCGTATCGACCAGCATCACGGTTCCGTCGCGGCGCACGCGCACCTGTGCGGTGAGCATCTTGCGCAGGGCATCGAGTGATTTCTCGGCGCGGCTCTCCTGGAGGAAACCGATCACAGCGTTGAAGACCACGACGAAGAGCACGACGAGCGGCGTCTTCAGTTCTCCCGAGACCAGGAAGGACAGAAGAGCAGCACCGAGCAGGATGAGGATCAACAGATCCTTGAACTGCGCGAGGAACTTCTTCCAGCCGGGAATCGTCTCGGCCGCCGCGAGTTGGTTCGGTCCGTATTCGGCGAGGCGGCGTTGCGCTTCGGCCGAAGTGAGGCCGGCGGATGCGTCAGCGTGGGGGGAGTCGAGGGTGGTCACTGTGATGTCGCCTATCAGAAGGTCATCGCACGAAGACGGGCAATTCGGTCCTCGGTGCTGGGGTGGGTGGAGAACAAACGTGCCATGTCGGGTCCGCCTCCGCGGCGGCCACGGAACTCTGCGAGTGGATTGTGGATGTAGGCCTGGGCCTGGGCCGGAGCGACCTGCATGGGGATGCGCTGGGCGTAGGTCTCGATGCGCTCGAGGGCGCTGGCCAACGGCTCGCCCGTGCCGAGCAACTCTGCTGCACCGCGGTCGGCTTCGTACTCACGTGAACGCGACACCGCCATCTGGATGAGCGAAGCGGCGATGGGGGCGAGCATCGAGACGAGGATGAGAGCAAACGGGTTGGCGCGTTCGTCGTCGTCTCCACGTCCACCACCGAACATGGCGGCCCACATCGCCATGTTGGCGATGAACGAGATGGCCGTGGCGATGGCGGCGGCCACAGATCCGATGAGGATGTCGCGGTGCTTCACGTGCATCATCTCGTGGGCCATCACGCCGCGCAGTTCGTCTTCGGACATGGTCTTCAGGAGACCCTCTGTGGCGCAGACCACTGCGTTGCGCGGGCCGCGACCGGTGGCGAAGGCATTCGGCTGCTCGTTGGGGGAGATGGCCACCTTCGGCATCGGCATGTTGGCGCGGTTCGCCAGGTCTTCGACCATGCCGTAGAACTTCGGCGCATCGGCGGCGGTGACGACGCGGGCATTGGCGGCGCGCAGTGCCAACTTGTCGCTGAACCAGTAGGAGCCGCCGACCATGAGGAAGGCGAACATGAGGCCGATGAACAGCGAGGTGCTGCTGCCTCCACCGAGGACACCGGCGATGGTGACGATGAGGCCACCGAGGGCGGCGAGCAGGACGACGGTCTTGGCGGTGTTCTTGAACATTGGATTCCCTTCGACAGAACCCGCATTCGGATGAACACGGGAGATTCTCTATGTCGAAGGTCTCTCCCGCCGCGAGGGCCCGGGTGCCGGGTGAGAAATCACCGTGATGACGACACCAAGTGGAGGGATACTCCCCTTCGAGGGAAATGTTACGGGACGAACGTTGTCTTCTCCAATCATGCTCGAAAATTCACCGGTCGCTCATCCGTGGAAAGATGGCCCCATGAAGATCTCTGCAGCCGTCCTTCCCAGCCACGATGCTCCCTTCGAAATCAGGGAGATGGAGATCGCCGATCCGGGCCCGGGTGAGGTGCTGGTCAAGGTGGTCGGTGCCGGCATGTGCCACACGGACCTCTTGGCGCGTACTCCCGGTGCTCCTTTTCCGTTGCCGATCGTGCTCGGCCACGAAGGTTCCGGAATCGTCGAGAAAGTCGGTGCGGGTGTCACCGCGGTCGCGCCGGGCGACAGGGTGGTGTTGTCCTACGCCAGTTGTGGGCGGTGCCTGAACTGTACGACGGGGTCGCCGCAGTACTGCGATCTCTTCTACCCACTCAACTTCATGGGCACGCGCATGGACGGTTCCACACCGATCACCACGCCCGAGGGTGCCAACGTGTCCTGCTGCTGGTTCGGCCAGTCGAGTTTCGCCACCTACGCCATGGCAACGGAACGCAACGTGGTGAAGGTCACCGCTGACGACGTGAAGTTGGAACTCCTCGGACCACTCGGTTGTGGTTTCCAGACCGGTGCCGGTGCCGTGGTCAACTCACTTGCCGTTCGCCCGGGCACTTCGATCGTCATCTACGGAGCCGGTGCCGTCGGATTGGCCGGTTTGATGGCGGCGAAGATCGCCGGCTGTTCCACCATCGTCGCGGTTGACCTGCACGACAACCGTCTGGCGCTGGCGAAGGAGCTCGGCGCCACGCACACGCTCAACGCATCGTCCACTCCCAACATGGTCGAGGCGGTGCAGCAGATCACCGGTGGTGGTGCGCACTACGCACTCGACACCACGGGTGTCCAGCCGGTGATTCGCGGCGCCGTCGATGCACTGCGGGCCAACGGCGTGTGCTGTCTCGTCGGTGCGGGCAACGTCGAGTTCACTCTCGAAGGAAGCGGATTCCTCTTCGGCAAGACGGTGAAGGGTGTCATCGAAGGCGATGCCAACCCGGCAGAGTTCATCCCGAAGATGATCGAGTGGCACCGTCGCGGTCAGTTCCCGATCGAGAAGTTGATCAAGACCTACCGTCTCGACCAGATCAACGAGGCGCAGCACGACAGCGAGTCGGGCGCCACCATCAAGCCGATCTTCGTCTTCTGATTCCCCCGGGTCAGCTGTTGCCCATGCGGGTTCGCCATTCGGCCGGGTCGCGGTTCAACTTCGCGTAGCGATCCGAGATCCAGATCGGCAGGCCGATGTCGCCGCCGTCGGCGACTGTCTTGGCCTGTTCGCCGTTCTCGTCCCAGATGTGACAGGTGTTGAGGTTGAATCGCATGCGCGCAAGGCGCTCTTCACGGGTGGTGGGCGGAGGTTCCATCGGAAGTTCGCCGTCGCGGGACTGCACGGCGCGGAGGCTCCAGATGGTCTGAATCGCCACGGGCGCCATGGCCTGCAGAAGTGCCGTGGTGTGGGTGCAGCCACGGGGCCCGCCGAAGAGTTCGCGGATCTTGTGGGTGAAACCGCGGGCGATGCTGAGACCGACGAGCTTCTTGTAGTGCGCGGTGATGCCGGGGCAACCGTCGTGCGGGAAGACGTGGAACTCGACGTTGGCATCGAGGATCGTCATGTCGGGCATGCTCACCTCGAGCGACACGATCATGTGGTGCAGCGGCAGCGGCTCGGGGTCGTTCTCGATGTAGAGGCCGGCCGGCTTGAGGTCGCGCACCGCGCCGCGGATGATCACGATGTTGTCGCTCTTGCGGTACGACTTCACCACGTAGGTGCGGTCGTGGATTTCTTCGAGGTTCGGATCCGAAGGCGGGGGGAGCAGGTCGTCGATCATGTGTGGCGTTCGTTCTCTTTCGTTCTTCAGCGCTTGCTCTCGATGTCGCGGATGATCTCGCCGACGTTGTGGTCGATGCCGGCGAGGATCGGGCGCATGTGCAGGTTCTCGAGAAGTTCGTTGCCGCGCTCGTTGCCGCCCTGCAGGTTGGACGTGATGACTTGTGCGACACCCTGCTGGAGAAGCGCGGCGCGGTAGTCGTACCACAGGCGGTCGAGGCTGTATCCCTTGAACTCGGGCTTGTCGCCGGCGAGTTCGGAGAGGCGCTTGTAGTAGTGCTCGATGAGGTGCGTTTCATTTTCGCGGCGCATCTCGGGCGTCACCGACGCGGCGAGGAGATTGCACACGTCCCAGGCGCCGACGTGACGGGTGCTCAACTGGAAGTCGATCATGGTGATGGTGTCCGCACCGGCGCTGCCACCGAAGAGATAGTTCTCGGCGCGACAGTCGGTGTGGGTGAAGGTCTGGTGGCCCTGCTGCACCCACCAATCGAGCATGTCGGGGTACAACTGGCAGGCACGCTCGAGTACGTCGAGCATCTCCCCGCCGACGCGGTCGCCGTAGTGCGCCACGAATCCTGGCCATTGTGCTTCGGCCATGGCCTTTCCGGCCTTGTAGAGCGGATTGTTCATCGGCGGCAGCCACTCGAGTTGGTAGAGCTGCGGCGTCTCCCAGAACTCGGCGTGCAGAACGGCGACGGTCTCGAGGATGCGCTCGGCTTCGTGCAGCGTGAGGCCTTTCACCTGGTCGGGGCAGTAGGCATCGGTGATCTCTTCGATGAGGAGCACGAACGGCAGGCCGTCGGGTCCACAGTCGGCGTGGTACGCCTTCGGTACTCGCACGGAGAGTTGGTCGGCGACCTGGCGGTAGAAGTTCACCTCGCGCAGGTAGAAACCCATGGCCTGCGAGAGGAACTGGTTCTCGGGTGCGGGGGACTGGCACTTGGCGACGAGCGTGGCGGGTCCGGCACCGGGGCCGTCGACGTAGTCGAGCGTGAGCCGGGCGAGCTCACCGAGAATGCCCACGCCGGTTCCGAAGCGGGTGACCTCGAAACCCTTCACGCGACCGACGTCGGGAGGCAACACCTGGTTCAACCAGTCGACGGTGATGTCGGCGATCTGCGACGGAATCGCCGCTCCTGAAACGAATGATGACGTCATTGCGAGTCCCCCGATTCGCTGGTCGGGCCCCGGAGGGCCGAAGTAATGATGAACTGTCAGGCGGTCTGGTTGAGACCGTCGAGGAGCGTATTCCACGCGAGCGTGGCGCACTTGATGCGCACCGGGAATTTCACGACTCCCTGCAAGGCTTCGAGGTCGCCGAGCGGCTTGGACTCGTCGATCGGCGACGAGTCGGTGTCGGTTTCTTCTTCGATGGACATCATGTGCTTGAAGCGGCGCACGAGATTGCGGACCTCGTCGACGCTCTTGCCCTTGACGGCGGCGCTCATCATCGATGCGGAGCTCTGGCTGATGGAGCAACCCTGGCCGCCGATCTTGACGTCACTGATGACGCCGTCCTTCACGTCGAGGTACACCTGGATCTCGTCGCCACACAGAGGATTGTGTCCCTCGGCGCGCACCGCGGGCGGCGGCAACTCGCCGCGGTTACGGGGAGTGCGATAGTGGTCGAGAATGATCTCGCGGTAGAGGTCTTCCAGTCCTGGCATCGGTACTCCGGTTGTCTAAAAGGCGAACATGTCGCCGGCGTTGGCGAGAGCGTCGGCCAAGGCGTCGGCGTCTTCCGGGGAATTGTAGAGGTAGAAGCTGGCGCGAGCCGTGGCGTTGGCGCCGAGCAGGCGCATGAGGGGCTTGGCGCAGTGGTGGCCGGCGCGGACGCAGACATTGGACTGGTCGAGTACCTGGCTGACGTCGTGGGGGTGCACGTCCTTGAAGGCGAAGCTGATGGTGGCACCGCGCACTTCGATGTTGGTGGGGCCGTGGATGGTGATGTCGTCGCCGAAACGGTTCTTCAGCGTGGAAATGGCGTAAGCCGCCATCTCGGCTTCGTGGGCACGGATCTCTCCCATGCCGATGCCGTTCAGGTAGTCGATGGCGGCGTGCAGCCCGATGGCCTCCACGATGGGTGGTGTGCCGGCCTCGAACTTGGAGGGCAGTTCGGCGCACGTGAATCCGTCGAGGCGGACGTCGGCGATCATGTTGCCACCACCGAGGAAGGGCGGCATGGCGTCGAGCAACGTCTCACGGCCCCACAACACGCCGATGCCGGACGGGCCGCAGAGCTTGTGAGACGAGAAAGCGAGGAAGTCGGCTCCCCAGGCCTGCACGTCGGTGACGTTGTGGGGTACGTACTGGCAGCCGTCGACGATGGCGATGGCACCGGCGGCGTGTGCGGCGTCACAGAGATGCTTGACGGGTGTGATGGTGCCGAGCACGTTGCTCATGGCGGTGAACGAGAAGACCTTGGCGCCGTCGAGCAGGGCGGAGAGATTCGTCAGGTCGAGTTGTCCGTCGTCGGTGAGGGGTACCCAGCGAAGTTCGATGCCGCGTTCGGCGACCAGCATGTGCCAGGGAACGATGTTGGCGTGGTGCTCCATGTGGGTGAGCACCACCACGTCGCCCTTCGAAAGATTGGCCCGTCCCCACGACATCGCCACGAGGTTCATCGACTCGGTGGCGTTCTTCGTGAAGATCACCTCGTGCGTCTTGGGTGCGTTGATGAACTTCCTCACCGCGATGCGTGCGTCCTCGAAGGCGTCGGTTGCCTCTGCCGCGAGGTGGTACGCGCTGCGATTGATCGGGCCGTAGGAGGTCTCGAGGAAATGCGACATGGCGTCGATGACCTGACGCGGCTTTTGCGATGTGTTGGCAGAGTCGAGATAGACGAGTGGCTTGCCGTTGATTTCGCGGGCGAGAACCGGGAAGTCTCTCTTGACGAGGAGCGGGTCGAAGGTCATGTCGCGATCTTCGCGTTCAGCGGTACGACTCGTACCCGGAGCGTTCGAGTTCTTCGGCCAGTTCCATGCCGCCCGACTTCACGATGCGGCCGTCGACCATGATGTGCACGAAGTCCGGGCGAAGTTCGTCCAGGAGTCGCTGGTAGTGGGTGATGAGAACGATGCCGAGGTTCGGTCGATCGACGCGCACCTCGCGGATGCCCTTGGCAACGATGCGCAACGCGTCGATGTCGAGTCCGGAGTCGGTCTCGTCGAGGATCGCGAGTTCCGGTTCGAGAATGGCCATCTGCATGATCTCGTTGCGCTTCTTCTCTCCGCCCGAGAATCCTTCGTTCAGATAGCGATCGACGAAGGAGGAGTCCATGCCGAGACGCTTCATCCAATCCATGACCGAGAGGCGCAACTCGAGCACGGAGAGGTCGATGCCCTTGCGGGCCGACAGGGCCTGGCGCAGGAACTGGATCACCGAGACGCCGGCGATCTCCTGGGGGTACTGGAAGGCGAGAAAGATGCCGGCCTTGGCACGCACGTCGGTGGACCAATCGGTGATGTCCTCGCCCTTGTAGATGAGACGACCCGAGGTCACTTCGTACTCGGGGGAGGCGAGCAGTGTGCTGGCCAGGGTGGACTTGCCGCAGCCGTTCGGGCCCATGATGGCGTGGATCTCGCCTTCGTTGACGGTGAGGTCGAGGCCCTTCAAGATGGGCTTGGGTTCGCCGGCGTCGTCGTCGAGAACCGGGGAAACATGCAGCGATTCGATCTTGAACAGTTCGGTCACGAACCCAAGTCTACGAGGGTCCCCCGGATTTATCACTACGGTGATAGTGCTAATTGTCAGGCGGTCCGCAGGGCCCGCCAGATGGCCCGGTACGAGGGGTACTCGAGAGTGTCACTGGCGTAGCCAGAGGCCCGCAGGTGACGGTGGTAGGCGGGCAGCGACCGGAAGGGAATGCCGGCGTCGACGTGATGGGCCAGGTGGAAGCCGATGTTGTACGGCACGAGGAAGAACCGGGCGAGGGGGTGCTGGCGGACCGAGTGGGTGGAGATCCGCCGGTCGGGCCCGGACTGCATGCCGCCGTGTTCGGCGATGGAGCGCAGTCGGTTGATGACCCGCCACACGGTGAGGTAGGGCAACAACCACATGAGGGGATAGAGCCACCACATGCCGACGGCGATGCCGGCGGCGAACATCGCGGCTTGAACGGCGAGGATCTTGCCGAGCGTGCGGCGCACACGAGGGTCGGGT
>Ga0164292_10002791_pt1 | contig 14228 bp, 12 predicted proteins | sample GEODES117metaG_FD_111486 | JGI IMG/M metagenome (GOLD analysis project Ga0164292, IMG submission 111486) | Eutrophic lake water microbial communities from Lake Mendota, Wisconsin, USA - GEODES117 metaG | ecosystem: Environmental > Aquatic > Freshwater > Lake | place: USA: Lake Mendota... | reverse complement strand
TTGTGTTTACCGCGCAAACGGCGTGCGACTTCGCTGGCCACACGACCGAGGACTTTGCCCTTCGCGTCAATCACGAACCAGTCACGCTTGACTTCATGCGGCTTGGCCACAAATGTCTTCATGATTGGATCCTAATAAATTCAATCCGGGACCATCCCGAAAAGACTCCCCTGATTTTTATAAAAACAATATGCCAATGCGTTGTTACCCGCCCGTGCATACGCCCACAAAAACCAAAGCCATTACTCCAAAAAGGAGTCATTGCTCGGGGAAAGCCTTTGATTCTACAACAAAATCCGCCCGCAAGCCAACTAGGTACCCGCAATCGCCATACGTTCAATCAGGATCGAGCCCGTTGTTTTACTACCTCGGGTGATCGTATCGGCACCCACGGCCACAATTTGGGCAAACATATCCTTTAGATTGCCCGCAATGGTGATTTCCTCGACCGCATGCTGAATCTCTCCGTTTTGGACCCAATATCCAAAAGCGCCACGAGAATAGTCGCCCGTCACATAGTTGACGCCTTGACCAATCAACTCGGTCACCAAGAGCCCTGTGCCCATTTTGCGCAACATCGCCTGAAAATCGTCTTTTTTATGTGTCTGTGAGGAACGCAAAACGAGGTTGTGGGAGCCACCCGCGTTGCCCGTTGTCACCATGCCAAGCTTGCGAGCTGTATACGTTGAGAGAAAATACCCCTGCAACACGCCAGCGCGAATCACGTCACGCGCGTGTGTTTTGACACCTTCCTCGTCAAAAGGGGAGCTGCCCATCGCCCCTTTGATATGGGGATCCTCGAGGACATTGATATGCGTAGGAAAAAGTTGACGGCCAAGCGAGTCCAGCAAAAAGCTCGTTTGACGATAGAGCGCGCCCCCACTCGTGGCTTGCGTCAGCGCCCCGAGCAACCCCAGCGCCAAGGGCGCCTCGAACAATACGGGAAAATGCCCTGTCGGGATTCTTTTGGCCGACATGCGTGCCAGAGCCCGCTCGGCGGCATAGCGGCCCACGGCGGCAGGATCTGCCAGTCGGTCCGCACGGCGATCGCTGGTGTACCAATAGTCACGTTGCATCGAGTGGCCGCGGCCGGCAATAGGAGAAACGGACAAACCGTGCCTCGAATACGCATAACCATCTAGAAATCCACGTGAATTCCCTAGAACAAAATGGCCCTCGTGCGTATCAACACCCGCCCCCTCCGTATTGGTGATGCGCTTATCGGTGACCAGTGCGGCGCGCTCGGCCTCCACAGCGAGTCTTGTGGCCTCTTCGACGCTCAACGCCCAAGGGTGATGCAGCTGTAGTTTATTTTTGACGCCAATGGCCAGTTGGTCGGCCTCGGGTAGCCCTGCGGCGGGATCCTCTGCCGTATAGCGCGCAATGTGCCAAGCCGCCTCAACTGTTTCGCGTAACGCTTTGGTGGAAAAATCAGAAGTCGAGGCAGAACCGCGGCGCTGCCCCGCAAACACGGTCACATCGAGAGAGCGATCGCGCGTCTGCTCGACCGTTTCGACATGGCCCTTGCGGACCGAAACGGCCAAGCCGCGTCCTTCAGAAACCTCGGCAGCTGCGTCACTCGCGCCCAAGCCTTTTGCATGTTTGAGCGCCTGAGTCACTAAATCTTCGAAAATCGGTCGATTTTGAGCAACTGGAAGAAAAGAATTTGATGTAGCCATATTAGTCCGTTAGCGTGAGGCTTTATGATAGCCGTATGACACAAGAATTACCTCAAACACCTGACGGGACCGATGAGTCCCTTTACGACGGCCCCAGCAAGTCGCAATTAAAGCGCGATATGCATGCTTTGGTCGACCTCGGGCGCGAATTGGTGGACCTGTCCCCAGAGCGCCTTAAACAACTCCCGCTCGCCGAGCGCCTCTATGACGCGATTCGCCTGGCACAGCGCACCACCAGTCGTGAAGGCCTGCGAAGGCAGATTCATTACGTCGGCAAACTGATGCGGGACGCCCCTGCGGAGGAAATCCGTACGCTGTTAGACACCTGGAAAAATGGCTCTCGCGACCAAACGCGAGCGATGCATCGCCTCGAAGCCTTGCGTGATCGCCTGCTCAAAGAAGACAGCGCTCTCACTACTTTGCTGGAAAAATATCCCCATGCGGATATTCAGCATATCCGCACCCTCATTCGCGAAGGGCGCAAAGAAGCCAACGCCAATGAATCACTCCGTCAAGGCCAAGAGCCGCAACGCAAACATTATCGCGCGCTCTTTCAGGCGCTCAAAACTCTACAAGATCCGGATACCGAAGCATGACGACCAATACTTTGCTTGAATGCGTCGAGCACAATACGGGCCCCAATCCAACACATTGCGTCCTTTGGCTCCATGGCCTTGGCGCAGATGGGCACGATTTCGCGCCCATCGTTCCGGAGTTGCGCTTACCCGCTTCGCTGTCTGTACGCTTTGTCTTTCCGCATGCCACGATTCAACCCGTCACCATCAATGGTGGTATGGCGATGCGTTCCTGGTATGACATCCTGACACCCAACCTCGTCAAGCGTGAGGATGAGCAAGGCATTCGCACCTCTGAGCGCGCGATTCAGGCCTTGATTGCTCGCGAAAACGCGCGCGGTATCCCGACTGAACGGATTGTGCTGGCCGGCTTTTCTCAAGGTTGCGCGATGACCTTGCACACGGGCTTGCGTTCACCCTTCAAGCTCGCGGGACTCATGGGATTGTCCGGCTATTTGCCCCTGATCGATATGGCGGACAGCGAACGTCAACCCGCGAATGCGGATACCCCGATCTTTTTGGCCCACGGCACGCATGATCCCGTTGTCACCCTCGAACGCGCTGAAGCCTCACGAGCAAAACTCGCTGCGCTTGGTTATGCCGTTCAGTGGCATACCTATCCGATGCAGCACTCCGTCTGCCCTGAAGAAATTCACGATATTTCACGTTTTTTACAAAGCGTGCTGATTTAATAGGTTTTTATTTATGTCTAGTCCTTCAACACCTGTTCGCACCCGCTTTGCGCCCTCGCCCACCGGCTTTCTTCATCTAGGTGGCGCGCGTACCGCTTTATTTTCTTGGGCGTATGCCAGGCACTTTGGCGGCACCTTTATTTTGCGTGTCGAGGACACTGATTTAGAGCGTTCTACGCCCGAGGCCGTTCAGGCGATTCTAGATGGCATGGCTTGGCTAGGGTTGACTCCTGATGAAGGTCCTTTCTACCAAATGCAGCATATGGAACGCTACCGAGAAGTCGTGGCCAAGATGCTGACAGAAGGTACTGCTTACCATTGCTACAGCTCGCCTGCCGAGGTCGACGCGATGCGTGAACGCGCCCGTGCGCTGGGTCAAAAGCCACGTTACGACGGTACTTGGCGCCCCGAGCTTGGTAAAACCTTGCCGCCGATTCCCTCGGATCGCAAGCCCGTGGTGCGTTTTAAAAGCCCACAAGATGGAGCGACTGGCTGGGTTGATATGGTCAAGGGGCCCATTACATTTGATAACAGCGAACTCGACGACCTCGTTATCGCGCGCCCCGACGGCACACCCACCTACAATTTTTGCGTGGTGGTCGACGATTGGGATATGCGTATTACCCACGTATTGAGGGGCGATGATCACGTCAACAATACGCCGCGACAAATCACGATTTTGCGCGCCCTCGGTGCTCCTGTGCCCGAATACGGACATGTGCCCATGATCTTGGGACCGGACGGTGAAAAACTCTCCAAACGCCACGGTGCAGTCAGTGTCATGGAATATGACCGGGACGGGTACTTGCCCGAGGCGATGATCAATTATTTGGCGCGTTTGGGTTGGAGTCATGGCGATGACGAGTTGTTTTCTCGGGAGCAACTTGTCGCGTGGTTTGATCCACAACATTTATCCAAGTCCGCCGCGCAATGGGATCCCAAAAAACTCAATTGGGTCAATGCTCACTATATTAAGCACAGCGATGACGCCGCCCTTGCCCAAGCGGTGGCACCGCGCATCGCTGCGCGTGGTGGTCACACTCAAAAAGTCGACCTGACGCAAGTGGTTGCTTTACTTAAAGACCGCGCGGAAACGCTTGAGCAACTCGCTGATGGCGCTATGTTGTTTTGTGGTGCCTTTGAGCCGGCGTCGCAGGAGCTCGTCGCTCAACATCTGACCGAGTCAGCACGTCTTGTTTTAAAAGACTTTGCCACGCAGGCCGCCGAGTTGGCGTGGACGCGAGCAGCGCTCAGTGCGTTGATTAAATCCACGCTTTCGACGCATGGCTTAAAAATGCCTCAGCTCGCCATTCCTTTGCGCGTGGCCGTGGCGGGCACCACGCAAACACCGGCGATCGATGCCGTATTGGAAATTTTAGGCAAAAATACCGTACTAGAAAGACTTGCTTTAATTTGACATCACTTGCAACCCGCCAGTGACTTACATCAGCCTAAAGCTGTCTTGAACGCGCTGGCCCGTCATGGGCTTGCTGCCGGGTTTATCCTCGCGAAAGACAACCCGACGCGCATCATTGCGCTCTATCAAGTAAGTGAGTGTATACATCGGGTCGCGATAATCGACCATTTCACCATTAGAGCGGCTGATACGCAGCACAAGTTTTCCTTGTGGCGCTTCCCAACAGCCTGTTTCACGTAGCTCAGAACGGATATTACGTCCCTGTTTGACGCGAATCTGCTGACGCATCTTGCCATCGGCCGTCAAGGTCAAGAGCGTCTGGACTTCACCTGCGACATCCGCTTGTTTCCGCACCACATACCAAACGCCAGTCAGCGTCTGTCCTGCCGCCGGCGCGACACAGACAGGTTCAGGTAAGTTTTCAGGGGCAAGCAACAACACCGAGTCCGAAGGTCGCGGAATACCGCAACCTGCTAATACTAAACACAGGCTCGCTGCAGACCAGCGCAATAAACCACAAGTAGACATCAACACCTCAACGCGACATCAAAAGCAAAATTCGTAACCGCAATAGTGCTACACATTTAGTCAAAAACAGTCACATCCTGGTTGTTTTATTAAAAATCCCTTTTCGATAAGTCGCGAGATTTGCATTTACACCACACTTTTTTGAATCCTAGGGTTAACGATAGCTAAAAAATAATAAATTAAATGATTGCCTCGCTCTGTTTCAAACACTAGAATTAGTATCAATTAGAAAATTAAACACTACATGTAGTGGTCGCTTGCCAAGATGCTAAATAGCTCTCACGTAGGCTTGCTCATTGACTACATGGTTTGTTATGACCGAATTCGAGTGGGGCGTGTGCCTCATTCACCTTGCAGGAGCCCAAATGCAAACTTCCACCAGCACAGTGTCGCATCGCGAAGCCGCACCTCAGTTTTTATATACAGACGCCCCTTTGACAGAGGCCACCTGGACCCAGTACCACATCATTCGCCGTAACGGTGCCGTGGTCAATTTCGAGCCGAGCAAGATCGGCATCGCCATGACTAAGGCATTTTTAGCTGTCAATGGCGGTCAAGGTGCAGCGTCTGCGCGCGTGCGCGAACTCGTTGACGCGTTGACGCGTCAAGTCGTTCTGGCGCTGGTCCGCAGCCGTCCCAATGGCGGTACATTTCACATCGAAGACATCCAGGATGCGGTCGAGCTTTCCTTGATGCGCTCAGGCGAGCATGATGTCGCGCGGTCCTATGTGCTATACCGCGAGCGCCGCGCTCAAGAACGCGCCAAAGCCAATGTCGAGCAAGCACCCGCCGAAGCCACAACGCTTCACGTCGTAGACGGTGGCGTACGCAAACCTCTGGATTTGGCAAAATTACAAGCCACGATCGAGTCAGCAGGCTTTGGCTTAGGTGATTTCGTCGACACCGCCGCGATTCAGCGCGAAACGCTCAAGAACATTTACGACGGCGTTCCCGTCGACGAGGTTTACAAGTCGGCGATTTTAGCGGCGCGCTCCATGGTCGAAAACGATCCCGCCTACAGCAAGGTGACCGCGCGTCTTCTGCTGCATACGATCCGCAAAGAGGTGTTATCGGAGGAAGCCTCCCAAGAAGACATGGCAACGCGTTATGCCACATACTTCCCAGAATTCATCAAGCGCGGCGTCGAAGCCGGCCTGCTCAACTCTGAGCTTTCGCGCTACAACCTGCCACGCTTGGCTGCCGCACTAGATGCAAGCCGCGACCTACAGTTTGACTACCTGGGCCTGCAGACCCTGTATGACCGCTACTTTCTCCACATCCGTGGACAGCGTATTGAGCTGCCACAAGTCTTCTTTATGCGTGTGGCGATGGGCCTGGCGATTGCTGAAGTCGATCGTGAAACACGGGCGATCGAGTTCTATCAGATATTGTCGTCTTTTGATTTCATGAGCTCCACGCCAACCTTGTTCAATGCGGGCACGCTGCACTCGCAGTTGTCGTCTTGCTACCTCACGACGGTCTCTGACAATCTTGATGGTATCTATGAGGCCATTAAGGAAAATGCCTTATTAGCAAAATATGCGGGAGGCTTGGGCAATGACTGGACGCCCGTTCGTGCCATGCGCAGTCACATTAAAGGCACCAATGGCGAAAGCCAAGGTGTTGTGCCATTTCTAAAGGTGGTCAACGACACAGCCGTCGCCGTCAACCAAGGTGGCAAACGCAAAGGCGCAGTCTGCTGCTACCTCGAGTCCTGGCACCTGGACATCGAAGAGTTCCTGGATTTGCGCAAAAATACGGGTGACGAACGTCGTCGTACGCACGACATGAACACCGCCAACTGGATTCCTGACTTGTTCATGAAACGTGTCATCGAAGGTGGGGACTGGACATTGTTCTCACCCTCCGATTGTCCAGATCTGCACGAAAAAGTGGGTGTCGAGTTTGAAAAAGCCTACGTAGGTTACGAAGAAAAAGCCGCGCGTGGCGAACTGACCCTGTTCAAAAAAATGCCTGCGACCAATCTCTGGCGCAAAATGCTATCGATGCTGTTTGAAACCGGTCATCCATGGATCACTTTCAAAGATCCATGCAATATCCGCTCACCACAGCAACACGTGGGCGTCGTGCACAGCTCCAACCTCTGCACCGAGATCACGCTCAATACCAACGATACTGAAATCGCTGTATGTAACTTGGGCTCAGTCAATCTGCCCGCTCACCTCAAGCAAAATGCGGACGGTACGCTGACGCTCGACCACGACAAACTTCAGCGCACCATCAAGATCGCAATGCGCATGCTCGACAACGTGATCGACATCAACTATTACGCCGTGGCCAAAGCCCGCAACTCCAACGTGCGTCACCGTCCTGTTGGCATGGGCATGATGGGTTTCCAAGACTGCCTGCACTTGATGCGCGTGCCTTACGCTTCGCAAGAGGCGATCGAATTTGCGGATCGTTCCATGGAAGCCGTTTGCTATTACGCTTACAGCGCCTCCAGCGATCTCGCCGCTGAGCGCGGTCGTTACGCAAGCTTCGAAGGTTCATTGTGGTCACGTGGAATCATGCCGCACGACTCCATCGCACTGTTGCGCGAAAATCGTGGTGGCTATGTCGAAGTCGATGAATCGGTGACGATGGATTGGGATTCGTTGCGTGCACGCATCAAACAACAGGGTATGCGCAATTCAAATTGCGTTGCAATTGCCCCAACAGCAACAATTTCGAATATTATTGGCGTGTCTGCGTGCATTGAACCAACATATCAAAACTTGTACGTTAAATCGAACCTCTCTGGCGAGTTCACTGTTGTCAACGAACACCTCGTGCGTGACCTCAAGAAACTTGGCCTCTGGGATGAAGTGATGGTCGCCGATCTCAAATATTTCGATGGCAGCTTATCCCGCATAGATCGCGTTCCGGCCGATTTGCGAACCCTATACGCTACAGCTTTTGAAGTTGAGCCTAACTGGATCGTCGAATGCGCCGCACGTCGTCAAAAGTGGATCGATCAAGCGCAGTCACTCAACATCTATATGGCCGGCGCTTCCGGCAAGAAACTCGACGACACCTACAAGCTCGCCTGGTTGCGTGGTCTCAAGACCACTTACTACCTGCGCACGCTTGGCGCGACGAGTGCTGAAAAATCAACGGGACGTGGTGGTGAGCTCAATGCAGTGAATGTATCTGGCGCTAGCTCGACTAGTGGCACGTTCGCTTCAGCCGCCCCCGCATTACCCGATCCTGAAATTCTCGGAGCGGCCTGCACCATGAGACCTGGCGACCCAGGTTTCGAAGAGTGCGAAGCCTGCCAATAAACCGCCACCGGAAAAATATGATGCTTAGCTGGAACGACGAACCTACAACCACAACCGCCCCGCCTGCTGGCTTGGGTGGAGCGCTTTCCTCCGTACAACCCGCGTCACTGGCTGCCTCGATGTCTGCGCGTGCAGCCACAGGTGTGTTTGGTGACACTGCACTACCCACACCTGGGCTGACGCAGTCGCCTGTTGCAACTGACCCAGCAAGACGCGTCAATGTTGCCGACAAACGCATCATTAACGGCCAGACCGACGTCAATCAGCTCGTGCCCTTTAAATACAAATGGGCATGGGAAAAGTACATCGCAACCTGCGCCAACCACTGGATGCCGCAAGAGATCAACATGTCTCGCGATATCGCGCTTTGGAAAAATCCTAACGGACTGACCGAAGACGAGCGCCGCATTATCAAGCGCAACCTTGGTTTCTTTGTCACAGCGGACTCGCTCGCAGCCAACAACATCGTGCTGGGCACTTACCGCCACATTACTGCCCCCGAGTGCCGCCAGTTCCTGTTGCGTCAGGCTTTCGAAGAAGCCATCCATACGCACGCTTATCAGTACATCGTTGAGAGCTTGGACCTCGATGAATCCGAAATTTTCAATGCCTACAACGAAGTTCCTTCGATTCGCGCCAAAGATCAGTTCTTGATCCCTTTTATTGACGCCATCGCAGATCCGAACTTCAAAACCGGCACACTCGAAACGGATCAAACGCTGTTGAAGTCCCTGATTGTGTTTGCCTGCCTGATGGAAGGCCTGTTCTTTTATGTTGGTTTCACCCAGATTCTTGCGCTGGGTCGCCAAAACAAAATGACCGGCGCCGCCGAACAGTACATGTACATCCTGCGCGATGAGTCCATGCACTGCAATTTCGGCATTGATCTGATCAACACCATCAAGCTCGAAAACCCACAACTCTGGACGCCAGCCTTCCGCGAAGAAATTCGCGCGCTGTTCGCCAAAGCGGTCGACCTTGAATATGCCTACGCCGAAGACACCATGCCTCGTGGCGTGCTGGGTCTGAATGCGCCCATGTTCAAGTCGTACTTGCGCTTTATTGCTAATCGTCGTTGCCAGCAGATCGGCATCGAACCTCTGTTCGCCCAAGAAGAAAACCCCTTCCCTTGGATGGCAGAAATGATTGACCTAAAGAAAGAACGCAATTTCTTTGAAACACGTGTGATTGAGTATCAGACTGGAGGCGCCCTCAATTGGGAATAAGCCAATTGGGAATAAGTCTCTAGTCAGAGTTTCAATCTCACTTTGTACTTGCCAGTTGGCGGCTCACCCTGCCGACTGGTGCCATTTGAATTGCTTCGCGTCCTAATGGGAGGCAGTTCAAATGGCTGTGCCGGATTCATCAGCACAAACCAGCATGCTACTGATGTTTGGTAGGGGCTTGTGACGATGAATAACTCGGGCGACACATCCTCCCATGGTGGGCGGAGTCAAGCACGGGTTTTAATGTTTGGGACCCTGAACTAAGGAGTATTACCATGGCAACAGCCAAAAAAGCAGCAAAAAAAGCAGTAAAGAAAGCAGCCGCTAAGAAGCCCGCAGCTGCCGCTAAGAAAGTCGTTGCAAAGAAGCCAGCAGCAAAGAAAGTCGCTGCTAAGAAGCCTGCAGCGAAAAAAGTAGCAAAGAAAGCAGTCAAGAAAGCCGCTGCTAAGAAGCCTGCAGCGAAAAAAGTAGCAAAGAAAGCAGTCAAGAAAGCCGCAGCTAAAAAGCCCGCAGCCAAAAAAGCAGCAGCCAAAAAGCCTGCCGCTAAGAAAGCTGTTGCTAAAAAGCCTGCAGCGAAAAAAGTTGCTGCAAAAAAAAAATAGTTAAAAAAGCTCCCGCGAAAAAGCCGGCAGCCGCTGCCCCCTCGACCGCCGCAGCTCCAGGTGCAAAAACTGCCCTGAATCCTGCAGCGTCTTGGCCCTTTCCTACGGGCGGCCGTCCCTGAGCTTTTAGCAGAAGTTTGCTAGACCTAGCCGCCTGGTTCGCCAGGCGGTTTTTTTATCCTGTAAATAAAATCAGGATCACAAGAGTGCGTACTCGCGTGAGACAATATCAACCTTGTTTCTCCACTCGGGACAGACTCTCTTATGATTGGCGAAATCCTCCGCTTCCTACTCGATATCGGCTTTACCTTGATTGGCGCAGTGCTTTTGGCACGCGCGTGGTTACAGGCCGTCAAGCTCCACCCCTTTAATCCGATCTCACAAGCGGTTCATCAAGCGACAAATTGGCTCGTCACGCCTTTGCGCCGAGTGGTGCCCACGGACGGAGGGACGGACTGGGCAAGCCTGCTCGGCGCACTCCTGGCAGCGATTGTTTATCTGATTTTGTTATGGTTTGTGTCTACAGCAAGCATGCTGCCGGTCAAGCTGATTCCGGGCGTCATTGGTGCAGGCTTTGCGACGGTGGGGCGTTGGGCTCTCAACCTGATTGTCTGGCTGACCTTGATTCAAGCCGTGCTTTCATGGGTCAACCCCATGGCGACTGTCATGCCCGTCTTGCGGACACTGACCGCGCCATTGCTCGAACCAATTCGTCGCATTATGCCCAAGCTAGGTGGCTTTGATTTATCACCCTTGGTATTGTTGATTTTGGCGCAAATTGCCATCATGGTGCTCAACCGCATCACCTATCAACTCTTTCCGCTGTTCATCCTGTAATGAGGCTTTAGCTGCCTGCTAGAGGGACCACACGCGTCGGTCCCGCACCGCTAATTACCTGAACACGTTGATTCATCATAATTGGCAAGTCAGCTTCCTGAGCAATCACTCGAGTTTCGCCGTTATCCAAACGAACGGTGATCTCCAGACCGTCTTTCTTGCCCATCCGGTCTTCAACAGCATTACCCGCAAGCGCTCCCAAGAGCGCGCCACCGATAATCGCCAAAGTACGCCCTGTTCCGCCACCAACAGCGCTACCTGCAACGCCGCCCACAGCACCACCGGCAATCGCGCCCCCACCCGATGTCTGGTCACTTTGAATTGTGATGGAACGTACGTTAATCACCGTACCATTTCGAACGATCTGATCGCGCTGCGTCTGGTTATAGTTGTAAACATTCGCGGAGGCGGAGGGTTTGGCGCAACCTGTCACCAAAACAACACCGGACAACGCAAGCGCACCCAAGGCTAGACGAAAGCTAGTCATGGCGCGGATAGAATATTTTTCATTCATCACAAGTCTCCTTTCTAACACGCTCAAGCAGGTAATCTTAAACTGCAATAGGCGCTGAGCATGGCGTCAATCTCGGATCGGCTTGGCGCATGATTTTGCGGACCACGTGAAGCAATTTTGATGGATCCCATCAGATTTCCCAGTTTACAGGCATCCGACCAGCTCCAGCCCTGTGTCAAACCATATAGCAAACCGGCTCGGTGTGCGTCACCGCAACCCGTCGGATCTACCAGTCCTTGAGGCTTGACTGGATCGATATGCTGCTCTTGACCCTCAGTATAGAGCGTCGCACCCATTGCGCCACGCGTCACAACGACCGCACGTAAATTTTTAGCGAGTGCTGCGATTGTCTTGCCAGTACGCTGTTCCACAACGCTTGCTTCATAATCGTTGACAGTGAGCGCTTGCGCCAAGCTGAGCATACTCATGATGTCATCCCCATCGAAAAGAGGCATCGCCTGACCCAGATCAAAAATAAAAGGCGTCCCTTGGGCATGCAAACGTTTGGCATTCGCCATCATGCCGGCTTTTGAATCGGGAGCCACAATGGCCCAGGCAGCCTGATGACCGGTTAAATCATTTTCCGAAGAACGATCCATGGCCCCTGGGTGAAAAGCCGCGATCTGATTGTCATCCAGATCAGTGGTGATGAAACATTGTGCGGTCAAGGTACCTGGCAGACTCCGAATCATCTTGACCTCGATACCGAGCTGTTTAAAGCGCTGCACATAATCTGAGGCGTCTTCGCCCACCGTGGCGACGGGAATCGGATGCCCACCCAACAGTTTCAAGTTATAGGCGATATTACCCGCGCAACCGCCAAACTCACGACGCATACGAGGGACCAAAAAGGACACGCTCAACGCATGAATGCGATCTGGCAGGATGTGGTCTTTGAACTGTCCTTCGAAGACTGCGATCGTATCGAAAGCGACTGAACCACAAATTAAAACTGGCGCTGTCATGTTGTATGCCTCAAGGAAAAAATGGTTTAAGCGTGTAGCCGTTAATCTGTAAACCTTTCACAGCAACAGGCAAAATAAGACTGACTTCCTGATTTGCGGCGAAAGGCTTATCCGCCAACTGGGCGGGGAGATATTCGTTGGGACTCATGCGTTTGCGTAGGACAACGGTTCCCGATGCATCCGTGAGCTCAAGCGATAAACCAGGCCATGGTTGCGCTTGAGTCAAGCGATTACGCAAAGAAAATCTCAAGGACATTTCGACAGACTGTCCCTCTTGGGTTGGAGACGCCTGACGCTCAAATGCAATCACTGAAACTGAGATCCGCTCGAGATATCGACGCAGGCTCACTTCGCAACCGAGTTTTGCGCACATCGCATCAACAGCGGGACGTAATGAGGGGATTTGTGTCGCAATATCGTTGCGATACACATAAGCGAGTTGAATCACGAGCAACCCCAGCGCAAGCACGCTCGCCAAACTCCAGAGCAGCATCTTCAGTCTCGGCGTATCGACTTCATCGACTAAAAACTCTGGCTGCGTCCTTCCCACCGAAGGACCATCGCCACGAAGTCGAGACTCACCGAGAATGGCCCCGGAGGATTCGGAGTCCGCGCGCACAGTAAACACGGCGGGCTCAGGGATCTCTTGCTCTCTGCGTTCGAAGGACTCGCTTCTTTCAAGACGATGCCTCAATACTGCGGGCTCTGCAGCCGGGGCCAAAGGCACTGCAGGCACTGCAGGCTCGGCACCTGGACGTTGCGTCAACGTTGGGAGCTGGCTTTCAAGCGTCGCAAAGCCATCGAAAATATGTGCGCAAGTCCCACAGCGCACTAAACCATCCAACGCCTGGAGCTGTTCCAGTTTGACAACGAAGTCACTATGACACTTTGGGCAACGCGTGATGAGACTCATGCGATCGCCTCAGGGTTTACGGCCAGCTAAACAAACCCAGCCATCGCGGGCTTGCCAAACCGTCATTGGTAGCCAAGGGGCATAAGCCTGCGCGACCTCCAGGGCCTGTCGCTCAAGCACACCCGAAAGCACCAAACAACCTCCCGAACGCACACGCGTCGAAAGCATCGGTGCTAACACTTTGAGTGGATTGGAAAGAATATTGGCGAGGACCACATCAAACAAACCATCCACCAAGCCTTCGGGCAGGTGCGCATTGATCTCGGTATGATTGGCCACGGCATTGTCTGCCGTCGCTTGCACGGCTTGTTCGTCGATGTCTATGCCTGTCACACTAGAGGCACCGAGCATTTTGGCGGCAATCGCCAAAATCCCAGATCCACAACCATAATCCAACACGGTTGAGCCAACCACTAACTCATCGGCCAACCATTCAAGACAAAGGTGGGTGGTGGGATGGCTGCCTGTGCCAAACGCCAAGCCCGGATCTAGTTGGATTGCGATGTGTCCAGCCTCAGATGTCTGAGGCATCTGCTCTGCATGCCAACTTGGTACGATTAAAATGCGCTCGCCCACCGAGATGGGTCCAAACTGGGACTGCGTCAGTCGTACCCAATCTGCATCGGGGACTTGACGCAAATGCCATGGCAGATCGGTCTCTGTATCGAGATCCTCGCGCGCGCTGGCCAATAGTTGTTCTGGATCCGTACCGTCCGCTAACAAGACCACAAGGCGATTGCGTGCCCAAGCTTGCGTATTGGGTTCGCTACCTGGCTCTCCAAAAAGCGGTTGCTCCTCGTCGGTGTCAAGGTCTGCGTCTTCGACAGACACAGACAAGGCGCCCGACTCCAGCAGACCGTCGGAGAGGGGCTCTGCAAGGGAGCCGGGGCACATGAGAACCAGTTCACGCATCGTGTTTTCCGTGACGTGCCATGAAGCGCGGTTAAGTGGCGCGGGAAGCGAGCTTGTGTTCAAGATAGTGAATGCTGGTGCCTCCCT
>Ga0164292_10002787_pt1 | contig 14238 bp, 6 predicted proteins | sample GEODES117metaG_FD_111486 | JGI IMG/M metagenome (GOLD analysis project Ga0164292, IMG submission 111486) | Eutrophic lake water microbial communities from Lake Mendota, Wisconsin, USA - GEODES117 metaG | ecosystem: Environmental > Aquatic > Freshwater > Lake | place: USA: Lake Mendota, Wisconsin... | reverse complement strand
GGATCTTCGTCTATGGCAACGGTTTGCGCCGGTTCTATGGCATTGATGGATTCAGGTATTCCAATGCAAAAGCCTGTTGGTGGTATTGCCATGGGTTTGATTACTGATGAATCTGGACGTTACACTGTGTTAACAGACATCTTGGGTGATGAAGATCACTTGGGTGATATGGATTTCAAAGTAGTTGGAACTACCGAAGGTATCACTGCTTGTCAGATGGATATCAAAATCAACGGTTTGAAGTGGGAAATGGTGGCTCAGGCTTTGAAACAAGCCAAAGAGGGTCGTTTACACATCTTGGGCGAAATGGCGAAAACCATCACTGCAGGTAAGCCAGAATTGAAGCCACATACCCCACGTGTAGAAATGATTGTGATTGATAAAGAATTCATCGGTGCGGTAATCGGACCAGGAGGAAAAATCATCCAAGACATTCAAGCTCGTACTGGAACTACCATATCTATCGAAGAGCGTGATGGCAAAGGTTATGTAGAAATTTTGAGTAACGATGGTGATAGCATGGCAGCAGCAGTTGCTATTGTAAATGGCATCGTTGCAATTCCTGAAGTAGGTGGAACATACACCGGAAAAGTTAAAACCATCACTGAATTTGGCGCATTTGTTGAATTTATGCCTGGTAAAGATGGATTGTTGCACATCAGCGAAATCTCTTACGATCGCGTTTCAACCATGGAAGGTGTATTTACCGAAGGACAAGAAGTAACTGTTCAATTGGTAGAAGTAGATCAGCGTTCAGGCAAGTTCCGTTTGAGTATGAAATCATTGACACCGAAGCCAGAAGGATATGTTGAGCGCGAACGTGCTCCACGCCCTGAAGGTGGAAGAGGTGGTCGCGATGGTGGCCGTGGTGGCCGCGACGGAGGTCGTGACAACCGCAATCGTCGTTAATTGATCGATTGAAATTTCTTAATAACGATTAAACAGAAAAGGGAGGCTTCGCCTCCCTTTTCTGTTTAATAATTGATTATTCTCAACGAAAGCCGAATGATAACAGTTGATATAAAATCAGCTTCTATAATTGATTTTAAAAACCCTAACGAATCGATTTATTTTCAAACAAATTAATGATTTTACCTCCTATCTCAAATTTACCGAGCATTGTATAGTCTTGGGTTAGTGATTCTTTTAATTCGTCAAAAATCCCATATGGACCCTGATTGTCACTGGTTAAAATAAAATCGGGTGGATTACCATTTAATTCTTTAATTACCCGGTTACGATTCGTTGTAATTTTTTTGTAGACCGCACTTTCAGATTCAATAACACCTTCCGACTCACCAAAAGAAAAAAACACCCAATAAGGGCATGGTAAATATGTTCGATAATGAGAGTTCAAGTACCCATAAAACCTGCCCAAATGCGGGTCGTCAATATAAATTTTCGCTTTGGGGGGTAATTGGAAATTAATGCTTGTGGTAAAGTTATTCCAAATTGACTTTTCTTCAGATATTCTCGTCAGTTTGGGATAATACGACCCATTTACATAGAGGGGGTCTTTCATCGTTTCAAGCATTGTAGAATGCCCCAACGGCATATTTTTCTTTACTATTTCATTCGATGATAACATCAAGAAAATGGTAATTACAATTACAAAATTACGTACCCTATTTTTCTGAAAACCCAAGCGTGATAAATATTGATTATAAACACATTGAACTAAAATTACCACGGTAAACCAACTGCAGAGGTATTCAGGTATCTGATAATGTAAATATCTACTACTACCTAGAAGACCAAATAGTCTCGACCCCACAACAAAGAAAAAAATTGACAATACGGCAACGATAATCAATTTGTTGCTATTTGAATATGCAATTTCTTTTTTGAAAATTTTCAAATAGCCAGTATGAACCAATATCAAACTAACAGATAGAAAGACAAATAACTGAATCACATTCACAACCGGTAAACTATCAAAACCAAAGGGTAGTATAATTTCAAGTACCTTATCAAACCTAAATACATTCAATTTTGGTCTTCCATAAAAAAATGCAAAGTTTAAATAGTCTAAATAATCAGTCCAAGATCCATTTATAAGCATTACTGCGATATGAATAAATAGAGGAAGCATTAACCCAACTAGCCAAAAAAACCTTTTTTTAACATCGATAAATGTGAGCCAAACAATAATCGCAGGAAGAATAAGTGCAAATGGCTCCTTCACCAAAACAGCGATTCCAACAGCAAGACCCGAAATCAGAATCAATACATTTTCTCGCGGGGTAATTGATTTATTGGACAATCTTCTGAAAACAACTATCTGTAATAACAGAGCTCCCAGAATAATCAGATAAGACCCTATTTCTTCTGTGTATCCACCAACAAAAAAGGCCGGCCAAAAGAACAATATGGTGCGTAGACTAAATAATAAGAACAGAACTGCGCCCATTCCCATCAAAAATTGGGATTCAATCCAATTGTAAAAAAGTCTACCTAGGATACCGAGCAATAATGCGAGGCAAGTACTCTGTATTATCCATGCGGCACTAAAACTACTAAAGGGTGGAAGTGTAAAATAGTTCAAATAGAAAATACCTGGAGCCTTGTTGTCAAATACATCGGAATACAATCTTTGCCCTAATTTCATTTGATGCGTGATTGCATCAAAACAACCAGCATCACCATCCAAGGAAGCGCCAAAGTAATGAGAAGAAACTGAGAAAAAGAGAAGTCCCAATAAACCCCAAATCAATAGTTTTTTCAATTGAACCATCAATTTCTCAAGGTTTTTATCATTTGTATTAATACCAAACCCCACAACCATACACAAGGAAAAGCTTTTAACTGCGCAGTATCTACGATCCAGAATCTCACAGCCTTTGGATAAACATCCGTAGGGCCAAGTATCGTAAAGAAAAACATCAGTATAAAAGCCAAGATCCACAACAAGTTTTGTGAATTTATGTATCTAAACCAACTGATAATTTGAACAGCTTGGTTTAATTGAAAATTTGATTCAACTTTCTTGTTTTGGTCCTCTGGATTATTTGAGCTTTGAGAAGTCTCAAAATGGTTGTTTTCACCAGTAACCAGCTGTGAAAGGGCTAACAGCGCCCCTCCAACAGCAATCACATAAGTCGCGGATTCAGCCATATGATTAAAAATGACCATCCATAATAACCAAGACGCAGCAAAAAGAAATTGCCATCGTTCAAGACTATCAGGATTCAATCGTTCTAGGGAGCCATTTCGCCACAGTTTTTGTTTGACAATTAGTATCAACAACGGAATGCATTGCATACCCAATCCAAGCATTAAAACGAGGTTTTTATTGGGCTTCAGTCCGAACCATTGTTTCAACCAACCCATGACAGAATATTTTACAAAATAACCGTGGTCATGGGCCAAGAGATTGAACATCGAAGCGTATTGTTTTTGTAAGCCATCCCAACCCAAAATGGGCAATGGCAAAAGGTACAACACCACAAAGATCACTGGAATTCTCACCAAGGATTTCCTAAAAGCCCCGGGAAAAACAAGCAACATCGCGAAGAACAAAACCCCAAAAAGTTTGATAAAAACGGTAAGCCAAATGAAAAGTACGGCTTGGGATATTTTGCCATTTTGCAACGCTACGAAAGCAAATAGTAGCAACCCTAACATCAATCCATTGCTTTGGCTATTTAATGCACTTGTAAAGCCTTCTAAAAGCAACAAAGTAGAGAATGCTATCTTTCCGTTATTAGATACACCTTTAAGTCGGAAAATGGCCAAAACGGGCAACAGGAGATTGATTGCCGTCCATAAAGTATAGCCCATCGAATCTGGCAAAATAGAAAATGGTGCAAACAACAAGGCAAATGTGGGTGGGTATTTGAATAGATCGTACTGTTCTTGGGGGAAATGAATGTATAAATCTTGATGTTTTATCAAGTGAAAAAAGGACTGTTTAAAGATGATGTAGTTGTTGTAATGGCCGTAAAATCCACCATCGGAAAATAAATCACCCCAAGGCAATGACAGATTCCGAACGGATACAAAACCGATTGCCAAGATGCAAATAAGCCAAACTCCTTTTTCACTGTTCGGCATTTTGCGATGTTGGTACTTTAACTCCGTTGGGTTCATGTAGGTTGCTAAATTACGCCAATTTTATAATTGAAGATGATCACAATTGTTCATTGAGAAGTGTAAATGGCATGTAGGCGGTTGCACAAGGCAATTTTAGGGTCTTTCAATAAAAGCGAAACGGGGGGCAAATGCCCCCCGTTTCGCTTTTATTGACAACTGACTGAATTATTTCACACGAACTCCATTTTGGAATCCAGCAATAAATGCATCGGTATAACCCAAAGATCTTACCCTTGCTTTTTCTGAGGCAGCTTCAGCCTCTGATTTAAATACCTTATCTGTGCAATATTTAAAATATCCACCTTGCTGGTATTCGTAAATAGCACCTATCCCTTTGCTAGCAAATGTGCTTGCAGCAATTTGTTGTTTTGAAATGGTAAATTGAATTCTGTACTCCACATTTACACCTTGTTGGATGGGCTTAACAATTGTAGATGTTGAAGCAACCACAGTTTGAGGAGGCAGAGGGTTTGAAAGTACTGGCGTTTGAACTGGAGTAACAGTTACAGAACCATTGCTTTTGGGTTGTTGACCTGGCAAGCACGCAGGAGCCTCAACCTTATCTGGCAATCCATCTTCGTCACTATCGGTATCCAAATAATCAGGCTTTCCATCATTATCGCTATCTACAGGAGAAGTGTTTTTTCCCCTCTCCATAGCATCAGGTATGGTGTCTCCATCCGAATCCAAATCCAAAAAGTTTGGCTTACCATCTTTGTCAATGTCATTTGCACCTTCCACTGAATCATTGATACCATCGCCATCCGAATCCAAGTCCAAATAATTAGCCAAACCATCCCTATCTAAATCGTCTGAACCTTCTAAACGATCAAGAATTCCATCATTGTCAGAATCTGTATCCAAGAAATTTGGCTGTGAATCCTTATCTGAATCCTTTACTCCTTCTGTTTTGTCGTCAATACCGTCACCGTCAGAATCCGTATCCAAATAATTTGGTTTACCATCTTTATCGGCGTCGCCAGTTTTTTCAATTCCATCAGAAATACCATCGCCATCTGAATCTCTATCCAAGAAATTTGGGAAGCCATCCTTATCTACATCTCCTCTACCTTCAGCAGCATCAGGGATGCCATCATTGTCTGAATCCGTATCCAAATAATCAGGAATTCCATCTGCATCCGCATCACCACAAATCATGTTTGTTTGGGAAATATCTGCCAATGCCGCATCTGAGGCTTTGGGCTTTGATTCTGCGGTGGCTACTGGATTACTTGCATCTGTGTTAACCGGTTTTTGTGCGGTATCAACCACAGCGGTTGAAGGACCACAAGGTAAAATTGCACGGATAATAAATTCCGTTCTTCTATTTTGAGAGTGTTCTACTTCTGTACAAACTACACCATCGGCACATTTGTTCAAGAGCCTAGATTCACCATAGCCTTTGTAGCCGATACGATCAGCCGCAACTCCACGTGCAATTACATAGTTGTATGCACCCAAAGCACGATTTTCAGACAGTTTTTGGTTGTATACCGCAGACGCCTTACTATCTGTATGAGATCCCAATTCAACACTCAAACCAGGATTGTCTTGCATAATCACAACCAATTTGTCCAATTCCCTTTTACTGTCTTCTGTTACTTCAAACTTCGCAGATGCATAAAATATGGGTTTAATATCGAATAGCTTTCCTAAATCATCACCCACTTTATAGGCTTTTGCTTTCAACACAATTTTTCTGCTACCATCTTCCAAATCCACCACACTATCAGCCGTGGCATATCTATAGCCACAAGGATGAGAAGTTACTTGTAGATTGGGGTTTGCATCTTGAGGCGCAATTCCGGTAAATGAGTATACACCTTTATCGTCAGTTGTTCCCTTGGTTGCAATTTCGCTGTCGTTTAGGTCATCTATTGCTACTTCAGCACCTTTTACGGGTAAACCAGTTTCTTCGTCAACTACCTCAACCAAAACGGGGCTTTCTTTTGCCTCTTCAACTTCCTCCTCGGCGGCACCCACCCAACGGAAGAAATACAAGTTGTCATCTATGCCTTTTGAATAACGATTCGATGTGATTGTTCCCCAAGCGTCGCGATCGTGAATTTGAGCAGCAAAATCATCATACGAAGAGTTAATGGGTTTACCGGCATTCAACACCAAATTGGTATTCACATCCAGAAAATAAACATCCAATCCACCAAAACCCAAATGGCCGTCTGATGAAAAATAAAATTGACCTGAATCACTGTAACTTGGGAAGTTATCTCTCAACACCGTGTTGATTTCCGGCCCCATATTTTTTGCTTCACCAATTTTTAAACCATTTTCATCATTCTGTAAAATGGGGGCTTCATACAAATCTGATTTACCAAAACCACCCGGCATATCTGAGGCGAAAACCACTTTTGATCCATCGGGTGAAATAACCAAATCTGCCACTGAAAAATCGAGGTTGTTCAATTGAAATGGTATTTCAATCCATTTTTTAGTTACTGCATTTTGACGAATTGCATAAATCTGTAACACGCGTTCACGATTTGCATTTTTCTTTTTAGCATTCCTCGTTACATAAACAAAACCCGAATTGGGATCTACAAAACTTACATGCTGGTGAACAGCCGCTTTGTTATTGGTAATGGCTTTACCAACACCAAGCATACTATCTAGATATTTTGCTTTGTGAATTTGATAATAAGATTGTTCATGCCACAAAGAAATAGACTTTTTCAAACCCGCTTCACTGTGTGTAGAGTAAAAAGCATTGCCCTTTTTATCTGCCACAAGTGCGTACTCACCCTGTTTGGTGTTGCTCACAAATGGCTTCATTGAATAATAGGCTGAAAAATCGTTTTCTGCCCAGTAAGATTCCGAGGTTTTGTTTTGATCGATGAATTCTTGACTCAGTTCGTTATAAAATGGTTTTCCTTCGTATTCTGTAGCTTTAAGTGCCAAAATCAAACTATCCGACAACAAATAATTTTCAACTTTTCTTGCAACAATTGCATAACAAAGTTTATCGAATGCGTCTACTTGTGACCCAAATTTTAAGAATAACTCGGAATACGCTTCAAATGCCAATTGATTATTTTCCACTTGAGAGTGCGAGAAAGCCAAGGCCCGTTGATTGGGATAATCAGAAGTTTTAGAAATGGCTTTTCCACTGTTTTTAGTGATAATACCCGCATAATTGTAGGTATAGATATCATTGGCTAGCTTACGCTGTGCAGAGACATTTATACTTAGCCCACATGTAAACAAGGCTAATATGGCAATAGATTTAAATGATTTCATTGTGTGATCTTGAATAAATTAGAAATAACGTGGAACTTTAACTCGACTATTTTCTTTGTATGGAATCATGTATTGTAATCCTATTTCATGTGATCCTCTTACATATTCGTTCAAAGGTGCCGTTTTGCTATCAAATGAATACAACAAATTAAAATGTTGGTTGATATTAAAATTGGCCATCACTCCAACATCACCACCGGTTCGGTAGAATGCCCCTATCGATCCAAAATCTTTGTACAGTAAATGCAAATTGAAATCCGCTTGCATCTGTGCTCCGCTTACCATTTTTACTTGAGTAGTTGGCTTTAGTTTGATATCATCTGAAACATCCAACACCACCCCTGCAATTGCATAGTAGTGCATTTGAGAAACGTAATTCAAATTCACGCCAGATCCCGCTGTACTAGGGCTAATAAATACCATACGGGGGGAACTCACTGCGGCGAAGAACTTATCACTATATAGATAAACCCCGAACCCTGTCATTGGCGCTGTAATAGAATAATCATTTCCATAAACCACATCCGTTGGGTTTTGCAGCCTCAACTTTGAAAGTTCTGCTTTGTAATTAAATGCACCCAATCTCAAACCAACTGCCAATCTGAGATTGCGCGTAATTTCTTTATGGTATGCAATATTTCCAGCTATTTCAGTTTCAGCAAATGGCGAGGCCACTTCAAATTTTCCGATCCTACCAGTTTGTATATTCATTCCAACCGCGAAATCACGAAAAGCCGGGGCTTGAGATACTGGTGAATGAATGGCCAAGCTTTGGTAATTTGGCGCGCCTGGATAACTAGCCCATTGGGTACGATTCAAAGCACTTGCCACCAATGTTCTTTTCGAACCGGCATAGGCTGGATTCATTGCTAGAGAATTAAAGTCGTAGTGGGTATACATTTGTTCTTGTTGAGCAAATGTTGGCGCAGCAACAAAGGAAGTTATCGCCAATACCCACGGTAATTTATTTTTCATCATGAATTTCATGTTTGTATTCAATTTTAAGGTTTGATATAAATGTTTTGACTTACGGTGTTACCTTCGAATTTAAAGACTAAGTAATAAACGCCTTCAACCAATTGATCTCCGGTTTTTCCTTTACCATCCCAATCATTTTTGTAAGGAGTAGGTGAAACATACACCTCTTGACCCCAACGGTTGAATACCATCAATGTTGCTTGTGAGAAGACTTTTGCTTTAAGTCCACGAACGTAAAGAATGTCATTGATGCCATCACCGTTTGGAGAAAATCCTTCTGGTATGAAATAATCAGCGTCAATGTAATTGGGAATTCCGTCTTTATCTGAATCGGCTGTGCCCTCCGTGATATCGCCATCTAAGACTTCATCGTCATCAGAATCTGTATCACGCCAATTGCCAACACCATCACCATCCGTATCGGTGGTTCCTTCGATTTTGTCATTTATACCATCGTTGTCACTGTCTAAATCCAAATAATCTGCAGTACCGTCGTTATCAGTATCAGTAGTTCCTTCAATTTGATCACTAATGCCATCGCCATCAGAATCTAAATCACGCCAGTTGCCAATGCCGTCGCCATCGGTGTCAGTAGTTCCCTCAACTTGGTCACTGATACCATCATTATCTGAATCCGTATCTAAATAATCAGCAGTACCGTCATTATCTGTATCTGTAGTGCCTTCAACTTGATCACTAATACCATCACCGTCAGAATCCGAGTCCAACCAGTTTCCAACCCCGTCGCCATCCTTGTCAGCAGATCCTTCCACTTTGTCAGAGATACCATCACCATCTGAATCTAAATCCAGCCAGTTACCTTGAAGGTCGCCATCTTTATCATTGGTTCCTTCTGTTTGGTCAGAGATACCATCACCATCAGAATCTAAATCGCGCCAGTTACCTATACCATCTCCATCAAAATCATTTGTGCCTTCGGTACTATCAGCAATGCCATCATTGTCTGAATCCCAGTCGCGCCAATCAGGTGTGCCATCGCCGTCAGTATCTACGGTACCTTCGGTACTATCAAGAATGTTATCACCATCAGAATCAATGTCTCTCCAATCGCCGGTTCCATCACCATCGGTATCCACTGTACCTTCGGTTTTATCTGAAATCCCATCATTGTCTGAATCTAAGTCGCGCCAATCGCCTGTGCCATCACTATCCGTATCGGTTGTGCCTTCAATTTGATCAGAAATCCCATCGTTATCAGAATCCAAATCGCGCCAGTCAGCGGTGCCATCGCCATCGGTATCTACTGTACCTTCGATATTGTCTGAGATGCCATCACCGTCAGAATCAGTATCCAAATAATCAGATTTTCCGTCACCGTCAGTATCTACTGTACCTTCTGTTTGGTCTGAAATATTATCGTTGTCTGAGTCCAAATCGCGCCAGTCACCTTTGCCATCGCCATCAGAATCAGTTGTACCTTCGATTTTATCTGAAATACCATCGCCATCCGAATCTAGATCACGCCAATCACCTTTACCGTCACCATCTGTGTCTACTGTTCCTTCCAACAAATCTGAGATACCATCACCATCTGAATCACCATCTCGGAAATCTGAAATGCCATCGCCATCTGTATCAACAACATCTTCTATTGTGTCAGAAATACCATCTGCATCGCTGTCGGTATCTAAATAATCAGGTTTACCATCGCCATCGGTATCTACTGGCGTATTTGGGTTACTTCCAGCTTCAAAGCTATCTTGAATTCCATCGTCATCAGAATCCAAATCGCGCCAATCGCCTCTACCATCTCCATCTGAGTCAACGCTACCTTCCACTTTATCAGGCATTCCATCATTGTCTGAATCTAAGTCCAAACGATCTACTGTTCCGTCGCCATCTGTATCAATATTTCCTTCGGTTTGATCCGATATACCATCATTGTCTGAATCCAAATCACGCCAATTTCCAATGCCATCACCGTCGGTATCTGTTGTACCTTCAACGGAGTCAACAATGCCATCATTATCTGAATCGGTATCGATGAAATCTGATTTGCCATCACCATCAGTATCAACTGTTCCCTCAACATTGTCATTGATACCATCACCATCGCTGTCTGTATCTCTCCAATTACCTACACCATCAGAATCAATATCGCTAATACCTTCTGTTTTATCTGAAATACCATCTGAATCGGTATCCAAGTCTTTGTAATCGGGCTTACCATCACCATCGGTATCAATCTCGTTATAACCTGTTCCACCATTGGCAGAAAGCGGCACACCAGCAGAATTAACCGCCACAGGGGATGTACCAGATACACCGTCATTGTCAGGATCTGAACCATCTACTTCGTAAATATCAAAAATGCCATCATTGTCCGAATCTAGGTCTTTGAAATTGGGAACACCATCTAAATCCAAATCCATTGCCGTGTCTTGATTTTCATTTTCAATAAAATCAAGGAGTCCGTCATTGTCTGAGTCAATATCAGCGAAATCAAATACTCCATCTCCATCTGTATCTTTAGAACCCTCAATGTAATCAGGAATGCCATCACCATCTGTATCTTTTGCAATTACTGTTACCAATGCAGTATCTGGGCCAATTTTGTTGCCAGATGCATCCTCTGCCCAAACAAACACTTGATTTACACCGGTATCCGAAACAGTCCATTTCAATTTACTTACGTCCAATGTATCAATTCCACAGTTGTCGTAAAGCAAAGCGATTACACTATTTTTAGACATGCTTCCGTTGCCCGCTGTGTCTAAGTATACTGTATGATTTTTAACTTGTAAAACGGGCTTTATTGTATCATTAACTGTAACATTTATAGTACTTGTGCTGCGATTATTACTTGGATCAACAGCCGTTATAGAAATGGTATTAATTCCTGTTTCACTGCAATCGAACAGGGAATCACTCATAATCAAACTATCAATTTTACAATTATCGTAAGATCCATTATCAAAATCAGAAGTAGTTAATTTCACACTACCACTCGCACCCAAATAGAGGGTTACATTTTTGAGAACCAAGGTGGGTTTGGTTGTATCCAGTACGATGATGGTTAAAGTATCGATTGATACGTTGCCATTGGCATCGGTGGCAGTAAATACCACTTTATTCACTGTTTTGTTAAACCCTGTATTTTGGCAATTGAAACTGGTTTTAGAAAGGCTTCTTGTCAAAGGTCCACATTGGTCTGTAGTTCCCAAATCCACACTGTCTATCGAAAGGGTGGCTAAACCACTGTTATCGAGGTAAACAGTAAATCCGCGGGTATTTAATTGGGGTTTGGTGGTGTCTAAGACATTTACAATAAAATTGATACTATCTCTATTTCCATTGATATCAACTACTTTGAAGTTAACAATATTGAAGCCTACGTTGCTGCAGTTAAATGCCGTTTTCGTGATTGAACGCGAAGCCAATGTACAATTGTCTGTGGAAGCGCTATCTGCCATGTTGGCTGATACAAAAACAGTACCTGTTGCGCCCAAATAAACGGTTAATTTCTTGAATGGAACAGGAATTGGATTTACCAAATCAATGTGTTTTACCAAAACTTGAACAGTATCCAAACAGCCATTGGCATCTTTCACTTGAGCAGCGTATCTACCTTCGAATAAGTTAGAAAATACGTTCGTGGTTACGAAACCAGATGTTGGATTTGACCAAGTAGTATCCACTCGGTAATCATAAGTACTAGTACCACCAGTAACGGACAATGTAATTTTTCCTGTTTTGTCGTTAAAACAAACAGGGTTTGTTACCGTTGCTGAAAGATTTAAAATTGCAGGTTCTGTAATTGTTACACTTACGCTGCTAGTGCAACCATTTGCATCTTTTACTCCTATCGTATAGGAACCTGCAGCCAAACTGCCAAATGTATTCGCTGATGAATAGCTTCCTCCGTCAATGTTGTATGTATAGGGAGTTGTTCCACCTGATCCTGCAACAGTAACTGATCCGGTAGTATTTCCTTTACAATCTACATTTGTAATTGCGGTTGACGATACGCTTAAAGCTGTGGGTTGAGAAATGACAACACTTTTCGACGTTGTGCATCCATTGATATCTTTGGTAGTTACGGTGTATGTTCCGGCTACTAAAGAATTGAAATTGTTGGATGATTGAAAAGTACCAGAATTATTCTGGTATTGATAAGGCGTTGTCCCACCTGTTGCCGCAATTGAAATAGAACCAGTAGCACCCGCATTACACAAAACGTTGGTTTTCGTTACGGTAGACGTCAATAAGGTCGGCTCAAGAAAAAACACATTAATTGTGTCAATACAGTTATTGATATCAATTACGGTAAAATTAGACCAACCACCATTTACATTACTAAACGAGTTAGATGCTTGGTAAGATGCGGTACCGACTTTATAACTATACGTTGAAGTTCCGCCAGTTACCGACAAAGAAATTGTTCCATCGCTCAGACCATTACAGGTAACATTGGTTTTCGACAATACCCCTAATTTCAGTTCTGCCGGCTCCGTCAAAGTAACCAGCATCGTATCAACAGCACCAACATTGTCCTTAATGGTTACTATGTAACTCGTCGCTGGCAATCCTGTAAATGTTGACGATGTTTGAAATGGCGAACCACCTGTTAAACTATACTCGTAAGGTGACGTCCCACCCGTGACCGAAAGCGTAAATCCACCATCTGATAAACCATTACAACTAATGTTGTTTTTACTCGATAATGATTTTGTGAATTGCGCCGAAACCACATTTACACTCAGTAAAAGAGCCGTGGTTAGTAAAAAATTTATTATCTTTTTTGACATACTAATTTTTGTTCTCATCGTTATTCAATTGACATTTATTTCATTTTATTGATTTGAAATTCAAATGATTTAAAGGACACATACAAACGCAAATATACGATGTTGTCTCTCTTTCTTTGGAATTTCGATCTGTTTTAACAGACACACATTGGTAATGTATAGTTTCCTGTACAAAATAAATTTATTTAAACACAGCGTTTATAACCCCATTCTCTGTTATTACCCCCAAAGAAACTTCCATTTTTCTTTTTGAAAAGATAATGATTAGCCGCAAATCCAATAGTAAATCAACAAACCAACCACAATTACACCAGTAAGCGCATTTACCAAATCATTCGTAACAAATCCAAATCCCTTGGTTGGCATCGACATCGATTGTCCAGGCCATGGTTTATCAGACCACAAACCCTCTCCATTTTTAAATTTGGCCTGAATCAAATCACCCAATAAACTGTCTAAAATGGTTCCAAAAAATCCGGCTACAACAATTACCCCAAATCCTTGGGCAAGCAACCATTCAGAACCAAACATATCCGTTTGCCATTCATGAAGAAAAACAAATACCGCGATCATTACGGAGCCCAAAATTGCACCAAAAAAACCTGCGGCTGTTACCCCTCCCGACACGCCCTTTTGTGTGCGAACGCCAGTTAAAATACTTCTAGGTGTGCCACCCAACCATTGACCTATCTCACTACTCAAAGTGTCTGAACTACTCACAGATAATGACAACAATGCCAGAAAAAAACATCTGTCGCCAAATCCTTGGGCTATCCAATTAAAATGATCTGAAGAAAACAATGCCATTAAAAATTGAAAAAAACCAAACTCTTGTAGATAGGAAAGTAGGGCAAAAACCATAAATAACCCTCCGTTAGCAAGAACTTGCCAATGGTCTCTGGGCTTGTTTGATTTTAGATCTCCGGCACTGTTATTCTCCCTAATCTTTCGCACCTTACCAACAGTTGTTGCGATTACTAAAAAAACAACCAGTGGCGCAAGTGACCAACATGCCATTATATTCACTGCAAAGGCCAATAACCAAGCCATAGCTGCACCGGAAGGCTTTAACCAACCCATTTTTGCGAGCATTATCGCTACAATACTCTATCAAATGAAATAACCCAAAAGCCATACATCGCTT
>Ga0164292_10002780_pt1 | contig 14247 bp, 13 predicted proteins | sample GEODES117metaG_FD_111486 | JGI IMG/M metagenome (GOLD analysis project Ga0164292, IMG submission 111486) | Eutrophic lake water microbial communities from Lake Mendota, Wisconsin, USA - GEODES117 metaG | ecosystem: Environmental > Aquatic > Freshwater > Lake | place: USA: Lake Mendota... | reverse complement strand
TCAAAGCCATGCAGCTCAACCGCTGACACTCGCCGCGATTCCGCTGCAAAATTGCCGCTGTCGCCTTTCCCGTTGCGGAAGGACCACTCCTTACGCACCGGAATTCGCCCGAAAACTGGCCAACTCCTTGCGGAGAAGTTCGATTTCTGCGGGAATTGGGCGGTGACTGCGCTCCCTCACACTGATTGACTGAATCCACCATGCCCGCTCGCTATCTTGTCCGCACCGGCCTGTTTGACGAGCTGAACTGGTTCATGGCTGCACCGGGTGTCCGTGTGCCGGAGCATGGCGAAGTCATCTGCCGTACCAACCGAGGCCTTGAGGTTGGCTTCGCTCTGGCTGAAGAACTGAATTCTCCCGACGCCGATTCGAATGGACAAATTCTCCGCCCGGTGAATGATCAGGACCGCCTGATTCTGGAACGACTGGAGCGATTCAAGCTCCGGGCCATTGAGAGTTGCGAACGCCTGTTGGCCGAGCGGCAGATTGAAGCAACCTTGGTGGATGCGGAACACCTCTTTGATGGTCAACATCTATTCTTCTACTTTTGGGGAAATGCCAACATTGAACTCGATGCGGTGCTGGACGAACTTGCCAGCATCTACGACCATCGAGTCGGTTTCTCACGATTCGCCGCGCGGCTGGCGGAGGGTTGCGGCCCCGGTTGCGGCACGGTCAACTCCGGTTGCGGCTCGACCAAAACCGGCGGTTGTTCCAGTTGCGGCAGCGGCGGTTGCGGACTGAAGTCCGGCTCGCCACGGCCTACAGCCCAATCCTGAGAATTAGCCAAACCAAAGCAGAATTGCCAATCTGAGCAACCAGTTTGCTCCGGAAGGTGGCTTGCTCAGTCAGTTTTCCGTTCTCGTCAACTCGACACCAGTTTCTCCGCATCCCGGCTTCCTTTTAACTGCCACGAATCCACCTATGCCAGCCAATCTGACGCCCCAGTATCACAAAGCGGAACAGGCATACCGCCAAGCTTCCAGCCCGGAAGAGGAACTCGCCTGCCTCCAGGAGATGCTGAAGGAAATTCCCAAGCACAAGGGCACCGATAAACTCCAAGCCGATCTCAAACAGAAGATCGCGAGATTGCGGGACGAGGTGGCGGCCGGCAAAAAGAGTGGAGGCAAATCGGCGCACCGCATTCCTCGGCAAGGTGCCGGCCGAGCCATCCTGCTTGGCCCACCAAACGCAGGAAAGAGCCAATTGCTCGCGGCCCTTACCCGCGCTACACCGGAAATTGCACCTTACCCCTACACCACCCGCGAACCTCAACTGGGGATGATGCCTTGGGAAGATGTCTTCGTTCAATTGATTGACACTCCTCCAATCAGCCGTGATGTTTTCGACCCGGCCGTAACGGGGCTGATCCGGGGAGCCGATTTGGTTGTCCTCATGGTTGACTTGGGGAGCGACGACGGGGCCAGCGAACTGAATGAGCTGTTAGCTCACTTTGAAGATGGGAAAACCCGGTTCGGCCGCGAGACCATGCTCGATGAGGAAGACGTTGGCGTGACCTACACACAAACGGTGTTGGCCACCAACAAGACGGACTTACCGGACGCCGCCGATCGGTTGGAGTTTTTCCGGGAATTCCTCCCCACCGACTTCGATGTTTTTCCAATCTCGGCCTTGACCGGAGCCGGACTCCCGGCCTTGCGTGATCGAATCTATCAGGCTTGCGACGTGATTCGGGTTTACACGAAACTCCCGACCAAAAAAGAGCCCGACATGGAAAAGCCCTTCACCGTCAAACGAGGCGGGACGTTGATGGAACTGGCCGAGTTGATTCATCGCGATGTGGCCAAAAACCTCAAATCGGCGCGAGTCTGGGGTTCGGAAATTCACCCTGGGACGACCGTCAAAAGCGATTACGTCCTCCATGACCGGGACGTTGTGGAAATTCACTCCGTCTAGGGGCTTGCGAATCCGTGTTTGCCGGCAAAAGAAATTCGTTTGCAAAACCGGCTTTTTTAGGGTGTCGCCGGATTATGGTAAATCGTCGCCCCATAACAGCCCTCCAACGGCAAAGCCGGACGGACACCTCCACCGGGGGCCCAAAACTCATTCTTTACCAAATGCCGTTTGTTTACGACAATTCTCAGGGATGCGCCGTTGGCTTTTGGTTCGGTTAATTTTGCCCAACCCGAAAAGTCGATGATGCATCCAACCGCTTTGGCATTCGGGCGTCTCGGCAAAGAATTACTTTTGCACCGCTTGCGAAAGCCAATTGGAAAACGGCGTTTGCCATACCCGCCATCCGGGCTGACCCGCCTGTTTGGTTACTTGGGTTTCAGTCATAAGCACTGCTTTTCAGCCTTTGTGAGGAATCGATGTCCGACGTTTTGAATGCCGCCCAGCACTCCCCACCCCACGGAAGCTCACCGGACATTGACCCGATCGAAACGCAGGAGTGGCTCGACTCGCTGCATTACGTGATCAACAGCCGCGGTCCGGAGCGCGCCAAGTTTTTGTTGACCCTGCTTGAGGCGCGAGCACGTCAGGAAGGCGTCGATATTCCGCGTCTGACCAATACTCCTTACATCAACACCATCCCGGTCGAGCAACAACCGGCCTTTCCTGGCAACCGGGAAATCGAACGCCGCATCAAGAGTGCTGCCCGTTGGAACGCCATGTGTATGGTCGCTCGAGCCAACAAATCTACGGACGGGATTGGCGGTCACATTTCAACCTATGCGTCTTCGGCGACGCTGTATGAAGTTGCGTACAACCACTTCTTCCGCGGCCGCGGCGAGAGCGGATTCGACGGCGACCTGGTTTACTTTCAAGGCCACGGCTCGCCGGGTGTTTACGCTCGCGCTTTTCTCGAAGGCCGGCTGAGCGAGCAGCAGTTGCTTAATTTCCGTCGCGAATTGGCCGACTCCCCCGGGCTCTCGTCGTATCCACATCCTTGGCTGATGCCTGACTTCTGGGAATTTCCCACGGTCTCGATGGGGCTGGGCCCAATCATGGCCATTTATCAAGCCCGGTTCAATGAATACCTGCGCAATCGGGGAATCAAGGACACTAGCCGCCAACACGTCTGGGCTTTCCTCGGTGATGGGGAATGCGATGAACCCGAGGCCTTGGGCGCGATCACGCTGGCAGCTCGCGAGCGGCTCGACAATTTGACCTTCGTGATCAATTGCAACCTGCAACGGCTTGACGGCCCGGTTCGCGGCAACGGCAAGATCATTCAAGAGCTGGAGGCCCTGTTCCGTGGCGCCGGCTGGAATGTGATCAAGGTTATTTGGGGTGACGACTGGGATCCGCTATTGGAGAAGGACCAGACCGGCCTGTTGATCAAGCGGATGGGCGAGATCGTGGACGGTCAGTATCAAAAATACGTCGCAATGCCCGGAACTTATGTGCGCGAGCACTTCTTCGGGAAGTACCCTGAACTGCTCGAGCTGGTCAAGGGTTATTCCGACGAGCGGTTGCTCAAGTTGCGACGTGGTGGCCATGACCCCGAGAAGGTCTACGCGGCCTTCAAGGCGGCTCTGGATACCAAGGGCCAACCCACCGTCATTCTGGCCAAGACGATCAAGGGCTATGGTATGGGCGAAGGGGGCGAAGGCCGAAATATCGCACATAACAAGAAGAAGGCTACCGAACAGGAAATGCTCGATTTCCGCAATCGCTTCGGCATCCCTCTGTCAGACGAACAAGTCAACAAGATGGAGTTCTACCGCTTCCCCGAAGGATCGGCAGAAAATACTTATCTCAAGGCGCGACGGGAAGCGCTTGGCGGTTCCGTACCCAGCCGGCCTACCAAGCCACTGTTGATGGACGTTCCTTCCTACGATGATTACCGCCCAATCGTCGACCGCGACAACGGCAAGGAAATCTCGACCACCCAGGGCTTTGTCCGGATCCTCAGCCGTCTCTGCAAAGACAAGTTGATTGGCAAGAACATTGTTCCAATCGTGCCGGATGAGTCCCGCACCTTCGGGATGGAAGGCATGTTCCGCGAAGTTGGAATTTATGCCAACGCCGGACAGCTTTACGAACCGGTCGATTCGGACCAGTTGGCTTATTACAAGGAAGCCAAGGATGGTCAATTGCTGGAGGAAGGTATCTCTGAGTGCGGATCGATTTCGTCGTTCTGCGCCGCGGGCTCGGCTTACGCTTCGCACGGCGTCAACATGATTCCGTTCTACATCTTCTATTCCATGTTCGGATTCCAGCGGATCGGCGATTCCATCTGGGCCGGTGCCGACCTGCGAGTTAAAGGCTTCCTGATCGGTGGAACCGCGGGCCGCACGACACTTAACGGTGAAGGTTTGCAGCATCAGGACGGCAATAGCCTGCTGTATGCCATGGCCTATCCAACCGTTCGCGCCTACGACCCCGCCTTCCACTACGAAATGGCCGTGGTCATTTTCGACGGACTCAAGAAACTCTACGTGCAAGGCGAGACGGCTATCTATTACCTGATGGCCGGCAATGAAAATTATGTGATGCCTGAAATGCCCGCCGGTGTTGAAGAGCAAATCGTCAAGGGCATGTACAAGTTCCGGTCGGCCGAAGTTTCGGGAGCGAAACATCGCGTCCAATTGTTCGGCAGTGGCGCGATCATGAATTGCGTCTTGGACGGACAGAAAATCCTCGCCGACAAGTTCAATATTGCCAGTGACGTCTGGAGCGTCACCAGCTACACCGAACTCCGCCGCGACGCCCAGGAAGTTCGCCGCTTGAACATGCTCAACCCCGGCAAAAAGCCGAAAAAGAGCTTCGTCGAGCAACAACTCGAAGGTCATGAAGGACCCATCATCGCAGCCAGCGATTACGTACGGGCTGTCAGCGAACAGGTCGCTCCGTGGATGCCCGCTCCGTTCCTTGCCTTGGGCACGGACGGGATGGGTCGCAGCGAAACTCGCGAATCACTCCGCCGCCACTTTGAAGTGGATGCTGAATTTGTTGCCCTCGGAGCCCTCTGGCAACTGGCCCAACAAAAACAGATTGACTTTAAGGTTGTGGAAAAGGCAATCAAAACCTTGGGCATCAATCCGGAAAAGGCCAGCCCTCTGTACGCCTGATCGCCCCCAGTTCCTCTAGTGACCGGACGGCGGGACAGTACCCCCGCCGTCCAGCACCAGTCGTTGATTCTTGGCTGGTCCTGACGGTCCCATTCCCGTTTTTGAACTCTTTCACCATTGAACGACAGACGATATGGCAATCGAAATCAAGGTTCCGGCCCTCGGTGAGGGCGTCAATTCTGGCGATGTCCTCGAAGTTTTCGTCAAGGTCGGCGACACGTTGCAGCTCAACGACAATGTGGTCGAACTGGAAACAGACAAGGCCACTGTGACCATCCCTGCAACCTCGGCTGGCAAAGTCGTCGAGGTGCTGGTTAAAAATGGTGCCACGGTTAATGTTGGACAAGCTCTGGTGCGTATTGAAGCGGCTGCCGGAGCGGCAAGCTCGCAGCCGGCTCCAGTCGCTACAGCGCCCGCGGCACCTGCTCAAGCTTCTCCAGTAGCTCCGGTGACACCGCCTGCACAGCCCAGCACGCCGGCCCCCCAGCCGAATACACCGGCCGTAGCGCCGCCTGCTTTGGCCTCCTCCGCTGCCGCTCCAAGTTCCCCCGCATTGGCGACAACTCCCGCCATCACTCCGACCACTGCCAACACTGCTCAACTCAGCGGCGAACTTGGTTCACTTGCTGCCGGTCCGGCGATTCGGCGTTTCGCCCGAGAAGTCGGCGTTGACCTGCGGCAAGTCACCGGTACCGGCCCCAGCGGCCGAATCCTCCGCGACGATATTTTGGCTGTCGTTCGGACTGGAACAGCTCGATCAGCCGCAGCACCCGCAACCGCTGCGAACGGAGCGACCGCCGGCGGCTCAAATGACAATTGGGGCCCAGTTCGACTGGAGAAGCTGACCAAGATTCGAGCTACCATTGCCCAGAAGATGCATGAGTCTTGGTCAACTGTGCCGAGAGTAACTAATTTCGACGACGCAGATGTTACCGAATTGGAACAAATTCGCCAAAACAACAAGAAGGATTATGAGGCGAAGGGAATCAAGCTCACGACCATGCCGTTTATCATCAAGGCGGTCGCGATGTCGCTGAAGTCCCACCCGGTCATCAATGCTTCGATTGATGTCCAAGCGAACCAGATTATTTACAAGGATTATGTCAACGTCGGGATCGCAATCGATTCCGAACGGGGATTGGTCGTGCCATCCCTGCGCAATGCTGACAAATCGGGAATTCCTGAAATCGCCCGTGACCTCAGCGAACTTGCTGAAAGCGTTCGGACTTCCAAGTTTTCGATCGACGACCTGCGCGGCAGCACCTTTACGATCAGCAACCTTGGGGCGATCGGGGGCACTTACTCCACGCCGATCATCAATGTCCCGGAAACAGCCATCTTGCTCGTCGGTCGGTCGCGAAAGCTGCCCGTCGTAGTCAACGACACTATCCAAGTGCGACTCATGATGCCGCTCAGCTTGTCCTACGACCATCGCCTGATTGACGGCGCCGCAGCGGCCCGCTTTCTGAACGATGTCATCGGCTACCTCCAGGCACCCAGCAAATTGCTGTTGGCCCTGTAAGGCCGCGGGCTGCGTAAATCCGGGCGGCGTAAATCGTAGCGCCCTCAGCAAACCTGTGACTGTTCACACCTTCCGCGCGTGCAGTCACAGGAACAGCGGCAACATAAACAAGGCACCACTTCGCTACGAGATGCTCGCGCGGTCTCCAAGGGTCTGCCCGGCAGCCCCAAAACTCCGCCAGCTTGCGTTTAGATCAACTTGCTCACGCGAGACGGATTCTAGCTCGCCCAATCGCTCGCGCCGCTCACCACTGCGATCGTGTGGGACTGTGCGATCGTGTGGGACTGCAATTGTGCAACACTGCCACCACACCGAGCGCGGGCTGAGCTGCCTTTACCCGGGATGCACGCGAACCTCTATCGCCGCGGCGCGGCCGCGGGGCGATAGCCAGCCAGGATTTCCTTTGTCCAGCCTTCCGCCAATTTGTCCCGGTGGCGAGTATCGGTGTCCGCGGCATCGTACTGCACCGTATTGCCAAAGCGAAGTTCTAATAACGCCTGACTCATCTCGCGCACAAATAGCCGCTCGTGCTTGAGCCCCGCCGACAAAAACTCGGCGTCCAGTTCAATCACCGGCGCCGAGTTCCGCACCAGTTGGATTAACCGAAAGTACTCTGGCACCAACTGAGGCACGCCCGACTTTTGGGAAATGCTGCGCCAGATTTGCCTCGTCTTCGGACTTCGCGGTGGCAAATTTATCAGCCATTCGAGCGCTTCGTTCCGGCTGTTGACGTCCGTACCCTCCAGGACGCTCAGGAGTTGCGACTCTGGCGACAGAATCGCCGGCAAGTGCTGAGCCAATACCTGCTCCGGCATGGTGCTGCTCGCACCCATTCTTTTCATTTCCGCGACCATATTGCCGCTCGCAAGAAGTTCGGCTTGGGCCGCGCCGGAAACGACAGCACTCTGTTTCGGCCTGTCCAACCAAGCCAACTGTTCCTTCAGTGGACTAACCACACCGGCGTCTCCACCCTTTGGCTGACTTGCCACTTTGGCCGAATGCCACACCAACTGTTCGTTGCGATTCAGGTACCGATTTCCGAAACGCACCTGCCCACTTTGTACGGCCAATCGCGGCTCGCCTTCCAGCCAATCAATCCCCAAACTTGTCCCTTGTTCCAAGACTGCAAGTTCCCAAGTAACTTGGTCATGCTTGATGCGCAATTGCAAGTTTTCCGGTAGTTTTTTCAATCCGAGTCGACCGCCCGCGAGATCAAGCGCGAGCATGTTTTCGGCGGCCGAGGCTTGCACGACGACAGTCGAATCGGAGTCGAGCACAATTTCACCTAACTTGCGCAAGCGTGCATTTGCCCAAGACCCGGGAAGCGTACGCCACTCGAGGCCGTTTGCTGTTTCCGCGGTCGAGCGTGGGCCAAACCACAATTCCTCGCCAGGTGTGCGTAGGGCGACGACACCTTCAAGGGCTAGCCACTTAAATTCCACGATGTGGCCACTGAATTGATGAAAGACCGAGGCGGCAGGATCAATTTGCCAACCCGAGAGCTCGATGTCACGCTCCTCTTCGAGGCTAACCAAGGCCCAACCAGCGATGCCACTCGTAGCCGGATTCGGTTCTACATCCCGCCCATTTCGGTCATCGGGAATCGAACCCGAAGAGGCCACAATCGGCGCAACCGCACCGTTCGCGGCCGCTGTTGAAGGCTGACCGCGAGTTGCGGCTTGGGCCAATTGCGATTCGTCCCCGTTCTTTGTCGAGGTTACGAAAGCGAACCAGAGCCCGACCAACGTCGCCGCACTCGTGATCACCGCGGCCCAAATGGGAATCCCGTTCGACTTCCGAACCGGCTTTTGGTGAGGCTTGCGCTGGTCCCGTACTGGTGATACCGTGCGAGCCATCTGGATTAGAACCGGCTTGGGTGTCGTTTGCCCTGTTGCCCGCACAAGCTTGCTCGGCAGGGGCGGATTTCTCTGAAGGCCAGTGTCATGGGGGTTGGTTAACTCGGATTGCGCAGCCGCGCGGGTTTGTTTCAGGCAATCTCCCAGTGTGAACAACCGTTCCGTTACAACCCAAGGCAGCGGAGTCGCACCTTCTTCCGCGCTTAGACCACGAAAGTGCAACATCAGTTCCGCCAAAAGGTCCGGGTCCTGGAGGGCACGGCGTTCCAACCGTTGGGTTTGTTCGTGTTGCAGCGTCCCATCGATGTATCCGGCAACCACATCAGCAGCAACCGAACTGCGCTCTGTCTCCCTCGGCAAAAATCGGAACTGCCCCGCTTCTAATCGAGCTGACTGGCGAGACATCAACTGCCATACCCGCCGGCAATTTGCGTTTTGCTTGATCGCTGAACGAAAAAACTCCTGTTCGGCGGGCTTTAACCCACCCGCATCTAACAGGAGCAAGTTTCGCAGAGTCAGCTTGCCGTCCATTATTCTTTTCCCATCAACTTCTTCAGACGAGCGTGAGCACGCGACAGCTTGGGTCCGACCGCATTGATCGAAAGGCCTAATTGGCGACCAATCTCGCGATAGTCCAGCTGCTCGTGGTAATACATTTGCAAAATCCGACGATCAGCGGGCTTCAGCTGCTCCAAGCTCTCCGCCAGCAGCAGTTTGTTTTCGGTGCCAATCAATCGAGCCAGACTGTCAACCTCAACCGTAATTCCTAAATCAACCTGCATTGAAGAGTCGCTGATTCCGGCCAGTTGGCGCTCCCGTGGCAATTTCGCCACATGACGCCACGCGACTCGGCGAGCAATCACGCACAACCAGGTCGACAACTTGCAATCGCCTTTGAATCCCCGGAGTGCAGCCAAATCATTTTGCAACAATCCGAGAAAAACGTCGGCCAAAATATCCTCGATCAGGCCTTCGTCCAAACGTGCCGACTTCCGCGGCAAAGCCTTGACGATCTGCGCATAGACCAACCGCTGGTAACGAATCACTAATTCGTTCCACGCATCGGCTTCACGCCCCAACAGTTTGCTTATCAGTTCTCCGTCCGAGAGTTGGGAATAGGCTCCCAAATCAAGTCCGGATTCCGAACCAGCTGTGTGCACTCTGAAAGTCCCTGGAGAGATTCAACACGACCGTTTCACCCGTCCCTACTATCGCAGGTTCGCGAGCTCCCGGCGGGGTGCCATCGGCAATTGAGTGACGCTTCGCCTCAAAGACCAAGCGCCCCCTTCATCTCTTCATTTTAGAAGCAACGCCCCGAAAACCACCCCATCCCCCCATGATCACGAGAAAATCAGGCAATTGGCTTCCGGACCAAACGAAACTACTGGACTAACTGATTGGGTAAATCCTCCCCCACACGTCGCCGCTAAAGACCGCTCCCGAGGGCTCCAGTGAGGTTGCATAACTGACCGTCCGGGTTGGCTCGTAGTGGACATTCCAACCGAACGCCCTTTCTGTGACCGGGCTTTGGCAACCCGTGCAGCGAAAAAAAATACGGTCCCCAATTCCCCTCCTCGCCTGCTCCGAGGATGGTCCAACCCAAAACAGATTCTTGAAAAACCGTCGCAACCGGTATGGTCGGGTTAGCCCACCAGATTTTCCACAAAATCAGGCTCGGACCCGCAGGCACCGGACAAAGGCTGAAATCAACGGCCTATCCTTCCGAACCACTCGCGTTAAAGAGTAACTGCCAACATGCAAACCCCCCAAACAAACTACCCAAGCTCAGCCCAGTCGGAAGAGCGCCTGAACGACCTGATCGCTCGTCTGCAGAACTTCGGGTCTGTTTCGCCTTTGGCTTCATTGGCCAGCGAGCAAGACGCCCCCGAATCAAACGAACCCAGAGAATTCCTGCCTGCGACTCCGCGTTCATTGGCCGACGCAAAAGTCAGCGAGTCATTGGTTGAAGAGTTGACGCTCAAGTACTTGCTGGCAAGAGGCGAAGTCTCCATTCGCCAAATCTCCGACCAACTTAAACTTCCCTTCTCGATTTGCGAGCAATTGGTCTACCGCCTCAAGCAGGAACAACTGATCGCTTTCGTGAACCATGCTCAGGCTGGAGATTTCTGCTGCCGCTTATCCGAGATAGGTCGAGACCGCGCGCGGCGACTGTCCGAAATCTGCTCCTACTTTGGCTCGGCTCCGATTGCCTTTAATGACTACGTCAACAGCGTTAAAGCGCAGACAATCTCCGAGCAAAACCCTTCGCTTTACGATCTGCAGCTTGCATTTTCCGACCTGCAGATTTCCAGTGAATTGCTGCTTCGCCTGGGTCCCGCAATTAACAGCGGACGGGGCATGTTCCTGTTCGGTAACCCTGGAAACGGCAAGACGAGCATTGCCGAGCGAGTTACTGCAGCATTTGGCGAGTACATCTGGATCCCCCGGGCGATCTCAGTTGATAAGGACATCATTCGTGTGTACGACCCGATGAATCATCAGGAAGTTCCTTTTATCAAGGACGGCGGCCGCCCCTCCAATCTGCTGGCTGATGACTCCATCGACCAACGGTGGGTCCGCATCAAACGCCCAACCATTGTTGTCGGTGGCGAACTCCGAATGGAGCACTTGGAGATTCAGTACAATCCGGCATCGGGCACATCCGAGGCTCCGGTGCAAATGAAAAGCAATTGCGGCGTCCTGCTCATCGACGACTTCGGCCGTCAGAAGATTTCGGTCGTCGACCTGTTAAATCGCTGGATCGTTCCGCTCGACCGCCGCCACGATTACCTGACGACTACCAGCGGCAAGAAGATTCAGGTTCCGTTTGACCAATTGGTCATCTTTTCCACGAACCTCGAACCCCGAGACCTCGTGGACGACGCCTTTCTGCGGCGGATTCCCTATAAGATTGAAGTCCCCGATCCGAAGCACAGCGAGTTTGTCGGGCTATTTGAGATTATGTGCGAACGCATGAATTGCCCGTGGGATCGGCCCATGGTCGACTACTTGATCGAAACCCATTATTTGCCACCACAACGCGCTTTCCGCAATTGCCATCCCCGCGACTTGCTCTTGCAGATCAAGAATTATTGCGCGTTTATGGGCGAGCCCTACCAAATGACCCGCAAAAACATCGACTGGGCCGTCGAAAGCTATTTCTCTGTGATGTAGCCGGCAAAAGCCGGAGTCAATGCCATCGCCTCAAGAGCGGGATGCCTGCACTGTTTGGTTTTTCGCTTTTTCAGCCGACAAACAACTGGCGGGGGAAAGTGTGCAGCATTGACTCCAATGCCTCCTGCCCAACACCAAACGTCAGGAACAGCATCGAAACCGCGCCGATCAGCAAGCTGGCGACAAGTTCGATGGTGGGAATCATCAGGCTTTTACCCTGCATGAATCCAAAGATGATGCAGTAAACACCCAGCGTTGCCAGGCAGGCAATTCCATGTCCGGGGCTGGCCATGAATGCCACGATTGAAATGTAGACAGCGCACCCCACACCCAACACGATCGCAGCGCCCAGACTGATCGCCTCAGGGCTGATTTCAAAGTAATCGATGATCGTGTCCATGAAGAGGATGATCGAGACGCCGAGCCCTACGAAAATCGCGAGGCAGACCAGGGCTACCGTCGCAATCAAATAGGATTCCTTCCCTTCACCAAAGTCCTGCCCGAATGAAGAAACGGGCATCTGGTCAATTTCCTTCTCTGCCTTGGCCAGAATCTTTTCGGCATCCGTCATTTCAGCAGTCGAATAAGCGTCCTCGTCGACGAGGACCGCCGTGTGCATCCGTTCGCCCGTTGCCGCATTAAATCCACACTGTATGCAAATCACTGCAGTGGGCGACATTTCGGCGGCACACATTGGACAAGCCCGCCCCCGGGGCTTGGCTTCAACACCAGCCTCATCCAACAAGTCCAGCAGCGGATTGAATTTGCGGCCGGATGCGGCACCAGCTTGAGAGCCGCCCTGTTTCCCGGCTACTGCCGGCTTGGCTGATCCCGTACTTCCCTTGCCAGTTGATGGCGTAGTCGCGGCTGCTGGCACTTGCATGGGCGATTTACACTTGGGGCATTTCACTGCCTTCCCGGCGAAATCGTCGCGCACAGCAAACGTCGACTGGCATTTTCCACAACCAACTTTGATCGTCATCCGTCTCTGCTTTCTTCGAATTAGGTTCCGCGACCTAGTGCTGCAGGCAACCTGGACACAACTGGTCCAGCACGCCTACAGTCGCTTGCCGTTCAGTGGCCGGATGAGGTCGAAACTCACAGCCAACATGCCATCGGGAATTATAGGCCAACAACCGGTAAGGGAAGCCGGCTTTTCCATCGTGGGTTCTCGCGTTTGGTCCATAGCCATTGTTTCATTTTCCTTGTCAGTTCCCATTACGCAACCAAGACTCGAAGGAAGGGCCCCCGACACAAATGGCCAGCCAGTAGCGCATCTCTTACAGACGTTCCAACCCAAACAGGATTCGGGGGAACAGGGGAAGCCCCAAGGACAGCGGCAAGCCACCAACGTCCACCTGATGCGGCGTTCCAACGATACAGGGGCTGTTTACCTCCCTCCTCGCCCCGCAGGTGGATTGGCGCGGATGCAGTTGGGCCCGACCGCCTTGGGGCGGCCACGGGCTTGCCCACCAACTTTCGCCGCAAACAACCAGCCTGCCTTAATCCTCCCACCCGGAAGTGCCTCCTTTTGCAACCGGCTGGGGAAATTTATCAAAAACCACCTCCGCCCCAGCTTCGAGGAGCGGATCATCCCGATTCAAAGTAGCCTGCCAATTTGACATTAAAGATCCCGTGACCAGCGGGCAGCCAAGGCTGGGCCCCTAATTTTGACATCGTGAACCGCGCCGCGTCATCGCTTGTTCGCCCCCAAAAAGCCGAACCGAAATCCACACCCGGACCGCTCCGTTTAAAAGCCAAACCTCAACAATGCCAGCGATTTTTGGGGGGTGAGCTCGCCTAATGCGTCCTCCGGGCAGGGTAACTTGGCAAATCCCAACTTTTCTTGGAGGTACGGCGCGCAAGTTGCCTTTAAGAGAGGTCCGGGAACCAATGGAAGCATTTTTGGCAGTCTGAGGATCCGCTCACGAGGTTTGGTCGAATCGCACTTGTGTTCGAACCAGGCGTTGCCGAGCCAAACCACTCGAAACCGAGGTCCTCTGCAGACAAATCCAAAAGCTGCGGCAATTGAAGCTTTTTTTGCGAATTGTAAAAGCTGAGTTGTCAGACCCTTGCGGCTTCCCCCACCCCAGTAGTCTCCAAGGCTCTTCTGGGATCCCTTTAAGAACTGAAGATTTTACGAACATCAGGCAAGCGAACTTGTTGCGAGCATCTTGCTCGTTTGAGGGCCTTGCAAACAACCAGTTTTTCCGAATAGCTACAGAAAAAGGAGTCTTTCCTATGTCGGCGACCGCTACAAAGCGAGCCAAATCGGCCCACAAACTTCAGCCCTTGGGAGATCGGATTGTCGCCCGCCGCGAGGTTTCGGAACAAACGACCGCAGGCGGTATCGTGCTGCCTGATTCGGCGCGAGAAAAGCCTTCCCGTGGTGTCGTGATCAGCGTTGGCGAAGGTCGGTTGCTGAAGGATGGCACCCGCTCCAGCCTCCAGGTAAAGCCTGGCGACAAAATCCTGTTCACCACCTACGGCCCCGACGAAATCAAGCTGGGTGAAGAAGAACTTTTGTTGATGCGCGAAGAAGACGTCCTCGCGATTATTGAAGGCTAGGATACCGGCCATTGCAGCCTTGCGTTGATGACTGGCGTTAATGGCTAGTCTCCATTGGCAGCTAAACTCACTGCTAAATTCAATGCGG
>Ga0164292_10002779_pt1 | contig 14257 bp, 13 predicted proteins | sample GEODES117metaG_FD_111486 | JGI IMG/M metagenome (GOLD analysis project Ga0164292, IMG submission 111486) | Eutrophic lake water microbial communities from Lake Mendota, Wisconsin, USA - GEODES117 metaG | ecosystem: Environmental > Aquatic > Freshwater > Lake | place: USA: Lake Mendota... | reverse complement strand
CCCGGACGGGACTTGAACCCGCGACCTCCGCCGTGACAGGGCGGCGCGCTAACCAACTGCGCTACCGGGCCTTAAGTAATTGATAAACATAAGTGGCTCTTATGTCACCTTAAAGCCTTTACTTCTTTAGAACTTTTACTGCGGTACTACGTGCCCCCAACGGGATTCGAACCCGTGTTACCGCCGTGAAAGGGCGATGTCCTAGGCCCCTAGACGATGGGGACGTACGAGGCTCGGCAATCTTACCCGCGTTTATCCGCTCAACCAAACCCGATATTCACGCGCAAAAAAGCCACTATCCGCCGGAAAACGGGTAGTGGCTCTTCTGCTTAAAGGTTGTGATTTATTAGTTAAGCGCCCAGCGAACTGTGATTGTCACAGTTACATCCTGCTCTCCTAAATCGATCTCTATGGCAGCTGCATCTGCAGCGCCAGCCTTAGCTGTTGGAAATGGTGATGAGTACACAGGTGAAGATTGCTCTTCAAGTGATAACACCTTTCCGATTGATGTTCCAAGAAGTTTTGCATATGAAGAAGCTTTTGACTTCGCATTTGCTACAGCTGCTGCACGAGCATCTTCTGTTGCAGCTGATGGGTTAAGAGTTGTTGGGATGACTCCACCCAGTTGAACACTGTCGCCACCTGCTGTGACAACGGCTTCGATAATGCTGCCAGCCTTTGATGCTGTGCGAACTAAAACGTCAAATGATTGTGATGCACGGTAGCCGGTGATCTTTGTGCCGGCCTCTTGAGTCCAGTTGTATTCAGGGTAGACGCTGATGTTTGCTGAACGAATATCTTTCGTTGCAATGCCTGCTTTTAGCAAAGCTGCGCGAACAGCTGCTGCAGATTTTGACGCAGTTGATAGCGCTGCAGCATTTGTCGATCCAACAGTTGAAACAGTTGCATTAAAGCGAACTGCATCAGGAACAACAGAGATCGTGCCAACACCCGTAACGGTGATGTAGCGGTTATCTGCCGTCCCTGCGCCATTGGCTGGGATGGCTAGAGCGACCACACCTGCAACGGCAGCAACTGTGACTATGGATGCGATTGTGCGAAGTTTTGTAAGTTTCATGGCTTAAGTATCTCTTATTAGTTGGGGATGGCGTGAATTAACGCTGGGAATAGTGAGAGAATTAACGGGTGAGCCAATTTCTTTCTAATTGCAGCGCCAGTGCGATGGCAGATGCTGCTGCGAATTTGTTGGCGGGAAATTTGGTGGCTTTTCCAACTGAAACTGTTTATGGGTTAGGTGCAGATGCGTGTAATGCTGATGCGGTTGCACGTATTTATTCAGTAAAGGGCAGGCCAGCAGATCATCCATTAATTGTGCATGTGGGATCGATCGATGCTTTGGGTGATTGGGCAAGTGACGTGCCGGGGTATGCGATTTCACTGGCTCGTGATTTTTGGCCAGGGCCGATGACTTTGATTATGAAGCGTTCTGAGCTCGCAGGTGATTTTGTAACAGGCGGACAGGACACAGTTGGTGTTCGCGTGCCTGATCACGCCATAGCGTTGGGATTATTGCTGTCCTTTGCGCAGATTGGTGGCAAGGGTATTGCTGCGCCAAGTGCCAATCGATTTGGAAATGTTTCGCCAACAACGGCGCAAGCTGTCGAGGATGAGTTGAGAGAGTATTTGGCGGATGCCGACCAGATTCTTGATGGTGGGCGATGCCAGGTAGGTGTGGAGTCAACGATTATTGATTGCACAGGCGATGTGCCGCGGATTTTGCGTCCGGGGGCTGTGACTTCAGAGATGATTAAAGAGTCAACAGGTTTAAGTGTTGGTGATTCGGCAGCGGTGTCTGGTGCATCTGTGGGTGAAAAAGAGATCCGCGTCAGTGGTTCGCTAGACAGTCACTACGCGCCGGTGGCAACAGTTGTGTTGGATCAATCCCCCGTCGCAGGTCAAGGGTTTATTGCAATGGCAGATGTAGCAACACCTGATGGTGTTGTACGTTTGGCTGCACCAAAGAGTCATGACGAGTTTGCAAGGGTTCTATATGCAGCTCTTCGCGCAGCAGATGAACAGGGATTAGAGACACTTGTTGTCGCAAAACCTACAGGTGAAGGGATTGCAGTTGCTATCAGGGATCGCTTGATACGAGCTTCAAAAGGTCGATAATCTCATACAAACTTTTCGAGTATGATTCTGCTACCTTTAAAGCAATTAAGTGGGGCCTATAGCTCAGTCGGTAGAGCAACGGACTTTTAATCCGTGGGTCGACGGTTCGAGCCCGTCTGGGCCCACTTTTTAAACTCCTGATAAGGTTTAATCATGACTAGGGCGCTTATAACCGGGGTAACGGGTCAGGATGGCAAACATCTTTCTGAGCTGCTACTAGCAAAAGGTTACGAAGTTTTTGGCATGGTTAATGGGCAGCGTCAGGATGAATCGAAGATCTTAAGTGATGAGTTTCCAACTGTTAAACAAGTACGCGGAGACTTAACCGACAGTTCAAGCCTAGTCAGAGTTCTAGAAGAAACTCAGCCTGAAGAAGTTTATAACCTTGGAGCAATAAGTTTTGTAGGTATGTCATTTCAGCAACCTGAGCTAACTGCAAATGTCACTGGTTTGGGCGTACTGAGATTATTAGAAGCAATTCGTGCTACAAAAATGAGTGAAAAGGTTAGGGTCTATCAAGCTTCAAGTTCTGAAATGTTTGGAAAAGTGCAAGAAGTTCCCCAAAATGAAAAGACAGCTTTTTATCCTCGTTCTCCGTATGGCGTTGCTAAGGTGTTTGCGCATCAGGCTTGTGTGAACTATCGGGAAGCCTACGGCATGCATATCTCATGTGGAATTCTTTTCAATCACGAGGGTGAACGGCGCGGTCCCGAATTTGTAACCCGAAAAATATCTCAAGGAATCGCAAGAATAAAACTTGGAAAGCAAGACAAGATTTTGCTGGGAGATTTAACGCCTAGACGCGATTGGGGCTACGCTGGTGATTACGTTCAGGCGATGTGGAAAATGTTACAACAACTAGAACCTGATGATTATGTAATCTCAACCGGGATCACACATTCAGTACGAAATTTTGTTGAGCACGCGATCTCCGCTGCGGGACTTCCTGGTAGCGTCGAAGACTACGTTGCATTTGATTCTCGGTTCACAAGGCCTAGTGAAGTTGATCTACTCATTGGAGATTCTACTAAAGCGCGTGAAAAATTGGATTGGTTTCCAGAAGTATCATTTGAAGAACTTGTGTCTAGGATGGTTGCGTCCGATTTACTTTTGGAATCCCGAAGGTCATAAGTGATGCAAGATGTACAAAAAGTCTCGCCTAACATGACCAGCGAATGGATGTAGGCATGACGACTACAAGAATTGAATGTTGCATTTGTGGAGGCACTAAGTTATCTACATTCAAAAAAATCACGAAACTTCCGGCGTACATGGGAGTTACAAGCAAACCGAGCAGAGAAGATTTGTTTTTTGATCAAATTTGGGGAAATTGTGGCGACTGTGGTGTCTTGCAGCTACTTGAATTGCTGCCTCTAGATATTTTATATTCGGAGAATCACTCTACGGAGGCAGTGGGCGAAACATGGAACGCTCACCATCAAGAATTTGCCCAATTCATAAGTGCAACTACGAAAAACAAAATAGTTGAAATCGGTGGCTCTCACGGCGAATTGGCGCGGAGATTGTTTCAGATGAGAAAGAACCTCGAGTACACATTCGTCGAACCTTCGCCTGGTAAAGTGCCAGAAGAGTGCCGAGTTGTAGTGGGATATATAGAAAACAACCTGGACCTAGTCAGTAAGAGTGATTCTGTGGTGCACTCGCATGTTCTGGAACATATTTACACACCTGCAAATTTTATTATCGAAGTGGCAAGCAGGATGAAACCAGATTCAAAGATGTTTATCTCTTATCCAAACATTGAACAACTGCTCATAACTGGGGGGACTAATTCCCTTAATTTCGAGCACACCTATTTTCTTACCCCAAAACAGTTAGAGGTAATATGCTCTAATGCTGGATTAGAATTGACCAGACAGGCTCAGTTTCGAAAGCACAGTTATTTCTGGGAATTGACAAAGACAGAATCAATTGGTGTTTCCCTCGAAATTCCAAACATCCAAAGTAAGAATTTTCTCTTCGAATCTCTCTGGGAATCCCTCGGCGAATTTGTACTTGAATGTAACAAAAACCTAGAAAATAGAAATGTTCCGACCTTCATTTTCGGGGCACATGTTTTTAGTCAAGGTCTTATTGCACTTGGATTAAATGTTGATTTGATAGAGGCGATATTGGACAACGCCCTGGAGAAACAAAATAAACGGCTTTATGGAACAGAGTTACAGGTGCTGAACCCAACTTGCATCGCCAATCTGACTTCCGTCAGGGTGATTCTACGAGCCACTCATTATCAAGAAGAGATAAAGTCACAATTAAAAAATATAAATCCATGCGTAGAGATTCTTGAGTAGTCTGGAGATAACAATTGTATTCATAAGAACACCAATTAACTACTGAAAGACCGGTGTGAAAAGTATGAAAAATTCTGTATGTGTACTACTGAACCTAAGGTTGAATGACATCACCAAAGTGAATAGGTTCTTAAAGCTAGTTGAATTTCTGGCAAGCAATCAAGTATTTGAATTCTCAATTAGAGTCCGAGGAAGTTACCAAGAACAAGCCTTTGGTGCAGCTCGCGAAATCTTGACCAAACACCATGCTAGATTTATGATGTATCTGGGTGATACTGTTCCCAATTGGAAGTTAAATACACTCGCGCAAGTCAAAGAATCTAGCGCAACTTCATTTTTTATATTGAATGAAGATCACTTCCCCATGGTCCCAGTTGACATGTTAGTTGAGTATTTTCATTACTGTCAGAAGAATAAAATCGACATAGGACTCTTGGTGTTTCCAGAAAGTTACCAGAGATTGTATGACTATTTAACACCGCAATTTACAGGTTTAGGATCTTTTTTCTTTGGTGAAATGACAGATAAAACTTGGAAGGGTATTCCAACAGAAGTCAAAAACTATCCGGTAAGCCTAGTTGGGTTTTATAGTAGAAAATATCTTGAGAAAATACTATTGAGTAGGCGACCCTTTTTGCGAAGATATCCGTTCAACTCCCCATTCGATTTTGAGCAAGCCGGCAGCGAGAAGTGGATATTCCCATTTCAGATTGCTTTTTCGAAAAACAAGATTCTTGGATGCATAGATGATGATGGTGGGCAACCAGGTGCATCACTTATCTCACGAGGACTTTACACAGAAGATTCAATTTTAAGATCTCCAGAACATCACAAGGAGGTTTTTGGAGAAAAGTTCATTAAGGCGGGCCTAACAGTAAAATTACAGAGACGAAACTCACCGACCTATTTCCTGTACATTTTTCAGAGAAAAGTTTTTAACTTCATGCGATTAATGAAATATTCGTTCCATGGGATTGTGAGTTGGGATATTCAAAAAATAGTCCTGAGACTTCGAGGTAGTTCCCTATCAAAAATTAAATGAATGCAGGAATTAGGTTTCACGTTGCATGATTGTTCGAAAAAAACGAATAGCCAGTCGCCGGGAAAACTTAATAACCGAGAATAGGATGGCAATGATGATTCTTGAATGTCGGGGATAATCAACAAACATTCTTATCAATCTTCGAAGCTCCCAGACTTCATGCTCGAGTAATCTTCCGCTGATTCCGTTCTTGGAAAAATCCGGCTTAAAATGAAAGGCAATAGGTGTTGAAAGAAAACAAGCACGCTTGTTTGAAGCTAAGATGGATAGCCACAATTCAAAATCCTCTGCTAGACCTTTATTGAAATAAAGTTTTGGTTCGGATTTCAGCATCACGGTTCTCGTCGCGACAATGTTTCGAAAAAGCAATTTGTTGAAGTTTAAATCTCTATCCCTCTCTGCAGGTGTCTCCTGAGGACGCAAAGATGAGTGGCATGTCATGAAGTATTCCGGATGTTTTTCCATGAAGTCATACTGGAGACGAATTTTTTCTTCATGCCAGGAGTCATCTGCATCCAGAAATGCGATGTATTTTGTAAAAGTTTTTTGAATGCCTAAATTGCGCGCTAGACCAGGGCCAAGGGTCATCAAAGTGTTTATCGAATCAAATTCGATATCCCTTTGAATAAATCTGGATTGAAAATCATTGATTATGGTTTGAGTGTTATCCGTAGAGTTGTCGTTGACAATGATGATTTTTGAGATGGCCAAGGATTGGTTTATTACAGATAAGAGTGCTCTGCTTAAGGTTCCTTCACCGTTAAGAACCGGCACAATCACCGTCACATCAGCGTGCATGATCATCAACTACCTCTTTGAGCAGCCTTCCCAATTCTTCAGGATTCATCCCATATGGAACGATTTGTCGCGGTGGAAGTTTCTTCTTTGAAGAGACTTTGTAGAGGGCTGAAACAATCGAATCTATTGAATGTGGGTCAAAATAAGCAGCATAATCTTGGCAAAATTCCTTAAAGACGGGGATATTACTGCAAGCAATGGGAATACCTAGAGCCATCGCCTCCATATTTGGTCGCCCAAATCCTTCAGATAAAGATGGAAATATCATTGCGGAAGAAACAAGATATGCCATTTTCAATTCTTTCGGATCCAATATTCCAGTGAAGACGAAATTTGATTCATCTAAATTCAAATGATTTATAGCATTTTGCCAACGCTGTAAACTACCACCTGTAATCAATACTTTGTCAAAATACCCTTTACTCAGGGCTTCCACTGATGATTTCAAGAAATTCTCTACGTTTTTTCTATTCTCAAAGCCGCTCGAATACAAAAGAATTTTTGCACTCTCCAGAATGCGATGTCTATCCTTGAATATCTTGATTTCTTCCACTGATGGAACGAAATCACGAAAGCTAGATTCTAATTGATTCTGGACAATAGAGATCTTGCTTTCAGAAACATTCAGTAAATCAATTATAAGTTTCTTTGAGGCTTGAGAATCAGTCAGGATAAATGTTGCATCTTGGGCAGATTTTCTGGTTCGGTATTGAAAGTATGTACGTCTTAGAAAGCTATACTCTTGTGGAACTTCAAAAAAGCACATGTCATGAATAGTGATGAGAGAAATAATAGATTTATTGAAACTCACATCAAAGTAAGGGCTCAGAAAGATGTCTGCTTTCGTACTCTTTAGTGCCTTGGGAAAGAACCAATGGTTGTAAAGCAATGCTTCAAAGATTTTTGGAAGTGGAATCTTGACGGAGGGCCCGATTCTCACGATCGGAAAGCTGTAGTTATTCTCTGAAAAATTCTTTGGCGCTAAACCGATTATTTGCAAATCCTGGTTTTCAGCTAGAATTGATATCAATGGGGCGTACATTCCAATAATTCCGCCAGACTCACCGGAGAAGTTCTTCATGTCAAGAGCGAGAAGCAAGTTTTATCCCCCGAACGATTCTTAGCGTTAAGCTTGCGATTCCTACACCTAGGAATAAGCACGGGGTAATCAGGGTTAACACCAACTTGGCCTTTCTAGATTTTGCGTTAGATCTCATCTCCAAGATAAAAAATGCGAGGGAATCGGCATACAACCCTATGCGCATTAAGGCACCCGAATAGTCTATTGGCGAGGTAATTAAATTAACTGTCGGCTTGGAAACAAACTCTAGAATTTCGCTAGCACGATTGAAATATGTGTGGCGGGAAAGAACAAGTTCATTCGCCGCTGTTGCGGTTTCTATGCGAGTAGCGTCGTTATTCACCAAATTTTGCAAAAGGAAAATCAATTCCTCATCTGTTTCAAATGTAAAGAGGTGTTTTGTATTCTCAAACAAATCTTCTAAACCATTGTTGCGAATTGCATTAGTTACAAGAACAGCTGAAGTTCCTAATACCTCAAAAACACGCATGTTTATGTCATTCTTAATTGACTGATTAATGACGACACGGCTGTTGTTGTATGTCTCCAACATCTCTTTAGGTTCTAGAGTTCCTACGAAATTGTTTGGGAAAGCGTGCTGAGCTTTTCTGATCAATCTGTGTCGTTCTGGATACATTGTCTGATCGGTTTGCCCAATAAATGAAAAATCATATTTAGGTGAGGTTTTCGGAGCAATATCTATGCTCGATGGATATGCCAGTGGTAGCCAAGTGGCTGCAATCCCATATGCTGTTAGACTGACTACGAATTCCTTCTGTGCAATAAAAGTGTGGTCAAAGAGGCGAGAGATTCGTAGGTGTTTTTCAAAGTTGAGGTGCGTGTCTATGCCCCACCAAAACTTCTTTGCTTCAAACTCCATCAGATCTAGTGGAAAAATCTCCATAGAACCACCTTCTATGTACAATAATAAATCTGCCTTAAAGTGTTCTAAATTCAAATAATCTCTAATCCTGAAAGCTTTTGGAACAACAAAATCTGAAAACTCTGAGTCAGTATCGGACATTGCAACTACATCATGACCAATGGTCTTTAATGCATGTATCAAGTGGTACGCAGGGGTTCGATGATTGATTGACGAGATAACTAAAATATTCACGAAGACAAGGTCCTTGATTTTAGCACAAAGATGAATTGAGATACACGGAGATCCGGAATAATCGAATTTGGAATAAAACTAAAGATGTTTCGGGGAAATTTGTACTGATCAATGTTTCTAGCTTGCTCAACCACTTCTAAGTCTAAATCCTCAAACATCGAAATCATTGTTTGTTTTGTAAAAAAACGTAGATGGGTGCGATCAAGGATTCCTGAATCTTGATAACTCCATACACCCTTCAATATGAGTGCTCCGATTACGTTTAAATTACGAATATTTGGGATACTTACAATCATCACACCAGTGTCTGCCAAATGACTTTTAACATTGCTGAGCGTTTTCCATGGATCTACTAGATGCTCAAGGATGTCGGCCAAGACAATGCAATCAAAGTCCATGTCTAATTGAGAGAAGTCAAAAGTTTCTATGTCTGCAATAAAATGCTTATCTAATCGCTCATTTAGAAAAATTGTTGCTTCAGAATTAAACTCAATTCCAATAGTTCTTGAACCGTATGATTCTCGAACTTGCGAGCCGAGCGACCCAAAACCACAACCGATATCTAGAAAATTTCTTGTATTCCCAGGCACCAATTGAAATATCTCAGGTCGGAATAACTCATAGTAGTTGTCATTTGTCAAAACTTTACCTCAACTTACTTTGGTAGCATTTCGGAATCAACACTTTTCAAGAAAACCATTTATTGGTTAAGTACGAAAAATTCTTCTCATGTAAATCAAGCGTATCTATTTCACTAGAAAAATATTTTATAGTTGTTCTATGAGAGCTAATGCCATGGTGCTCATTATGATGGATATCGAGATTCGGAATAACTATATTCTTTAAACCAGTACTGTTAATTCTAAAACTAAAGTCAATCTCTTCGCATCCTGCAGGGGTATAATTCACATCGAATCCTCCTACTAAATGAAATGCGTCTGTGCGCACGGCAAAAGCAAACCCTGAAATTGCATCAGCTTGTTCGATGATTTCTTCTCCCACATATCGAACATGGCCATTTTTATTCCACAAAACTCCACGAGGTCCGACCACTCCTACATCGGGATTTTCATCCATATAGGCAATTATAGATTCAATGGAGTTTTTTCCTATTCTGACGTCGTCGTTTACGATGAATATATACTCACCCTCAGCCATATTTGCACCCATATTCCATGATCGGGCAATTCCAGGATTTACACTGTTTAGAACATACTTTGAAATATTTTGGTTTTGGGTTGTAAATTCAATTAAGTCAATTTCTCGATTATTGGCTACCACAATAACTTCATAGTTTAAGTTGACATTCTTTTGGATGTCATCGACCAAGTCTATGACCGTACTGCGAGGCATAAAGAATTTCTTCTTATTTAGAGGTCTAACCAAGTGTAAAACGGGAATTACAAAACTGACTTTAGGTAAATCGTTCACGCACCACCTCTTCTAGCCTCTCCCAAAATTCTTCTTCTGGTTTTTCCAAATTACCTGGTTTTGAGATATCAAAATCGAAAGAAACGGCACCTACATTTTCATTTGTAACTAGGTTACACCCCGATAATGCAGCTTCCACAACGACACGGCCTTGTGGCTCTGGCCATCGAGGTAGGTAAACAAAATTTCGAGCTCTGTTCATCAGAGCAGGCATTTCAGAATAAGGCACCTCTCCAAGATAAGTCCCAAAATCCAAATCAATATCGGGGTGTAACTTACCGACAAGCATTATTGACTTGTCCTTATACTCTTCTCTCATGTTGTAATATCCTTTGGCTTCAGAAATGACACCGGCAAAGAGATTTTCAATATCTCTTTCTAGCCCCATATTCTTAAAGTCCTTTAGGGAAATCACAGGCTTGAGTATTATCGAATTACTTTGGAGCGCCAGATTCAAGATTCTCTCGGTTGTGCGTAAATGAAGTGGACTTACAAAGATGTTTGCGAGCGAGTTTGTAAAGCTTTGCCTCACTAGTTCATTTTGAGCAAAACACTTACTTCCTAGTTCACGACTAATAATCGAGCGACTAATTGATAAATTCGATTTGCTAGGGCAGGGATTTTTTGCCACTCCAGAACAAGGCAGGTAGCCTAGGTTACAAACATCAACATATGCGTGTGACAAGTGCACAAAAGGTCTATTTTTGACAATTTCATTAATCAAATTTTGATCTAGACGTATCCAATTACCTCTACTTTTTATTGTGTGAGGAAAATTAAAAACATCAACCAAAAAGTCGAAATCCGCTTTTTCGTCAAAACCGGATTGATAATCTTTTGCTGTGGTAAAGGTAAACTCATGTCCTCTTTCACGTCCAGTGTTTATCAGAGATTTGTTTACAGTTTCCCCTCCCCCCGAGAATTTAAAGGGATTCAGGTATGAGACGAAATTAATCTTCACTTTTCAGTCTTTGCTAAACGACAATATAACTCAAGGTGTCTTGCGATGAAGGTACTAATGCTGAAATCACGCGTCATCTTTTTTTGACCAAGTGATGCCATCGACTCGCGAACATCAGGTGATTCACTTAACTCAATTATCCTATCTTTCATCTCTTGAATGTTTGTCACTAAATAGCCATTAAGCCTGTCTTCTACAACTCCTTCGACACCACCGACATCTAATGCAATAATTGGAACTCCATGTAATGCTGCTTCAATCAGGGCTATAGGTTGTGCTTCGTTTTTTGAAGTTAGAATTGCGATATCTGTAGCCCCCCATGCTTCGTTCGCATCCACCCAACCTGGGAGAAAAACATTTGAGGTGCAATTCGAACGCATTTCTTCAAGTAATTCTCCATCCCCACACATAAGAAATTCAACATCAGGGCAAACTTTTGCCAAATTTAAAACCTCAATCGGATTTTTAATGCTCGTCATTCTTCCAACCCAGCCGACAGTAATCCTTTCCGGGTTTAGTCCAAGAATTTTTTTGCATCCTTCTTTTGTTCCTGTTTTCTTTACTTTTACTCCTGGATTGATTACATAGTAATCAGGAGAAGTACCGATACCTTTCTGCAGTAGTTCCTTCATTACTTTCTGGCCCGAAACAATCAGCGCGTTGGTCCTTTTGGCTAGAATCCTTTCAATTTGAACAATCAGCCTCGTTTTCCAAGGTGCAAAATATCCATATAGAAGATGGCCATGATAAGTGTGAACCAATTCTGGACGAGAACTCCGAAGGCTAATGGCGGCCAATCTGCCCATTAATCCAGCTTTAGACGTATGTGTATTGATGAGATCGGGTTTGATGTTTTGAATCAAGTTTCTTATTTCGAGAAATGCCTGAAAATCTCTCAGAAGAAATGGTGAAATTTCACGTGATAGATTCTTAATTCGTATTCCCTCTACTAAATCAAAAAAAGGATCTTCGTTTTCATTTGGTTCTACAAATCCAGCGCCAAGCCAGACCTGATCACCATTTAGAATTTGACCTTCAATGAGAGTCTCTAACCACTTAGCGGTGCCACCATTGTTTAAACGTGTGATTAAATGAAGTACTTTCACGCAGTAACTCTATAGCTTTGAACTGATTTTGTTTAGTGGCGCGTCCACAGCACGGGGGAATTCTTTCGATACTCTTAGAGTATGAGCGAACAAGTTGGCTTGAGAATTTCTTCATCTATTCTCATAAGGGCTCTTAGAGTATTGCCAAAAAGGGATCAAGCGAAGGTTATTCTTGTCGCCATTTTACAAGTACTTTTGAGTCTACTTGATCTCCTTGCAGTAGCCTTGATTGGAGTTTTAGGCTCTATTGCATTGACGGGAATTCAATCACGCTCAAATGGTAATCGAGTAAATTCACTTCTCGAAGTACTTAGATTAGATGGATTTCTATTCCAACAACAAGTCGCAATTCTTGCATGTATTTCAGCCTTCATTCTTATCACGCGAACAATTTTTTCGGTAATTTTTATCCGAAAAATATTCATGTTTTTAAGTTTTAAAGGTGCTGAGATTTCATCTGGCTTGGTATCTAAACTCTTAGGAAGCAACTTACTTGCAATTCAAAAACAAGCCGATCAAGATGTTTTGTATCAAACTACTCTTGGGGTGAATGCTTTAACTCTAGGAATTCTGGCAAATGGTACGACACTGCTTTCCGATAGCTCGTTGTTGGTGGTTTTGATGATTGGATTATTTCTTGTTGATCCTACAATCGCTATAAGTTCAATGATTCTTTTTGGTGGACTTGGCTTCATTTTGTATTTGAACACGAATAAGAAAGCCCAAAAATTGGGAGAAAGTTATACAAAACTCACCATTCAGAGTAACCAAGAAATTCTTGAAGTATTAAGTACCTTCAGAGAAACTCTTGTAAGGAATCGCCGTTACTACTACAGCCGTAAAATTTCTGAGGTACGGTACAAACTATCCTCAACAACAGGCGAATTACAGTTTATGCCTCATGTTGGTAAATACATTATTGAATCAGGAATTGTACTTGGTGCAATTTTTGTTAGCGGAATTCAATTTCTAATGCAAGATGCAGTACAAGCAGTTGCTACTCTTTCCGTGTTTCTAGCAGCGGGAACGAGGATCGCTCCCGCAATTATGCGCATTCAAAATGGAGCCATTTCATTTCGATCACATATGTCGGGCGCTGAAGCGACACTGGTTCTAATTGAGTCGTTAGACGGCACAAGACCAATAGCATATGCTTCTGATGACTTACAGATTGCACATGATGGGTTCGAAGCAACTATAAAGCTAAAGAACGGCACGCTGATCTATCCAAACAGTGACGTCAAAGCCCTAGACAACTTGAATATCGAAGTGTTTGCAGGCGAACTTGTTGCGATCGTAGGTTCTTCGGGGGCGGGCAAAACATCTCTGGTTGATGTTTTGCTTGGAGTCTTGGAGTTAAACTCAGGAACAGTATTGATTTCTGGTCTCCCACCACTAAAAGCTATTTCTAAATGGCCTGGCTCAATTTCTTATGTTCCACAGGATGTAGTAATTACAAATAATAGCGTGAAGGAGAATGTCGCACTTGGGTTTCCTTTGAATCAAATTGACGATACCTCTATTTGGAGTGCGCTTAACATCGCACAGCTTTCTGAATTCATAGAAGCTCTTCCTGAAAAATTAGAGACCTTAGTTGGAGAGCGGGGAGCAAAAATCAGTGGTGGACAGCGTCAACGGCTTGGAATCGCTCGAGCCATGTACACAAAGCCAAAAATTCTCGTTCTAGATGAGGCCACCAGCTCCCTTGATGGTCAAACGGAATCAGACATTTCGAACGCCATTCAACGGCTAAGAGGCGATGTGACCGTAGTGATGATCGCCCATAGGCTCTCAACGGTTCGAAAGGCAGACAAGGTTGTTTACATGGAGGCCGGAAAAATTATGGCGGTAGGTAGCTTTGATGAGGTGAGAGCACAAGTTCCTGACTTTGATAGTCAAGCCTCCCTTATGGGGCTCTAGGAGCGCGAGACACGCTCAAACCCTCAATACGCACTTTACCCTTACCCATCCCTTAGACTAGAGACCTGATTCCGGCAGGCTTGTTTCTCGCTGCCATTCGGCGAAAGCCCTGCTAGCACTTCCCCCAACCGATCAATCCACGCTCAATTACCTATAACCACCACCGCAACCCAAACTTTCTAAAGAAAGTTTCCAAAAGGGCACAACATTTTGCCCCCAGCGGTGTCTTAACTAGTAGAGGGCAAGACGTTGCCTTCGTTTAACAAACTCGCGGGAGTTACACAATGGCACTATTGAAGTCGAAAGCGGCGAAAGCAGCTGCAGCGACCGATGCCGCCCGCATTTTGAGCGCAAAT
>Ga0164292_10002778_pt1 | contig 14259 bp, 10 predicted proteins | sample GEODES117metaG_FD_111486 | JGI IMG/M metagenome (GOLD analysis project Ga0164292, IMG submission 111486) | Eutrophic lake water microbial communities from Lake Mendota, Wisconsin, USA - GEODES117 metaG | ecosystem: Environmental > Aquatic > Freshwater > Lake | place: USA: Lake Mendota... | reverse complement strand
GCTAATCCTTGAATACCCAGACCAATAGGTCTATGTTTCATGTTTGAAAGTTCGGTTTCTTTTGTTGGGTAGAAATTTAAGTCAATTACGTTATTCAAATTTTTAACAACTTGGTAAACATACTCATAAAGTAATTCATGATTAAACTCATTATTTAGAATATATTTTGGTAACGCAATTGATGCCAAATTACAAACTGCCTGCTCCTCTTCATTTGAGTATTCAATAATTTCGGTACATAAATTAGATGATTTAATAGTACCCAAATTCTTTTGATTTGACTTGTAGTTTGCAGCATCTTTATACAACATATAGGGAGTTCCCGTCTCGATTTGAGATGTTAATATTGCATCCATCAATTTTCTGGCTTTCACTACTTTTCTTCCTCTACCTTCTTGTTCATATTTTTCATATAACTCAGTAAATTCTTGTGTGAACTTAAATGGGTCGTCATAAACATCTGACAATCCGGGAGCCTCATCAGGTGAAAATAATGTCCAATCACTATCCTCTTCAACACGTTTCATGAATAAATCAGGAACCCACATTGCTAAGAACAAATCTCTCGCTCTCATTTCTTCCTTTCCGTGGTTTTTTCTTAAATCAATAAATTCAAACACATCTGAATGCCATGGTTCAAGATATATAGCAAAAGAACCTTTTCTTTTACCTCCTTGGTTAATCCAACGTGCAACTTCATTATATGTTTTCATCATTGGGAGTAGACCATCGGATTCTCCACCTGTACCTTTTATATATGAACCTTTACCTCTCACATTATGAACATGTAGTCCAATACCTCCAGCCCATTTTGAAATCTTTGCAACATCTTTTATGGTGTCAAATAAACCATCAATATCATCTCCTTTATTTCCAATTAAGAAACATGAAGACATTTGTGGTCTACGAGTACCAGCATTAAACAAGGTTGGTGTTGCATGTGTATAAAAATGTTGAGACAAATCATCATAAATTCTCAACGCCATTTCTAAATTTCCGTTACATATACCAACAGCAACCCTCATGTACATGTATTGTGGTCTTTCAACAATTCGTTTACCAACCTTTAAAAGGTATGAACGTTCTAAGGTTTTAAATCCAAAATAATCAAAATCTAAATCTCTTTCTTGTCTAATCGCACCATCTAACGCCTCTCTATTTTGTTGAACAAATTGAAAAACCTCATCAGATATTAATGTAGTTTCTTTTCCTGTTTTTGGTTCAATAAAAGAATATAACTCTTTAATTGCTTGTGAGAATTTTTTTGGTGTGGTCTTATGTAAATTCGAGACTGCTAATCTTCCCGCCAGTTTTGCATAATCAGAATGAGTGGTTACTAACGATGCTGCGGTTTCTGCCGCTAAAACATCCAACTCGGTCGTTGTGATACCATCATAGATACCTTGTGTAACTTTTAATGTGATTAAAGTTGGGTCAATATATTCAGTGTTTAAATCATCACAGAAATTTTGTATCCTTCTTGTAATCTTGTCATATCTCATCTCCTCAAAGGAACCGTCTCTTTTTTTTACTTTCATTTCTTTAATTAATTAAAAATCAATATCTCCAATATTTGTTATGTCTTCAATAGACGATGCGTTTGTAACACCGGCTTTTTGATATTCCGCAACCCTTTTTTCAAAAAAGTTTGTTTTACCTTGTAAAGCGATGTTTTGCATAAAATCAAATGGGTTTTCTGAATTATACACTTTTGAACAATTTAATGATGTGAGTAATCTATCAGTAACAAACTCAAGATACTGAGCCATTAAATCAGAGTTCATACCAATTAATCTAACCGGTAACGCTTCAAGAATAAATTCTTTTTCAATTTCAAGAGCCCCACAAATAATTTCTCTAATTTTTTCTTCACTTAATTTTTTGTCGATGTGATTATTATTTAAATGACACGCAAAATCACAGTGCATTCCCTCATCACGAGAAATCAGCTCATTTGAGAATGTTAATCCTGGCATTAAACCACGTTTCTTGAGCCAGAAAATTGAACAAAATGAGCCAGAAAAGAAAATACCTTCAACCGCAGCAAATGCTACAAGTCGTTCAACGAATGAATCGGAATTAATCCATTTAATTGCCCATTCGGCTTTCTTTTTAATAGCGGGAATTGTTTCAATTGCATTAAACAAAAGGTTTTGTTCTTCTTTATCCTTGATATATGTATCAATTAAAAGTGAATATGTTTCACTATGTATATTTTCCATCATAATTTGGAAACCATAGAACATTTTCGCTTCAGTATATTGAACTTCATTGACAAAATTTAATGCCAAATTCTCATTCACTATACCATCAGATGCGGCAAAGAACGCCAATACATGTTTAATGAAGTGTTGTTCATCTTCATTTAATTTGTTTTCCCAATCATAAATGTCTTGAGCCAAGTCTATTTCCTCAGCTGTCCAAAAACACGCTTCTTGTTGTTTATACAACTTCCAAATGTCGTGGTGTTCAATTGGAAAAAGGACAAAACGTCCTGGATTTTCTTTCAAAATCTTTTCACTCATATTAATAAAATTTTTTTTAGTTACGGTTTAAAACTTCTTGTCTCTTAATAAACGCCTCTCTTGCTCGAGTCTGATTATTTTTTTCTTTGTCTTCTTTGTGACCAAGAAGTGTTGTTTGTGTTTCGGTATCGATGTGTAAAAATTTGTTATCAAATTTACAGTTATTCCAAATAATACCATCCTGACCAATACGTGATTTTAGTAAGGTCATAGTTGCTAAGCTGTGTTCTTTTTGTTCAAGTGTTTTACCAACCGATAAAACAACGTGACCAATTTGTGCCTTTTTAATTGAACCACCCATTTGGTCGGTTGTTACAACCTCTGAAGAAATTGACTCCCTATTACCTTGAGTTGCCGTCCATATTGCAATATCAAATTCACCTGTCATTGATTCAAGACTTCTCATTACAGAACCCTCTCCTTTCCATTCTTCACCGAAACTGCTTCTATCTGGTGATATACAATCAACATAATCAATCACTAAAAGGTCTAATTTTTTTCCATCAGACAGGTGTTTTCTTATTCTTGATTTAATTTCGGATATTGTTACTGAATCACTTGGTAATTTAATGATACTAAGAGACCCTTTACTTCTTTGTTGAACTTCTTCAACAATTTGTTTAACTTCCTCTTTTCTTTCGGGTTGTTCGTCAGGTTCAATACCTGACCAAATTGTGAAGTGTTTCTTTTTAATGTTTGCGGGATTATCCTCAAAAAATATCTGTAGGACATTAAAATCGTGATTATACCCTGTGTTTGAAAATAAGGTAAGTAAAGTAGTTTTACCAGTACCTGTAGGTGCTAAAACTACACCTAATTCTCCTCTGGCTAATCCACCTTTTAACGCTGAATCTACACCATTTATTCCTGTTGGTATAGCCTGTCTATTGTCCTTTTCTAATGCTGAGTCAATATCGTGAAACACGTCCATTGATTCTTCAGGTGGGAGACCTACTTCAAGTGCTTTTTGAATAATTCCTTCGATAGTTGGGTATTCATGGAACGCACCATTATCGATAATTGAATTAATCCTTTTTAATTCTTTTCTGAGATTCTGTTGTTTACAGAAATTTAATGCCTCGTCCTTAACTAATGAACTATCTTGAGTATTCTCCTTGATTGATTCAAGTGTGTCCAAATGGATTCTAGCGTTTTCTTGAGACCCCATTTCAGAAGTTATTTTAAGTGCCAAACTTTCATAGTTTGGTATCTTAGAATATTTCTTGTAGTACTCTTTTATGTGTTCAGAAATGAATCTAAAAGAAACGTTATCAAAGTACTTGCTCTCGATTACATCAATAATTTGCTCCCCGTATTTTTTTTCCTCGATAATCGCTTTAATTAATGATTGTTGGAATGATGTTCCGAGTGTTCCAAAGTTCTTTTCTGTCATTGTTAATATGTTTATTATAATTGATAATTTAAATAAGTTGTTTCCAATTGTCTAGAAGATAAAATATCGGTTAAGTCCGACAAATATCTCTTCAAATTGGGACGAATGTCTACCGTATATCTTACTTTTGGGTGAAAAATATTTGAGGGAAACATTCTTTGAATAAATACTTCGTCTCCCATCTTAATCTCGAGCAAGAAACTTTCTTTATCATTTTCATCACTAGATTCTACACCCTCTAAACCGTAAAAATAATCACGATTTTCGTTTAGATAATCCAAAGTTTTTGATTTCAAATCATATGCGATTTCGTCACAAATATATTTAACGTAGTCATGTAAATCTAACGAGCGGCGAGATTTAGGGTTATGCTCTTTAACGTTAAAAAAACGTTGGCAAATAATGTTTTTTTCAAGAGTCAGGAGAAACTCGAATTTTGTTAAGTCTTGATTACTCATTGGTTTTAATTTTTATTATTTTTTTATTTTTTTCTTTTCTTGTTAGTCTCAAAAAGGGATTTAGAAAATTAATCCACGCATCATCAGATTTTGGAAGTAATAGAAATATCCCATCTTCCATCATCATCTTCATTGTATTTTTGTATGAACGACCTTCAGGGTCTATTAAATCGTTCATCAAAGAATTTATCGATTCCTTAGCGTCATCAGTTAAAAATGGGTCATCTAAACTTACAATTCTACTATTGACATCAAAAAACTCATCACCAAGTACACCGTATTTGGTAACACCAGTAAGTAGATTTTTAACTACGTTATTATCATTATCTTCCTCAAATAACGTATTAAATCTTTCTTTTATAAAATCTATCGTGATTTCTTGAGTCTTAATTTCGGGAACTACATTGATTAATCTTCTAACACCTAAGTTTTTTATACCTGCAATGTTGTCGGATTTATCACCACAAATAATCTTAACCAGTTTTATATTCTGAATAAGAATCTGTTCATGGTCATAAACAAACATATCATCCGGTTGATAAATTTTACTGTGTGATGGATTGTAAAGTTTTGTATTTTCCGACACAAGTTGAGTCAAATCTCCATCAGAAGAAAATATTATTTTTTTTTCTTTTGGGGAATTTTGAGAATAGTAAGCAATCGCGTCATCAGTTTCACAAAATTCATATTCACCTTGTCTAACAAATAGTTCTTCTAAATACTGTTTAACGCGATTGCGTTGTTTACCGTAAGAATGTACTTCTTCTTCTGTTCTAATTCTAGATTTACGATTTTCTTTGTATTGATGGTAATACCTCTTTCTTGTTAGAGAACCGTCTTGACCATCCCAAAATACAACAATTTTGTCTAAGTGGTGAATTTCTATTGTTCTTCGAAGTGTGTTCACAAAATGGTATATTGCACCAATGTGTTCACCTTTATAGAAATGATTTTTTAAACCAAAAAAACCAATAGTTAATAAATTATCACCATCTACTAATAGTACGTTAGACATTAATCATTGTTATTACAGGTTGAACAAAAAAAAATTAATCTTCATCATCACAGTCAACTGTTGTTGATTCTGATAATTCAAAATCCCCACCACCCAATTTTTCTTTCCAAAAATTAGAGTATTCTTTTTTGTATAACTCTAATGCTTCTTTTGTGTCGGCAATGTATCCATAGTGAACAACAATAACCTTACCGTCTTTGTATCCTAAACCATTTACGTGGTTTTTGAGAATAGAAATTTTCGTTCTAACTGCATATGATATTTTTCTACCATCTTTAACTGCGTCAATATGATTGATACCTGATTTTTTCTGATTCCCAAAAAGGAAAACAAGTGCAGATGCTAACCAAAGAGCTTCACCACCTTTTGCTTTGATTTCTGGTTGACCAAAGGGATTGTCAGGTAATTCTACCCATGGTTGATTAACCACCACCATTGTAAGGTAATATGGGTTTTCTTTAGTTGGGTAATCTTCTTTTTTAGATTTAGTAATTCTAGAGTGAACACCCATACCGATTTTATCCGATAAAACACTTGCGTTGTGTTGTTTACCACCTTTACCATCGAAGGTCATCTTACAAGGTATTGAACCTACAGAATCCCAACAGAACAAAATGTGTCTTGGAATCTCACCTTTTTCGTGAGCATCTATAACTTCATTAACAAAATCAGTTGCTTGTTCAATGTATTCGAATGAGTCGTTAAAAATAAAATCACCCACCCATTCTCCGTCAGAATTTTTCTCTGCCTGAAAACCTAATTCAAGTGCGTGTTCCCATTTCCATTTTCTTTCTGTAATGATAAGAACAGGTAAATGACCTTTTCTTTGTGCATCAACCGCAGCCAAAATCATTGCAGTGGTTTTCGATGAGTTAGTGTGACCAAGAAACATGTTAATGTTACCCATCACAGGTCCCGGTAATCCACATGCGTTATTAAACGCTTCTCCACAGTAATAAAAATTTTCATCTTTATATTTTGTTTTGGTGGAGAATTTTGATATATAATCAAATTCTTTTTTCTTAATTGCCATAGGTATATTTGTAAAATTCTTGTAGTGTTTCTAACTTATCTGTTGCATTTGCAAGTTTCTCAACGAACTTATTCATTTCCTCCAAATGTTGTGGGTGTTCACCGATTCCAACTGGATTTTCCATGTAAATCATTAAAGTCGCCTCGGATTCTGCAATTTCACTCTCATATTTTTTAACGAGAGATTCGTACATTAGATTTTTAATTGTCATGTTTTAAATTTTAAAAAGTACTTGGACACCACATTAATGCGAATGTCCAAGTACAAGTTGAGTATTTTTAGAATGGTAAATCATCATCTCCGTCAACCTCTTCTTGAGGATGATAATCAGGAACTGATGTTTTTTGAGTTGGTGGTGTGGATGGTGTGGATGGTGTCATAAATTCTGAATTTTCAGAAGAGTTTGATACCCATTTGCTAGTTGCAGAATCCCATTTTGGAACTTCTCCTTTAGCAATCATCTCAAGATAGTCTTCAGGTTTTTTAGAATAAACATCTGACCAAGTTAAATCATCGCTCAACCAAGTATCTGAAACACTTTTTTCAGTGTGTAATGAACTTTGGTCTTCAGGGATAATAGAGGTGATTGTTGTATACTCTCTACCATTACCCGATTTAGTTAAATTTAAATTAATGACAAGGTCTCTACCTTTTTCGGGGTCAGTAATATCACCCTTGTTTTTGAAAAGAGGGAAAATTTTATCCAACACACCTTCATTTTTAGTGTTGTGTTTAAAACGCCAAAATTTTACACCATCTTGTTCGTTTTCTCTGTCGATAACTTTTACAATGTAAAATTTACGAGAACGGTATTGACGAGCCAATACTTTATCTGACTCCACTCCGGTCATCATTAAACCTTCATGAACTTCATTAAGTGGTGAACGTTTACCTTCTTGTTTAGGGTCATAAAGTTTCACCCAATTTCCGTCTACTTGAACCTCATGGAAGTAAACTTCAACAAATGGACTTCCACCATTTGGTGCCGGTAGAATTCGAATTCGTCTCTCACCACTGCGAGCACCTTTCGGTAATACCGTAGTGAAATACTTTTTCATTCTGTCTTCTTGAGACACCTTGTTACTGTTGCCGCTCGCGGCGTTTTTGTTGTACTGAGCCAGTACTGCTTCTAATGTTGACATAATAATTGATTTTAAATTGTTAAACTGTTTGTATGTAAAGTATAAATAAAAAAAGTCAGACTTCAAAATCTGACTTGTATTTTTTTCAAAAAAAGTTCAAACTCTTACTCTAGAGTTAAAAGATACAATAATTTATTCAATAAACCAACCATCTCATCTCTTAAATTTAAAAGGTCGGTATCTCTTGTTTCATCTAAATCGGATGAAAACTCTATTAATGCATCGACACATGTCTTTATCATGTCCGAAGGATTCATTTCAGATAAATTTATAAGTGTGATATTTTTTGTATCATCATCCAACACAAATCTTCCGTATTTACCCATTGATGATTCTACGAATTCATCAATTAGTTCTCCTAAATCTTCATACACATCACCAAACGCCTTGTGTCTTGCAAGACCTTTGGTTTGCCAATGATTTATTTTTAATTGTGTCTGTAAACCTAATAAGAAATTTATCTTAGAAGCTAAATTCATCTTCATCCGCATTAAAACTATTTCTTATGATGTCAGTAGAATAATTATCGATGTCTTGTTTCGTTAAAACATATTCATTTTTACCTGATTGTGCCATTTCTGGTTGTTTCTGAGCAAAAAACTCTTGTGGATTTTGATTAAATGGATATGAATCTAAAGAACGTAACTCAAGTTTTTCTTGAGGTGTCTTTTCTTTCATTGTGTCCATCTTTTGTCCTAATTCATCAATTTTATTCATTACCATATCCATTTGAGATAGTTTATTCTCTAAATCGGTTAGTTTGGTAAAAACGGTATCCATTTTACCAACAACCTCGGTATTATCAGATTTACTATCATCCAAATCTTTTTTAATCGATTTGGTCATGTTAACTAAGTCTGTAATATCAATTTCTTCAGTGTCATCAACAGGTGTTGACATATCTTCTGGTGTGGGTGCTGCAATATCTTCCGGTGCTGGTGGTGGAACATCTCCTTCCGCTCCCATGTCAGGTGCTGGTGGTGCAATATCAGGTGGTGGTACTTCACCTTGTTCCATTAAAGTCTTTGCATACTTATTAATCGCATTATATCTTGCGAGTTCTTCCATTAATGTTTTTTCTAATTTTTTCATAGTTAATCTTGTAAAAGTTGTCTACCGTCTTCGGTTATAAATTTTTTATTTAATCTTTCAACAATTCCGTCCTTAGACCTAATGACATAACACTCACCGGTCTGTAAATCACATTCCTCTCTTTCCATCCCATCATTTGAAACGGTTCTAATTTGTTTGGGGTTACTCATGTAGTTTTCCAAACTTTTATTTATTTTTTCGTTATTCATGGCTTTTTCTTTTATAAATATCTGTAAAGTTCGAAAACTTACATATTATTCCATTCTGAAATAAACAACGTCACCATCATACAAACCCAACTCAGACATTAATTTAGGTGATAACGCTAAACCATATTTTTGACCAATAGGTCCAACTGCAACAGGTCCTTCCGCAACTATACTTCCAAGACTTGAGTCTAATTGGTAATTTGGATTAACAATAACTTGTTTATTATTCTTTGGATTTTTAAATGTTGTTTTTGCCGTTCTAACCACATCATCAGTTATTGATTTGGATAATTGGAATCTCGTCATGAAGTATCTGTAATTAGACGAACTAATATCTGAAAACTTTATTCCATTCGCAATATTCATACTAACGGTAGGTTCTATTTTGTAATCTTTACCACCCATTTGTACAACTAATCCTCTTAACCATTCTCCGTTATTTTGAATTAATTGAATTGACCTAACTTCATTAAAACCATTATATGGTACACCAAATCTATTAATACCAACCGTTTCGATTATTTTTTCCGCAGTACCACCGTATACACCATATCTGTCAGTAATATATGAAACACCATCTTTCGGATAAACTACATTTTCTTCAGTTTTTGTTTTATTTTCTTGTCTTTGTTTGAATTTACCAATCGCTTTTGCTTGTATTTTATCAAATAAAATCCTATAACTAGCAACAAATGAATCTTTTGGGTCGGGTAGTGATGTATATGGTATTCTTGTACCAGCAAAAGTTGTTGATATCGTATTTGATTTAATACTATGATTTACTTCTGTAATCCAATATGAACCCTTAAACATTGGGATGTTTTTTAAATAGAAGAACATTGTTGGTTGTATCATCACATTACCCATCGATGATACCTCACATTTATATGACGCTTGTTTGTAGTAATCAAATAAACTCACGTCCACATTATGTACACCTGCACCGGATGATGACCTTGATAAATCTTCCAATACTTGAAATGATTCAGAAGTATTTTTTAATGTAGATTGGTCTAAAGTCACACCTTTGAAAATTCCTTGATTTTGGTCACCAAAACTTACCTCAAACGCAACTACCCTGTTTGATTTAGATAAATCGTTTTGTGAAAAACCTTCTAATGATGTAATCAACAAAGGATTGTTATTTTGACTACCAATATAGAAACTATCATCATTAAACTTGTATGGTCTACTATTTGACATATCCAATCTTTTTGAACTTTGTCCAACTAATTGTATGATAATTTTTGGTGTTGCTTCTTGGTAATCAACCTCTAAAAATGTACCGAATAGTGTAGACGCAACTTTTTTAGATGGTGTTATTTTATTTTTATTTGTTAAATTATTTCCATAAAAATTAACATATGCAGGAAGTGCTCTCATATCTAAACCGGTTCCCTGTATCATCATTGATATGGCACTATACAGATTAACTGATGCATTTTCGGGTAATAATAATGGTTTAAATTTATCTATGTTTAGATATAATTTATCTCCAATATCTCTATTCGCTTTATCTAAAAATAGAAACTCTTCAAGTAATAATCTTTGACCGATTGAATTACCGGCCGTCCATTTATCATTAAATGATTTAAATGTGTTGTATAATTCTATTTTGGTATCATCAGTATTATACCCCCTGAATATGTCTATTCTTGAATTTGTGTTTTTAGCTTTAGACGAATCTAATTTCGCTAATTGGGGTAATAATATTGCCATAAAGTGTACCAATCTAACATCAGCACCGTTAGCAATAAGTTGACCGTCATCGTTTTTAAGTATTATTTGATTGGTTAAATATTGTTTAAACGCGGATTTAGTATTCACACCACCCGATTTTCGATATCCACCATAAATTAAAATTAATGACCTATGACTTTTTATGTTTTCTTCGGTTAATCTTATATCATTTATACTGAAGAAATCAAGATAATAACCATCGATATCTTCACCAATATAAAGTTTTATAAAATTTTGATTTGTGGTATTCACATCAGAAATACTAAACGGCTCAGGACTATAAGTGGATAAACTATTGTTAGTGGTTCCACTAACTTTAGTCATACCATAAAGTGTAAATGGGTCGATTTCTTTTGGATTGGCCATACTGAATTTTATCAAATTAGTTGTTGATAAAATGTCTGTGGTTATACTTTCCGCATTTATTTTTTGTCTTTCTTTTAATGTGTTTTTAATTAATAAATCCACATCATTATTATCTCCATCTATTTTCTCAACAACAGATAATTTTTTAAGAATATCTTGGAATTTAGAATAATTTATATTTCTAAATGTTTCATAAGGTATTTCATCATTTAGTTTTTCAGACGCAAAATCAATAAAGAAACTTTCAAAATATTCTAATATCTGAGGACTAAACGTACCAATTAAATCTAATGCCTTTTTATAATTTGCGGTTAAAGAGAATGTATTTCCTGTACTTCTAAAATAATCGTAAGGTGTTGGAAATGTTTGACCACTAAAACTGTCTGTAATGATATCATTTGTATACCATAAAGTTCTAAAACTTAATTCTTGTGAAAAACTAAAAGAACTATTGTTTTGAATTTTTGAATCTTCAAAACCACCAATTGATGGTAGTAATGTATAATTTTTATCAGATGTTATATATTTTGAATTATCCATAAAAACATCCCAATAATTCCTATTTGATTTTTGTCTAACCCTATGTTGTATTTTTTGTGAGGCGGTATCAGCTGAATATGACACGTTACCTAATAAAGGGTTATAAGATGAATAGTCGTTTACTATTTGACTGTATATTGCTTGGTAATATGGATTAACACCAACATTCGTATACCCTGTATATGTTGTACCGGTTGTTGAACCCGTCGTTGACGGTATTACATCTGTATATGGGATATACGTAACACCCGTTGTTGAGCCCGTTGTTGTTGAAACTCTTGGGATAATATCAAAAGTAATATTCTCATCATAGACCACATAAATTGTTGCACCTGTTAAACCGGTTAATGGTGTTTGAGATAATTCAATTGTGGTTGGGTTTGTTATTCCCGTAATAATAGTATTATTTGCGGTTTGTCCTGTTCCGGATATTACCGCAATTTTCATACCTGTTTGTATGTTAGATACTGAAGGTACGGTTACTGTTGTTCCGGTACTAGATACTCCACCAATAATTGCTGCACTAAGTGAACTATTATTGTCAAATAAAGTTTTACCTGATAACGGTCTAACATTATAACTTGAATCAATTGACCCATTTAATATGTCAACCCCATCAATTAGATGTGTTTTATATCTGTGATATATTGAACCCCATTTTAACATTAAATGATAAGGTATAAAATGTGTTGCTGAAATTTCCCTAAATAATGATGATGTTAATATTGAATTATTTTCAAACGTTATCTGTTCATCTAAATCAATAAATGGTAAAGAATTTAACATCAAATAAGATGAACCAACATATTTTCCTTTAACTGTTGTCTTATTAAAATCTGAATAAAGTTGGTTATGAAAATATGGTGTATTGTATATTGGTAGGGTGTTACCTGAAACCTTTATTGTGTTTGAAAAAAAATCAACCTTACCAGATATAAGTTTTAAAGGGTCATTATATCCGGGTTTTAACCATGAAGAAATACTAATTGGTGATGCAATAAAACCTTGTGATGTGTTTAATTGTAATATACCATTAAATTTAAAATTATCATCAGTAAATGAACTTTTATTAATGTAATTTAAATATGTTGATGAATTAAATGGATAAATATTTTTTCTATATGATTCAGGAAGATAACCTAAAAGTAAATTATCTAAATTCTCTTTATTTAAATCACCATTAGAATTTGTTGCATTTTCAATATAACTTTCAAATCTAAACGGTTCATCTAATGCATCTACTATATAACTTGTTGTAGGTAAAGTATCTCTGAAATTATTAAATTTTTCAAAAGGAGATAATTGTGGTAATAATCCATCATATTCAACTATTGTTTGTGGACTACCGTTAGCATCTTTAACAATAACACCATTTTCTTTTTGAACTTGCTTTGTTTTAATATTAATAAAATTAACCAAAGGATTACCAGATGCTCTTGCTATTCTTTTCGCTAATTCAATTAAGTCAAAATCTTCTCTTATGGATTCTTCTATATTTTTAAATTCTTCATTAGCTAATTCGGTAAGTAAATTATTATTAAAGGAATCAAACATTGTTAGATATCTAGCTCTTTCGTAAATTTCATAGACAAAAGAATCATATGTTTTATCAATATATGGTATACTATCTGTTATTACATCAATTCCACAAATATCCTCAATTTTGTTATTGTCGGCGTTTGAATCAAATACATAATTAACATCATTTCTTGTTTGTTCATTATCAACATTTGTTTCTACTCTATTAGTTACGATTTTAATATATTCTTCAACAAAGTCAACTTCAGGCCATAAAGTTTTATCATTTGATTTTAATTTAGAAACTAATTGTTCATCACCCGGATATGCGATAACATTTTGTTTACCACCCGTTTGTGGTTTTTTAACTTCCGGCCAAGGGTAAATGTTTTCACCTTTTGATTCTTTAGAAAGATTTGATATTAATTTTTTTCTCTGATTTGAAGCATCAAATGCTTTATTATGAACATCTTTCATGAGTATCACATACACTTCAGCATTTGCCAATAAAACCGCAAACATATTTCTAATTGTTGGTTCAAACCCAAAACCCTCTTTTCCTTTAATAACCTCATTCATTCTGGTTTCTACGTCATCCTCAACTTTCTTTCTTTGTTCTTCAAATGATTTTCTAATTAAAAAAATATCATCAAAGATTCCATCAATATGAACAACGTTTTTTTTGTCAGTCAACGTTTTATAATATGACTTCACATCTTTTACGTTTCTTATTGAGATTCTTTTAAAATCACCAGTCGTCTTATTTAATAACGTTTGAGTAAAAAGTCTTGACTTTGATATTTTTGTATTAAAATTACTTATTAATAATTCTAAAGAACCAGATTTATCACCAATTATTTTAGAAGTGTCTGTTTTATCTTTCAAACTTAAATAATACCAAAATTGGTCAATTGTCTCGTTTGATGTGGTTTTAGTTGGTACAGTTATAAGTTCGTCAGAAAGGTTGAGTTTGCCCCATGCCTTTACTGAGTTTTCAAATTCATTGATTAAATCATCCAACTCTTTAATACCCTGAAACACATCCATATCAACATTACTGAATATTTCTTGTTCCAAAATTTTATCTAAACTTTCAGCAATATATCCCATTTCTTTTAACGTTCTAACGGGAAAACCTTTAGGAATTAATCCCTTTGCTTCATATTTTCTATAAATTGATTTTAAAATTGAATATCCTCTTGATGAGTAAGAAATACGTTTTTCATAT
>Ga0164292_10002777_pt1 | contig 14260 bp, 3 predicted proteins | sample GEODES117metaG_FD_111486 | JGI IMG/M metagenome (GOLD analysis project Ga0164292, IMG submission 111486) | Eutrophic lake water microbial communities from Lake Mendota, Wisconsin, USA - GEODES117 metaG | ecosystem: Environmental > Aquatic > Freshwater > Lake | place: USA: Lake Mendota, Wisconsin... | reverse complement strand
TCCAATTTACCAAACTGTAACTGAGCAAACCTTCGGTAATAAAGAGACAGGTCAAGCCGTCCCCAATACTTACACAGAGCGCCAAACAGGCAACTTCTTTGGCGGAACTTATGAGGGTAAAGGTAATACTGGTTATGGTGTTCAGTTTGATGACCAAGGCTTGCCAGTTTTCTACACGCAAGGCGCATCTAGCAGTGACATGGGTTCTATTGCTCCGTTCTTAACACTTGCGTCGTTTGTTCCCGGCTTGGCTCCATTTGCTATGGCTGCTAACGCGGCTATTGCCGCAAAGCAAGACAATCCTCTAGGTGTTATTACCAACCTTGCGGGCATGGGCAACCTCGCGGGTGTTAGTGGTATGGCTGATGTTGCCAATGCTGCTAGATTTGCAAGTGCTGTAAAGAGTGGCGACCCATTGGCTATGGCTTTTTCTGGTGCTAACCTCGGTGGGGTAACTAACATTGGCGGGGTAGATCTTAAAGATATTTCCAGAACCATTGGCGCAGTTAAAGCTATCGAGAGCGGTGATCCGTTAGCCATGATGCTTTACGGCATGGATGTAATGTCAGGATCCGGTGGAAGTTCACCAACAAAGTCCAGCGCAGATTTGCAAGCAGAAGACCCGCTTAGCCCAGAAGAGCAAGCACAACTTATAGAGAACAGACTTAACACGGCTATTTCTCGGTCACAAATTTCTCCTGAAGAAGAAGACGCAAATACGCAAAGGGGAATTGAGGAACTTGAGCGCATATACGGGCCAGAGTCAACAACTACTTTACCGTCTTTGCCTACACGCTCTTTGGGTGAGCCGCAGGTTGAGGAGGTTGATGATTTTTTAAAGTCTATTGGTATTAATACAATCGACAAGCCGTCTGATAGCGGGTTAAGCAACCAAGACATCCTTAATTTAATTAATGCCGACAACGAGGTGCTTGTTACATCTAACCGCGATACGGTTGGCAAGGGTGTGTCTGAGGACATTTTCAGGAATCTTGAGGACGCGGGTGAACCCCCTTCGCTGACTCCAGCAGAAAAACTCCCTGAGTTGGTGATGACAGGAGGCCGTGACACCGTTGGCAAAGGTGTCTCTGAAGACATTTTTAAAAATCTTGAGGATGCAGGTGAGCCTATTTTGCCGACTCCGGCAGAAAAACTCTCCGAGTTAGTAATAAAAGGCGACCGTCCAAAAGAAGAGACTACGGTTCAACAAGAGCCTGCAAACATAGAAGAATTTATTAAATCTTTGGAGCCTTATGTAGCGCCTGCGGAAAAGCTTGAAGAGCTAGTGATAAAAAGTGAACGGCCTATGCCAAGTCCAGATGAGGACTTTATGCCCACGCCGATTGCAAATGAGGAAAAACTCCCTGAGCTAGTGATGACAAGCAGCCGAGATAAAACACAGGAGCATGTGTTTGACCCCACATTTGGCGGTACTTTGCCATTGCCAGAGGTTCCTGTTACTCCAATTCCTCCGGTTGCTACACCAAAGGTGCCGACACCACCTAAAGCATCAACACCTGCTAAAACAACGCCAGCAGCATCTGCGCCGTCATCACCTTTCATTTACCAAGAGCCGGTAAACCAGAACATCATTCCTGAGTTGGCCAAAGTATTCTATTTTGGCAAGAACTTTGGCGGGCAACAGCAGCAACTTTCACCTGAAGGTGAATTGCTGACAACCCCTTACAACCAGTTAAGCGTGACGCAAGCTGGCGCAGAACCAATGCCACAACCAATTCCTGTTGCACAAGATGCAAAAGGCGGCGAAAATGACATATCTGCGTTGTTGCAACAAATCATGTCTTCGGGCGATCCTAATATGACGCAAGAAGAGCTAATGCAACTTATTCAATCAAGAGGTTAATATGGGTGATATTTTTGACTTTGAGACTGGCGCAAGTCAATCAGAATTAAACAATTATCTGAACAATGAGGGTTACGACTTTTTTGCAGATCCTAGAAATGATCCGTATAAATACAATGACTTAGGGCCATCGCCATCTAACTCTGAAATCCTGACAGACATTAATTACGATCCCGGAATCTTAAGTAAAATTGGGAGCATCTTGTCTGGCGGCTCTGGAACCATGGCTCAGTTGGCTGGTTTGGGTGGCATTGGAGCTTTGCTAAATTCCATTGGTGGATCTAGTGGTAGTGGCTACAAAGGCTACCAAGGCGGAATACCGCAGTACACGGCCTCCAGAACTCAGCTTCCTATCCCTCCTAGCGGATCACAAAGCGCAACTCCCGATGGACAAGGCGCTCCTAAACGCAGACCCGGTTCAGGCGGTGTAACGTATTTCAGCCCTATGCGCTACACACAAGCAAGCGCTCCTGTAGGAGAGCAACCAACAGGGATTGCTAATTTGCCTGCTGTAAACAGCGCACCTCCTGTAAATAGCCCTCAAGTGCCTCAACAAATGGTGGCTAAAGACGATCCGTTCTATCAATCACCTGAGTTCAAAGCTTACCAAAATGATCCGTCAAATATGTATGCTACTGCTGATATGTATGACTCTCCGTACTTTGGGCGGATGAGTTCCGGTTCGGTAGGGAGCGCTATGGACAGGGCGTATGAGAAGTACAAAGGTATTTCGCCAAGACAAGATCAACAAATTCCAGCAATGTTTAATGCTCTAGGCCTTGGGTCAGATGCAGCTCAGTTTCGGTTTGCGCAAGGCGGTATAACTAACTTGGGTGGCTACTCTGATGGCGGTCGATTGCTCAAAGGCCCCGGCGATGGTGTATCCGATGACATCCCAGCCATGATTGGCGATAAACAACCAGCCCGTCTTGCTGACGGCGAATTTGTTGTTCCGGCCCGTATAGTTTCTGAACTAGGCAATGGATCTACAGAAGCTGGAGCGCGTAAACTATATGCCATGATGGATCGTGTCCAGAAGGCACGTGGCAAAACTTTGAAGAACGTAGCAGCCAATAGCAAGGCTGACAAATATTTACCAGCGTAAGGTTTAAACATGGCTGCTCCAGATCTTAAAATGTCCCCCACTTCCGGTGGATCATCTTCTTCCACCCTGTCAGAGTGGGCAGGCCCGTATGTAACGGAAATGCTTGGCAAAGCCCAAGCTGTTGCCAATGAACCCTATCAGGTCTACCAAGGCCCAATGACTGCGGGTGAGTCTGGCCTGCAATCTAAGGTGTTTCAGGGCTTGGGTAACTTAGCCTTTCCCGGCAATCTGGGCCAAAGCTTTAGCTCTTCTGGGGTGTATCAACCTCCGCAGATGAATATGGGTGCTTACCAAACGCAGCCCATTGGCATTGGACCACAGCCGGGCGAAGCGCCTCCTGCCGGTATCACAGGTGCATCCATTATTCCTACACCTACTCAACCGCAAGGCATTGCCTCACAGTACATGAACCCGTACTTGCAGTCTGTGCTAACCCCTCAGTTAGAAGAACTACGCCGTCAAAATGACATTACCAATATGAAAGCTAACGCTGGCTTAACCAGTGCAGGCGCGTATGGCGGTGGCCGTCAGGCAATCATGAATGCGGAGAACAACCGCAATCTGATGCAAGAGATGAACAAGACGGTCGGCCAAGGGTACGCAAGTGCCTACGACAAGGCCATGCAACAGTTCAACACCGAGCAAGGCCAAGCCAAGACTTTGGCTGACATGATGTCTGAAGCAGGCGGCCAACAGCGCGGTATTGAACAGCAAGGTATCAGCGCAGACTACAACGAATTCCTTGCACAGCGTGATGATCCAATGAAGAAGACGCAGTACTTGCAGTCTATGCTTCAGGGTCTGCCTATCTCTACGGTCACCAACACAGCCGCCCAGCAAAGTGGTTTAGGCAACTTAGTCAGCTCTATTGGTGGCATGGGATCTATCATGGATTCCCTCAAGAAATTTAAATTGACCTAAGGATTCAACATGAATCTGATCCAGATACAAGAGCACCTCAAAGATATGCCCATGCGGGCAATCATGGAATATGCCAATGGCAAGAGCACACAAGTGCCTCCTTACTTGGCTTTAGGCGAGTTAAACCGCCGCAAACAGATGTCGCAACAAGCGACTCAGCCACCACAAGGCACAGTCAAAGATAAGATTGAGCAAGAGGTGACAGGCGGTCAACCTAATCCTATGCAAGCGGCGGCTCAGGGTATGCCTCAGCCAATGCAACAAGCTGCACCTCAAGGTCAGCCAGCACCACAGCAAGCCGCGCCCATGCCTCAAATGGCTGGTGGAGGATTGACTGCGCTGCCAGTGGGTGACATGTTTAAATTCGCATCTGGCGGGGGTGTTGTAGCTTTTGCTGAGGGTGATCTGGTTATTGACCAAGCAGAGCAAGAAGCTAGAGATGCCAAGGCGGCACTGCGTCAATATGGATTACGTCAGCAACAACAAGATCCAGAAGGTTTTGCTGCGGCAAGACAAGCGGCAGCTAAAGCAGAAGCTGCTTTAAACGACGCACGCCGTGCGGCTTTTGGCGGAGATACTGGACCTGCGGGCGCAATGGGTAAAACCATGGGTGCTCCCGTTAGGGATCAAGCACAACAAGCGGCAGCCCGTGTTCAACCAACTATAAGTCCTGACAATCAAAGCGCAGCAGAAACAGCTCGCTTGGCCCGTCAAAACGCAGGTCCTCCTGCTGGGATTGCTTCTGTAGCCACTCCTCCTGCGGCTCCTCCTCCTGCTCCTGCTGGTGGCGGTATCCCTGCGGCTATCGGCCTGCCTGCGGCTCCTAAGTTCACAGCGCCTAACGCAGATGAGTACACCAATAAGCTGGCTGAGTTTAAACGAGCTAACCCCGGTTTGGCTGGCAGCGAGTTTCAGAAGTTGTTGGACAAGATTGCTCAACAAGACGAAGCCGACCGCGCTCGGTTTGTTACACAAGAGAAAGCCCGTACACGTGCCGACTTCTGGAAGTCTTTGATTGACGCAGGCGAATCTACCCGTGGTCAAAAAGGTATCGGTGCTTTGCTAGGTGGTTTTGGTAGGTCTGCTGGCGCTTCTGAAGCGGCTGCGGCTGAACGTGCAGATGCACAAGCCAAGATGCGTCGTGATCAAGAACTGGGCATGGCTAAGATACGCGCTGAACTTGAGTCAGCCCGTCGTGCTGAAGCTCGTGGCGACTTTGAAGCTGCGTTTAAACATAAGCAAGACGCAGACAAGATTGCTCGTGATCTGGAGCAAACTGAGTTCTCTAACAAGATGGATATGGCCAAGCTTAGAGAGCAAGCCCGTGGCAACACCATCCAAGCTTCTACTGCCGCTCGTTTGCCTCAGCTTGTTCAAGTGGCTGAAGACATTCAACGTAAAAATCCTCAAATGTCACCTAACGAGGCCATGGAGCGTGCCGCATCTTATCTGGCAAGCGGTCAGTACCAGACTGCCGCACAGCGCGAGAAAGCCGCGATGGCAAAAGACTTGGCTGGCAGAACTAACTTCCTTGACATGCAGATGGCAACGATGGATCCAAACTCTTCAGAGTACAAGAAGATGGAAACTCAACGCCAAAAAATTGTTGAAAGATTTATGGCCGAACAAAAGATGCTCGGTGGTAAATCTGGTACGCAAGATGTCAACACACCTAGCACCGGATTTAGCGCATATACAACTGTTAATTCTAAATAAGTTTAAATATGGCACTGTACAGAATCACCGCTCCTGATGGTCGCACTTATGAAATCCAAGGCCCAGCAGGGGCAACTCAGCGCCAAGTAGAAGCAGAGTTACTGCGCCAAAACCCCATGGCGGGGTTGACTTCCAAAGAGTTGGCAGAGACTCCGCGTGCTCCTAGCACCATTAAAGACATTGGATTTGGTGGCTTAGGCGCACTGGCAGGCGGTGTTCAAACGCTATCAAACCTTGCTGGTGTGGATAACCCAGTCTCTAGGGGTTTAGGTTCTATACAGCAATACGCGCAGGAAAGTCTTAGCCCTGCCCGTCAAGAAGAGTTAGCAATCCAAAGCGAGTTAGAAAGCCGTGCTCAAGGCACTGGCTTGGGTAATGAAGTTAGCACTGGCATACGCCGGTTTACACAAGCGCCAGTACAGGGCACTTTAAACGCATTGCTAGGCAGTGCTCCTATCATTGCTGCCGGTCTGTTGCCCGGTGGTCAAGCCGCCGCAGGTGCAAGCCTTGGAGCTAGGGTATTGGCTGGCGCACGTGGAGCCACTGGTATTGGTGGCTTGATGGGTGTTGGCGGTCAGAAGGGCCAAGACTACGAAGCTGTTAAGCAAGCCTTGCTTGACAAGGGTTTAGACCCTGAAATTGCCGAGCAAAAAGCTTTAGAAGCTTCTGCTTATTCAGCAGAGAACTTACCCCGTCAGTTTGTAGCTGGCGGTGCAGGCGCATTAGAAGGTGCGTTCGGTGTTGAACAAGCCTTGGCCAATGCGGCTAGGAAAGTTAGCAGAGCTAACGGGGCACCATCGCTGGATGCGCCAACGTTTAAACGTGCTGTTGGAACATCTGTGCTGGGCGAGGCAGTGCCTGAAGCTATTCAAGCTGGTGTCGGTCAGGTGGGAACTAACGTTGCCCTGAATCAAGCTGGCGTTGCTACAGATCTAACTCAAGGCTTGGCTGGTACAGTGGCCCATGATGCCTTGGTCGGTGCGGTACTGGGCCTTGCTGTATCTCCTGCGCAGATGTCTAATCTGCAACGTGATCACCAACGGGCCAAGGCTGATGAACAAGCTAGAAAGCAAGCTGAAGTTGATGCAAAGGCACAAGCTGAGGCACAAAAGGCAGAAGCCGAGCGTGCTGTTTTTCAGAAACAGACCGAAGAAATCCGCCAGCAAATGGAGCAACAGCAGGCTATTGCTTTGCCTGCGCCGTCTGAGGAAATCCCCGTTGAAGAAGTACAGACCGACCCGCTCAAGAATCCTCTAGGCAACATCCGTAAAGGAGAAGTTCCCTTTGACATCTACAAGCAGATCGATGACTACCGCAAGCAGGCTGGACTTCCCAAGCTCAAGGAGTACTCGATTGAGGACTTTGTGGATGCTATGCCGGGGGTTAACCCTAAGTCAGAGCAAGCTTTGCTTGACGAACTCATCACCGCTAAGTCTGGTTATGCCGGTGAGAAATACACCGCAGAAGATGTTATCAACCAAGCCAAGCTAAAGAACGTTGAAACAAAAACGCAGGGCTTTAAAGACTTCTTGGCCAGAACCACTGGTGTAAACGCACTAGAGAAAATGTCACAGCCGCAGCTGCACGCCGCGTTTAAGGCATTGAATGCCCTGCCCCAGTCTGAAGGTTTAAACATCCTTCCTGAAGGCACAAACGCCAGCCGGTTTAATGACAAGCAATATACCAACGCCATCAAAGGTGTGGACATGTTGCTCAATGACTTGGGCGTTCCTGTTGATCCTTCTGAGGTCATCAAGACCATCAAAGAATACACAAACCTGACAGAAGACTCCCATGCTGGAGCTATTCTGGATGCGGCTATTAAGAACGGTGATGTTGATCTGATCAAGACACCTCGCTATGAACTCTATGATCCAAAGACAGGCAATGTTCTGCCGTCCACCTACACATCTAGGACTGCTGCACGCGCTGCCGCTAGCAAGCGTGGTTTAAACGTTCGGCAGATTACAACTGATGCGATCGCTGCGCCGTCCACCTCCGCCACGCTGCCCGAAGGATTTGACATCCGGGAAGGTGCGTTTAAAGAAGGTGAAGCCCCATCCGGGTTTGATGTGCTGGCCGGTGAGGAAGTGCTGTTTAAAGCTAACACTATCGAAGAAGCCAACGCCAAGAAGGATAGCTTTGAGCGTACCCGTGCCGGTATGGCTAACAGTCGTGAGAACCAGATCACGCAGCTAAACAATGCCATCGAAGCCAGCCAGAAGCGTTTAAACACAATGGAGGCTCAGGGCAAAGGTCAAACGACCGGTTACCAGAAAGCCGCCGGTAAGCACGCCAAGCTGGTTGCAGACACACAGGCAAAGATTGCCGCCCTGACAGAAGAGATCGCTAAGTACGATCCTAAAGCCACGCCTTTGACAGTCAAGCCAACAGGCACTAAAGCCGTTGGCCGTAAAGGCTACACGGTGTTTGAACAGGCTCAGGCAAGGGCTACATACCCATCTAGACAAGCGGCTGAAGAAAGCATTCTGTCCGAGATGTCTGACAAGCAGTTGCAAGAGCTTTCTCAACAGCAGGGCCGCAGGGCTATTGGTAAGAAGGCTCAAGCTGAACTGGAGCGCAGAACTCCTAAGGCTCCTACAGCGGCAGAAGCCAAGCGCTTTGCCGAGCAGAAGCCTGTGTCTGAGGTTCTGAAGGGCATTAAAGAGAAGCAGGTCAAGGCTGAAGAAGCCGGAACAATCCCCGGCATGAAAGAGCGTATTGCTCAGTTCGAAGCTTACCTCAAGCCTGCCATGAAGCAGTTTGGCTTGGGGGATGTTGGCTTAAACATTGTCCAAGACCTTAATACAGAAGGCTCCTATAGCAAGAATCTGATCAAGATTGCTCTTCGTCAGCAAGACCCTATGAGGGTTCTGCGACATGAGTCCATCCACGCCATGAAGGAACTTGGTTTCTTCACGCCTGCGCAGTGGAAAGCTCTTGAGCGCATGGCTAATGACCAGTGGATTGATCAGTTCCTGAAGAAGCGTAAAGCCAATCTTGACGGTCAAAACATGACCCGCTACGACGCTTACTTCAAGCTGTACAAGGGCAACAAGGACATGATCATTGAGGAAGCAATCGCTGATGCGTTTGCTTACTACGCCGAGACTAAACCCCCAGCAGGAATGCTGGCTGCATTGTTTAAACGCATGCAGGACTTCTTTACTGCGCTGCGTAATGCATTGGCAGGAGCAGGCTTCCAGACCTACGAAGACATCTTTGGTCAGGTTGAGCGTGGCGAGTTGAAGGCTGGCACAGCTACGGACGGCGGCAAGAGGTTATCTGTGTTGCCAGAAAAAGTGCCAAAGATTGACCCCAATGACGTTAGTAATGTTGTTAAAACCAGCCCCTACAAAGACGCCGGAATTAATGTATTAAATTCTCAAATTGCTAAAACCTCTAAAGCTTTGGAGGTTGACGGTGTTGGCAAATTGTTTGACGACGCCTATCTTGCGGAATTTAAAAAACGCGGCGATTGGCGGAACCCTAATGACTTTAATCGGGCTGTTGCTCAGGCCGTAGATGAGTTGCAATTTCAAATGCGGCAGTCTAAATCAGGACTAGATTGGTACGAAGAAGATATTGCTGAAGCATTTAAATTAACTCAGCGGTACATTCCAAGTTTAAAAAAACCTGAAAAGCGTGCGTTGTTTTCAGTGATTGCCGGAATTATGTCTCCTAGCACTAACGCAAGGGACAACTGGGTTATTGCCGCACAAGCCTATCAAAGTTATGAAGCAACCGGCATTCTTCCGGGTACTAATCCTGCAACGGGTGGACTTTGGATGGGCGGGCTGGAATCAGCCAACAAGAAAAAACAATTAGACATGTTGAATGCAATGCTTCAGCCAAAAGGCAAAGGCGGCCTTGGTGAGAAGGGCGCTGTGGAGTGGTTGCAGGGTAGCCACACAGTTGCAGAAATAACAGATTTTCGTGCCAAATACGGAGGCATGGGGAAGTCTAACGTTGGCGGAAAAGCAACAGATATTCTTCCCGGCTTTACCGCCTTTGGGCCAAAGGTTGGCCCATTTGTGATGAACATTAACGGCATTTATGAGGTCACTGTAGATGTGTGGATGACCCGCACATTTAATAGATATTTTGGACAAATGATGGGGGCTGATGGTAAGATTATTCGCGCACCTACAGAGCCTCAACGTGTCGCAATTAAAAATCTTGCCGTGCAAGCCGCACAGCAACTGGGAATTAAGCCCTATCAGGTGCAGTCTGTTCTCTGGTTTTTAGAGCAGCAAATATTTAACAAACTTGGCACAGGAGCAAAAAGCTATGGATTCAGCGACGGAGCAATCAAGTTTATCGAAACGCAGGGCGGAGTTGGTGGAGCAAAAGTGTCTACTCCAGACAGCGGCGTTAATGCGGCTACGGACGGGGCAACCGGAAAGCAAGCTGGACAAGTTAGCCCATCAGCGGGTAGACTACCAGCTAGAACAACTAAACAGGGAGTAAGCGATGACACAGGCAGACAACTTTCTCTTAGAGAACCTACCGCTAGATCCGGCACAGGAGGCGGGGAAAGGCTCTCTATTACGGGAGCAGAAGAGGGACGATCCGAACCGACCAGAGACAGAGAGGGACGGGATCAGGTCAGAGGCTTTACGCCGCTTGCAGGTGCGCCGATTATTTCAGGGGCAACAGGGCCAGACCCAAGCCTAGTCAAAGTAGCGGAAGATTATGCTAAGAAGTATAAAATTCCGTATCGCAGACAAGCGTCTTATGTTGAAATTGATGAAGATTTTGCCAAGCTAGTCGGTCAAGCGTATGACGCAATGCCTCATGCGCCAAACAACCCTAAGGTCAAGGAAGCATATCAAGATCTCAATCGGCAGACCAGAGATCAGTATGATGCATTGGTTGACGCTGGCTACACCTTTACATTCTTTGACAGCAACACCGATCCTTATGATGGCAACCCCTTTAATGCAATGCGGGATCTGCGTAAAAATAAACAGATGGCTGTTTATGGAACTTACGACGGCTACGGCACTGAAGGAATAACTGGTGCAGCGGTTGAAGACAACCCTATGTTGGAGGATACAGGACTGCGCTGGCCTGACCAAAACGGTGTTGAGCACATGGTTACAGCCAATGACCTGTTCCGTGCCGTTCATGATGCGTTTGGGCACGGCTTAGAAGGTGCTGGTTTCCGAGCTAGGGGTGAAGAGAATGCATGGCAAGCACATGCCCGTTTATTTACCGGCCCTGCCGTGGGTGCTCTTACCAGCGAAACCAGAGGCCAGAACAGTTCGCTTAACTATGGCCAATACGGAGAAAAGAACCGTACCGCCAAAATAGAAGACACCGTTTTTGCAGAGCAAAAGACTGGTTTAATGCCAGACTGGACATGGAAAACTAACATTGTTGATGATGAAGGCGTCGTGCTTGGTAGCAAACAAGCTGATGCTGTCAGTGTTAAGGGTTTGCATTATGGTAAAGCCCGTGTAGAAGAGCTTGATGCGTCTAAGTATGGCAGTGGTGTCCGTGGTGCGGAGCGACGCAGACTGGAGCAAACGGATGACGACCGCATTAAACAGCGTGTTTACTTCTACATTGCCAAACCAGATGGTTCAACACCGCTACCAGAAGCCGGGGTAGGCCAGTACGTTTATACGCAAAAGTTTGACAATGTTCTTGGCCAAGGGCCAACAATGAGCCGCTTATTCCGAGAGGCTAACGGCGACTCAAATGCCTTTGAAAGTCTGGTTGTTGACTCTGGCTATGATGGCTACGCAGTGCCTAACATGGGCATGATGGTTATTTTGAACCACAACACACCAGTTAACTATAAAGGCACGCGATCTGAATTAGCAGATGATCAGAAGAGGTTGAGCCTGCGTGAAGCACCAGACACGCCAGAGTTTAAACAATGGTTCAGCGGCAGCAAGGTTGTGGACGAAAACGGCAAGCCACTAATTGTTTATCATGGCTCACCAGATTTTAGAGGTAATGAATTTACCGGCAAGGTTGAGAGTAAGAACAGGGCGGGTAACGTTGCAGGTTATTACTTCGCCCCAGACCCATCAGAAGCGTCTGAATATGCCGCAGACAGAAAGACCAGACAATATCAAGAAGGTTCGCAAGTCCTTCCTGTATATTTAAACATTACGCGTCCTTACATTGCTGGCGAAAGCCGTGTAACACCCGCCATGAGAGATGCGTATCTCAAAGAGATGATCGCATCTAATCAGCACATGAGTGAGGAGCGTGCTAGAGATTGGGCTAAGAATAAAGTCCCATTCTTCACTGATGGCAGATTGCCCAGCGCCGATGCTTTAAACGGTGATGGAGATGCCATGCAGCGCATTCTAAAAGCTGGCGGCTACGATGGCTTTAAAGATGGCAGGCATTGGGTTGCCTTCGAATCTTCACAAGTTAAATCTGCGATAGGCAACGTTGGTACATACAGCAAGTACAACCCAGACATGCGCTACAGCCTGCGTGAGTCCACCGACCCAGACACTCTTACCCGTGTAAACGAAACAACAACTACTCGCGAAGAGAAGGGCTACGTTGAGCGCATCACCCAAGCATTGGGCGGCGACACCTTCTCTCAACTACGTGCTCAAGCTTTAAACCGCTACAACCGACTGTCTGACGTAGATAAAGAAGTTGTTAAAAAACGCGGCGGCGCGGCTCTCATGGCTGATGAAAGCGCAGAAGCTGGAGCGTTACAGTCTGACCTAGCCGCAGGGGTGACTGCATCTGCGCTGGGTGTGTATGATCGCAATGGTGGCATTCCTATATTTGTTAATGGCGTGACCAAAGTGTTTAACGATGGTGGCAAGATTAAAGGCCCAGTGGCCATCTTTGCTCCGTTGTCCAAATACAACGACCCACTGATTTATCAGCTTTACCAGTTCTGGGCTGCTGCCCAGCGCGGCTCTCGTTTAAACGAGCAGGGCAATCCAGACATCTTTACAGATGATGATTTAAAGAGAGCCGAGCGGTTGGAGAAAGACCATCCTGAGTTCCGTCAGATCCAAGAAGAATGGACTGTGTTTAACAATGGCTTGGTGCAGTACCTTGTAGACACTGGCGTTCTGTCTGAAGGCGACAAGGCAAGGTTCACTGAGTTCTCTGACTACATTCCGTTCTATCGTCAGATGGAAGGCGAGAAGACTATCGGCCCTAACATCTTTCAGTCAATCTCTGGTGTCAAGAAGCCTAAGAAACTTTCAGAAGGCACAGACAAAGCTCCTCTGGCAGATTTCCTAGAAACAATTGTTCGTAACACGCAGTCTTCTATCCAGATGGGTATGAAGAACGTGGCGGCACAACGTGCCATCGATCGAGCCTTGGAAATTGAGATGGCCGAGCGTTTACGCCCTAATGCCCCAACAGGATTGGACACTGTACAGGTACTGGAAAAGGGCCAAGTTGTTACGTATCAGGTGGCCGATCACCTGTTCATTGATGCTGTTAAGAGTTTAAACATGCCTGACTTGCCGTTTATCGGTCTTTTGTCTGGCCCGGCCAACTTCCTGAGAAACATGGTTACCAAAGATCCCGGCTTCATGTTGGCTAACATGGTTCGAGATTCAATGGCGGCATACGTCACCAGCGGGGTCAAGATGACTCCCGTCGCAAATACCATTTCAAACTTTGGCAAAGCCATGGCAGGCACGTCACCAGAGTTTGAGGCGCTTTTAAACGCTGGTATTGGTGGTGGGTACGAGTTCTCTCAGAACATTGAGATGAGCGCCAAGGCGTTTGAGAAAGAGCTAAAGAAAAAATACGAGGGCAAGACGTTGTTCCAACGCATCCTGAACCCCATGACTGCACCCACATCTCTGTGGGAAGCCTTGGAAAAAGGTACAACTGCATCTGACATGGCAACAAGGATTGAGGTGTATAAACGCACTCTAGCCGAGACTAACAACGAGGCAGAGGCTCTGCACCGTGCGCTTGAGGTTATGAACTTTAACCGCAAGGGTAGTTCTCCGGTCATCCGCATTATGACTGCGGCCATTCCGTTCTTAAACGCCCGCATGCAGGGTCTGGACGTGCTCTATAGAGCGTCGTTTGGCCAGATGAACAACAAAGATGCGGCCATGATTCAGAAGCGCTTCATTGTTCGTGGCCTGACCATGGCGGCTCTGTCAGCCATGTACTGGACTCTGACCCATGATGATGAAGAGTATAAGAAGCAAGAACAGGAAACCAAGGACAACAACTGGCTGATCCCATCCTTGGGTATCAAGATCCCAATCCCATTTGAGATCGGTGTGATCTTCAAGGTGATCCCTGAGCGCATCATGGCTCTGACCTTGGGCGATGATACGAACAAAGACTTCATGGACTCCATGGCAAGGAATCTGCGTTCGACACTGGCCATTGACTACTTGCCGCAGGCAATCAAACCTTTCGTGGAGACAGAGACTAACTTCTCTCTGTTTACACGCAGGCCTATTGTTGGCCAAGGTCTTGAAGGAGTTGCCCCGGAGTTCCAAGTTGGCCCCGGAACTTCATCGCTTGCCGCTGGCCTAGGTTCTACCTTGGGCATGTCGCCCATGAAGATTGACCACCTGATAGGCGGCTACACTGGAACGATGGGCATGTACATGGTTAGCGCCTTGGACGGGATCATGAACATGAATGCCGAGAACCCCAATGCGTCTAAACGCTTTGAGCAG